>Ga0081474_123721_pt1 | contig 12764 bp, 10 predicted proteins | sample OneHunmetagenome_2_FD_70978 | JGI IMG/M metagenome (GOLD analysis project Ga0081474, IMG submission 70978) | Ferrous microbial mat communities from One Hundred Spring Plain, Yellowstone National Park, USA v2 (version 2) | ecosystem: Environmental > Aquatic > Non-marine Saline and Alkaline >... | reverse complement strand
CTTAAACTCAGAAGAGGATTGAAAGTGGTCTGGTAATACAGTCACTATTCAAGCCTTTGGCTTAAACTCAGAAGAGGATTGAAAGGCAATTTGCTAACCTTATTTTTTCTAAAGGAAAAAACTTAAACTCAGAAGAGGATTGAAAGATTCTAAAGAGAGTTATAACCATATATCATTAAGAGCAAACTTAAACTCAGAAGAGGATTGAAAGAAGTCATCGTAGTGGTGTTCATCGAATGATGGATTCTCACTTAAACTCAGAAGAGGATTGAAAGGTGTCAAATCCTTACGAAGTGTCGTATTGATTTCACGCTTAAACTCAGAAGAGGATTGAAAGTGTTTCCTTTTGCCCACCATCGTATTCCTAAAGTATAAACTTAAACTCAGAAGAGGATTGAAAGAGAACAATAGGCTTCATTCGTCATCGCGCTCCCTGTGAATGCTTAAACTCAGAAGAGGATTGAAAGGCTTTTCCTCAACACAGGCACTGGCGCTTATCATATCTTAAACTCAGAAGAGGATTGAAAGCAGAAAAACTGTTTTAACCTTGTTGTGTTTACAGGAGTTGGCTTAAACTCAGAAGAGGATTGAAAGTTATAAAACATCCATTGTCTTGAGCTTAAAGGATGGCCCTTAAACTCAGAAGAGGATTGAAAGTTAATTTCTACATCCTTAAGCTGCTTAATAAGCAACTTAAACTCAGAAGAGGATTGAAAGATGGGTTGCAATATAGGCCCGTGACTTTTTGATTTGGCCTTAAACTCAGAAGAGGATTGAAAGACTGCCTCAACAACAATACTTAACATAGTGCTAGGACTTAAACTCAGAAGAGGATTGAAAGTGAATAAGAAGATATAATATATGGCAGAAGAATCTAAGCTCTTAAACTCAGAAGAGGATTGAAAGCTTTCTATGTCATCACGTTGAAAATTATTTATTATAAAGTCTTAAACTCAGAAGAGGATTGAAAGGCAGGAACTAAGACATATTTTGTTCTACCAGTTTCTGGCTCCTTAAACTCAGAAGAGGATTGAAAGTAAAGAGCAAGTTTTACATAGCCTATACCATGAGTAAACTTAAACTCAGAAGAGGATTGAAAGAGTGAAGTATTCAATCAAGGAGATTGAGACAGAATCTTAAACTCAGAAGAGGATTGAAAGATGCTTCAAGACTAATGCTTGCTATTTTAATGGCATTAACCTTAAACTCAGAAGAGGATTGAAAGACCCACTCCGTGATACTGATAAACCAAATATATTTCCTCTTAAACTCAGAAGAGGATTGAAAGATAATATCGCATTTACTCATTTTTTCCTCTATATCCTTAAACTCAGAAGAGGATTGAAAGGGCGTTGAAGACGCCATAAAAAATTTTTAAATTAAACTTAAACTCAGAAGAGGATTGAAAGATGCAGTATAAAAAGCTGGGGTTAAGTTCAGTTCCACGCCTTAAACTCAGAAGAGGATTGAAAGTTAATTACAGTTAGATAAGGTTCTATATCAATTACCTTAAACTCAGAAGAGGATTGAAAGTTCCTAAATCCTTGTACTTAAGTAATTTTTGTACTATCACTTAAACTCAGAAGAGGATTGAAAGAGAATTATCTTTTCTTGAACCATGAGAGCCTGCAAACCTTAAACTCAGAAGAGGATTGAAAGTAACTATTCTTTTTTTATGGGAGAGGAAAAAACTCCCAACTTAAACTCAGAAGAGGATTGAAAGATTACTAAAGGAGCATTTATAAATGGAATTTCGTTACCGTCCTTAAACTCAGAAGAGGATTGAAAGGTATACGTTGTTTTCGATAAAAATCTCAAACCAATTCTCTTAAACTCAGAAGAGGATTGAAAGTTTATCTCATCGATTTCATCTTTTTCCTCTAAATTATCGCTTAAACTCAGAAGAGGATTGAAAGAGGCGGATTAGGTTGAGGCGGTTCAATAAAATACGGTCTTAAACTCAGAAGAGGATTGAAAGAATAATGCCCTGAATGTATCAAAATACATTTTGGCTCTACTTAAACTCAGAAGAGGATTGAAAGTATACCAGCAAAGTATTTTTCTGTAATAGAGTGTTCTTAAACTCAGAAGAGGATTGAAAGTACTCAATAACTATTACTCTTGCATTCTTAAGTTTAACTTAAACTCAGAAGAGGATTGAAAGACCAAACAGCATTCCATTAGAAGACCTTTGGGGCGTTTCTTAAACTCAGAAGAGGATTGAAAGAAAATATACTTTACGTATCAAAAGAAGCGGTGTACTTGGCTTAAACTCAGAAGAGGATTGAAAGTTTTCAGAATATTTAAGTTTATTCATCCCCGCCATAAATGCTTAAACTCAGAAGAGGATTGAAAGTTTGGAACGAGGTAGAAGTTACCATTGTGAATGAGATTCTTAAACTCAGAAGAGGATTGAAAGACTAGCAACATAACCAATCAATGGAGGCAAATAGAACCTTAAACTCAGAAGAGGATTGAAAGGTCTTACAGGGCCTTTACCCAATAGCATTCCATTAGACTTAAACTCAGAAGAGGATTGAAAGTTACTGAAAAATACGATGAGATAGATACACTGCTAGCACTTAAACTCAGAAGAGGATTGAAAGCTACTAACTCTAACTTTACAAGAACAATTCCAACCTATACTTAAACTCAGAAGAGGATTGAAAGTTATTAATTAGATAATTACCTAGTGCCTATGACTTGCTTAAACTCAGAAGAGGATTGAAAGTTAATTCTTCCTCAGTTATTACAGGCTCTTCTTCTTCCTCTTAAACTCAGAAGAGGATTGAAAGAATGGCCCTTTGGCAGTTTCTCCTGCCATAAAAAACTTAAACTCAGAAGAGGATTGAAAGTACACGGTATTGACTTTTATCCGTTGTAAGAACTTCCTTAAACTCAGAAGAGGATTGAAAGAAGTAAACTTCTCAATACCAGCAAACGCTCCAGCTGGTAGCTTAAACTCAGAAGAGGATTGAAAGGCGTTTTCCTTAATATCAGTAAATCCCATTAGCTCTTAAACTCAGAAGAGGATTGAAAGAGATCTCATTTCCTCCGACCCCTAACTGAGTAATACTTAAACTCAGAAGAGGATTGAAAGTTTAACAATGCCATTTTGTCTAAAAAATTACTAACTTCTTAAACTCAGAAGAGGATTGAAAGTACTCAACAGTTCCTTATAGTGGATGTATTCATAAGGCTTAAACTCAGAAGAGGATTGAAAGGGTAAATTTTTCAATTCCAGCAAACGCTCCAGCCGCTTAAACTCAGAAGAGGATTGAAAGATATCTGGGTTTATACCCTTTACCCTAATTTCAACTTTTTCTTAAACTCAGAAGAGGATTGAAAGTTGAAGTAACGCAATTATTTGCAGGGCCAAGCGGCCAAACACTTAAACTCAGAAGAGGATTGAAAGTTAATCTTATTCTGTTCATCTGGAACTATTTTTGTTCCTTAAACTCAGAAGAGGATTGAAAGTATACCAATAGCCGGTATTACATCCACAGTATCTTAAACTCAGAAGAGGATTGAAAGACTTTTGTGTTTTTAGGATAAGCTACTAAATCAAATGTCTTAAACTCAGAAGAGGATTGAAAGTATTGCTTCTTCTGAATAGAATTTAATACTTGCCTCCTTAAACTCAGAAGAGGATTGAAAGTTAAAGCGTAGCTTATTGGCTGGCTTACACCCACACCCTTAAACTCAGAAGAGGATTGAAAGTGACTTAGGAATTTGAGATGCTAGAGCCTGTAGTATGTAGCTTAAACTCAGAAGAGGATTGAAAGTGATTTATCATTTTCCTATGAAGGTCTCTGAGCTTTTTAGCTTAAACTCAGAAGAGGATTGAAAGATGGACAAGCAGACCTGATAACCCTCCATTTAGCTGGCTCTTAAACTCAGAAGAGGATTGAAAGTGTAGAGAAGATTCTGGCATAGGTTTTAAAGGAATTGTAACTTAAACTCAGAAGAGGATTGAAAGGTATCACCTCTCCAACCTCTTGCCTTTTCAAGGCCCCAACTTAAACTCAGAAGAGGATTGAAAGTCGAAAAGTGAAGTAGGTAAGAAGACAAATAGCCTACTTAAACTCAGAAGAGGATTGAAAGTTTACTTCTTGATATAGCTTTAGATGGTATTCTTGTCGCTTAAACTCAGAAGAGGATTGAAAGTAAATAAATATACTGATTTACGCGATGACTTAGCGATAGGCTCTTAAACTCAGAAGAGGATTGAAAGTGTTAATGCAACAAGGCTAAAGCAATTCTTTTGGGCTTAAACTCAGAAGAGGATTGAAAGATCCTCCTTATTCTTCGTTCGATATTTCTAATTTTTCTGGCTTAAACTCAGAAGAGGATTGAAAGTTTTTTCACCTTTATTAACTTTACAAAATACGTTTCACCTTAAACTCAGAAGAGGATTGAAAGAGAATTTGTGTTAATAGTTTTGCAGTTGCTTCGTGGCCCTTAAACTCAGAAGAGGATTGAAAGCTAAACTTTAATTGTTTAAGTATTGCTTCAAGAAACTTAAACTCAGAAGAGGATTGAAAGTTTAATCCATGCATCAACGGCTGAAGTATATCCTTATACCCTTAAACTCAGAAGAGGATTGAAAGTTTTTAATAAATCCACGCCACTCATCAACCTTATTTCTTAAACTCAGAAGAGGATTGAAAGAGCAAAAAACATATGCTGTAATTTACGAAAAACTATCTTAAACTCAGAAGAGGATTGAAAGTGATCCTGAAGCTTTTAATTCTTGAATTTTCTACCCTTAAACTCAGAAGAGGATTGAAAGTTTTATAGCTTTTTTGATAGGAGTCCTAAAAGGACCTAACTTAAACTCAGAAGAGGATTGAAAGTTTAAACGAATAATCTCGATTCCTTCAGCTTTGTCTAGCTTAAACTCAGAAGAGGATTGAAAGGAATGAAATAATAACTATCACATTTAATAACAAGCTCTTACTTAAACTCAGAAGAGGATTGAAAGTGGTAATACTGCTTATTGTAAAAACTGCGGTTGTGAATATCTTAAACTCAGAAGAGGATTGAAAGATCTATCCTAGATTTCACTGTTAAGTTATAATGCTTAACTTAAACTCAGAAGAGGATTGAAAGAATTAAATTTTCCTGAAGCAAACGCTCATATTTACTCTTAAACTCAGAAGAGGATTGAAAGGTATCCACCGGCTTATTCTTTGCGTGGATTGATAAGCTTAAACTCAGAAGAGGATTGAAAGTGCAAATATTCCAGCATGGCCCGCGATTACAAGTTCAGTATCTTAAACTCAGAAGAGGATTGAAAGTTAACCATGCTTAATTCTTCACTGCCAATATAATGACCTTAAACTCAGAAGAGGATTGAAAGTTGATGAATTTTAAACCGAACATGATTATTGGCTCGTATTCTTAAACTCAGAAGAGGATTGAAAGATAGGAGGTTCTTGGGATGCCATAATCAAACAATGAATCTTAAACTCAGAAGAGGATTGAAAGGTACGCTTGCCTTTATAAGACCATTCCCAGCCACACTTTGCTTAAACTCAGAAGAGGATTGAAAGTGCTCTATGTCTCCTTCTAGCTGGGTCTGGGTCTAACTTAAACTCAGAAGAGGATTGAAAGCAAAACAAGGCTTCCAGAAGGGAAAATATTAACAGCCTTAAACTCAGAAGAGGATTGAAAGAGTTGAGCATTCTAAAACTATGTTCGTCGTAGCAAGCGGCTTAAACTCAGAAGAGGATTGAAAGATCAATAACTCACGCTGTGTTATGCTAGGCTTAAATCCCCTTAAACTCAGAAGAGGATTGAAAGTATTGTTGAGCCTAATATAATGCCATCAGTTGTTATACCTTAAACTCAGAAGAGGATTGAAAGGCAACAGTAGTTAAACAATATACTTTCACTAGTGGCCCCTTAAACTCAGAAGAGGATTGAAAGGAGGAGAGCTCTATATGTTCGTTCATATAAATGGCCGACTTAAACTCAGAAGAGGATTGAAAGTAGCTCTCCAACGAGTCAATGTATTATGTATATTTTTACTTAAACTCAGAAGAGGATTGAAAGGTTTAAACTTCTTAAGCGGTTTAAACAAATTAAGTCTTAAACTCAGAAGAGGATTGAAAGTTTAATTGCCGGCCAAATACCTTGGGTTATAGCAACAGCTTAAACTCAGAAGAGGATTGAAAGTTAAACTCATGCTTTTGATTATCTTATCTATAAAGCTTAAACTCAGAAGAGGATTGAAAGAAGCATTATTCAGGTTATAGATGATTTGAAGAGTACACCTATCTTAAACTCAGAAGAGGATTGAAAGAAATAAGATTCTACCAAAGATGGAAAGAGAGATGCGCTTAAACTCAGAAGAGGATTGAAAGCCGTTTATAGAGCTTGCAAAGCCTAACGTTAGTCCGACTTAAACTCAGAAGAGGATTGAAAGAAACTTGGATCCTGAACGATACCGATCTCCTGTATATCCTTAAACTCAGAAGAGGATTGAAAGAGACCTGTAATAAAAGTAGCAGTAAGTGGAAGCGCTCAACTTAAACTCAGAAGAGGATTGAAAGTTGCAACAAAATAATATAATTGGTTTAGCAGGTTCAGCTTAAACTCAGAAGAGGATTGAAAGTAGATGTGCTCAATGTCAAATCCTTACGAAATGCAGAATCTTAAACTCAGAAGAGGATTGAAAGTTTCTTTTTAGGTCTAGGGAGGGAGGGGGACGAAAGGCTTAAACTCAGAAGAGGATTGAAAGAATAGCTCTAAATCCAACTTACGCAAGCATCCTTATTATTCTTAAACTCAGAAGAGGATTGAAAGCTTATATTAGCTATCTCCTTTTGGATAAATATAAGATTTCTTAAACTCAGAAGAGGATTGAAAGTATAATCTTAAACATACTTATAAGTTTTCATCAAATCTTAAACTCAGAAGAGGATTGAAAGCCACTCATACAATGTTCCACTTGCTTCCTGATCAACTCTTAAACTCAGAAGAGGATTGAAAGTGTTAACCGACCCCTTCCGTTTCCTCGACAACTGTTTCTGCTTAAACTCAGAAGAGGATTGAAAGGTTTTAATAGTTCATAAGCATCTCCACAATGTATTTTACTTAAACTCAGAAGAGGATTGAAAGTGAACCAATAACCGAAGATATGGTTTGCAGGGAGGCTCTTAAACTCAGAAGAGGATTGAAAGTAAAGTGAATTAAGAGGTTTTTGTTTTAAGGGATTGGTACTCTTAAACTCAGAAGAGGATTGAAAGTATCTTCCTCAAATTATGGATCGGATGGTTGCAAATTGCCTCTTAAACTCAGAAGAGGATTGAAAGAGGAGGCACTATCCCAGCTCCAGCTAATGGTGTTCTGCTTAAACTCAGAAGAGGATTGAAAGTGAAAACGAGTAGATTGTTTTGTGATTTTTCCCTTAAACTCAGAAGAGGATTGAAAGTTAAGTAGGTAAACGCTTTCCCCCACGCTTACCACCTTAAACTCAGAAGAGGATTGAAAGAGCTACTCTTTTTGATTGGATAAATTTGTAGAATAACATCACTTAAACTCAGAAGAGGATTGAAAGGAGGAGGCCAGCCCTCCTGTCGGCCTTTCAGGCAGTTTTCTTAAACTCAGAAGAGGATTGAAAGTAAAGTAAGAAATACATTATTATCAGTATCATTTGCCGCACTTAAACTCAGAAGAGGATTGAAAGTAATTCTATACTTAAATCTATATATCTACGAATTTCAGCTTAAACTCAGAAGAGGATTGAAAGGAAACAGTTAAAGGATGAAGGATATATTGCTACAGAACTTAAACTCAGAAGAGGATTGAAAGCGCTTTGATTTACAGATTTACCTCCAAGGATCTGTACTTAAACTCAGAAGAGGATTGAAAGGCAATGCTCTTTGCTTCCTTCTCAGTTTTTACTGTAGTTCTTAAACTCAGAAGAGGATTGAAAGTTATTCTGAAGTATTTGCGCTCTACTCCATTGTTTAGCTCTTAAACTCAGAAGAGGATTGAAAGTGAAGCCTGAAACATCTCCAAAAGCTCCTGAGGTTCAAACTTAAACTCAGAAGAGGATTGAAAGTTTTTACGGATATCTCATTATATTCGGCATTACTAACTTAAACTCAGAAGAGGATTGAAAGATGAAAGGGTAGGGGAGGGGGGAAAAATTTCTGCTCAACTTAAACTCAGAAGAGGATTGAAAGCAAGCTAGTTATAACTACATATCACTATCACAAATTCTCTTAAACTCAGAAGAGGATTGAAAGTTCCTGAAACCTTTTTTTCTTCTTCAGGACAGTCTTCACCTTAAACTCAGAAGAGGATTGAAAGAGTAACATGAGTTCTCAATTAATCGGATTACCTGATAATGCTTAAACTCAGAAGAGGATTGAAAGAATCGATAAACACCTAATTCGTTTTCCCCCCGTTCATCGCTTAAACTCAGAAGAGGATTGAAAGTTCCTTAATACACTTTTTTGAAAACTTCTCTTAAACTCTTAAACTCAGAAGAGGATTGAAAGGCAAGCTCGACTTGCTTCTGCAAAAATAGCTTGAATCTTAAACTCAGAAGAGGATTGAAAGCTGGAGTTGACTGCCATGATGTGTATTGCTTCAATTCTTAAACTCAGAAGAGGATTGAAAGGTTTCTCAGCAACTTCAATAGCGATATCAGGTCTTTTCTTAAACTCAGAAGAGGATTGAAAGTAGACATTCCCGAATGGGTCTTTTAATTGAATTACTATCTCTTAAACTCAGAAGAGGATTGAAAGAAACTACCTAGTAAAATACTCAATAAAAGAAATAGAAACTTAAACTCAGAAGAGGATTGAAAGGGGCCATAGATGTGGCCCAAATTTCAGCTGAATTAATCTTAAACTCAGAAGAAGATTGAAAGTATTATAGCTGCTTTAACCCACCAAGGAATAGATCTAGCCACTTAAACTCAGAAGAGGATTGAAAGATGTAAGAAATGCAAAGAATGGCTTTCTCCAACAGTGGCTTAAACTCAGAAGAGGATTGAAAGATTTGGAATAAAGTATTCTCCTCTATTTGCGTAGTAGTCACTTAAACTCAGAAGAGGATTGAAAGCCCTTAATTTTTGAATTTGTTGTTTTAATTCTTCCACTTAAACTCAGAAGAGGATTGAAAGCAAAAAAATTAGAAACGTAGAACGAAGGATAAGGCGTACTTAAACTCAGAAGAGGATTGAAAGATTTTTTCAATAGGAAAGTCTTTTTGCGTTTCAATTACCTTAAACTCAGAAGAGGATTGAAAGTTTTTTATCAACCTCATTATGTTTTTCTTCTGTTTTACTTAAACTCAGAAGAGGATTGAAAGGTAAATTTTACTTCTATTTTGAAAGTTGCATTTCCTCCCTTAAACTCAGAAGAGGATTGAAAGTATTGTTTGGAAGACGTAGGAAGAAAAGAAATGATTCTTAAACTCAGAAGAGGATTGAAAGAAGGTTTGACATAAAGATCAGCTCAGTAATTAAACCACTTAAACTCAGAAGAGGATTGAAAGACGCAGTTTATAAAGCTGGGTTTACGTTCATTTTTCCCTTAAACTCAGAAGAGGATTGAAAGGCTGGTTGCTTAGCAGGTTCATTTAGCTTAGCTAATTTCTTAAACTCAGAAGAGGATTGAAAGCTTTCCATACCTTAATAATAAACTAAGTGGTATATAACTTAAACTCAGAAGAGGATTGAAAGAAATTGTACATTGGCCACTACCACCACGCTCACCACCACTTAAACTCAGAAGAGGATTGAAAGTACCACTTCCCCGCCAGAGGTCTGGGTCTCGGGCGGCCTGCTTAAACTCAGAAGAGGATTGAAAGTAAAGTTAAAAATACATTATTATCAGTATCATTTGCTGCACTTAAACTCAGAAGAGGATTGAAAGTAACCGTAATATCCACCTGCTGCGACAAGTATAATGCTTAAACTCAGAAGAGGATTGAAAGTCAATTCAGGGCTTGCATCATCGAATATTTTCTTAAATTCTTAAACTCAGAAGAGGATTGAAAGACAATTAAACGACGAAGGTCATTATTCTGAGATTGCTAATCTTAAACTCAGAAGAGGATTGAAAGCCCACTTGTGGAAGGAATTCTCACCTTCCCACCACTCTTAAACTCAGAAGAGGATTGAAAGTACATATCTAGCTTCTTCAACACGTTTTTCCTCTTCCATCTTAAACTCAGAAGAGGATTGAAAGATTAATAAGTGGTACTTTAAATAACGTGCAAAGAGCTTAAACTCAGAAGAGGATTGAAAGACAGGAGCAGGTTTAAGCTACAGCGTTATTAGTCAAGGTATCTTAAACTCAGAAGAGGATTGAAAGATTAGGACGAGGATTCTCGGTTCGTTGGCCTCATGGCTCTTAAACTCAGAAGAGGATTGAAAGAAAGCAATATTAATAAGAGCATTAATACGCGGATTTTCAATACTTAAACTCAGAAGAGGATTGAAAGATGGCTAGAGAATTAAGGAAAGGACTTGAATCAATTGCACTTAAACTCAGAAGAGGATTGAAAGGGAACAGGATAATAATAGGTTTGCCAATAAAGTATGTATTTGCTTAAACTCAGAAGAGGATTGAAAGAAAGAAATTCAGAAGTATAAGTGAAAGAGTAAGTCACTTAAACTCAGAAGAGGATTGAAAGGTCTATTAAGTAGTGCTATCTCCTCACTAGTAAATCTTAAACTCAGAAGAGGATTGAAAGAAATGTATTTCTTCTAATTCCTTTTGGTCTTATTTCCTCCTTAAACTCAGAAGAGGATTGAAAGTTAAACCAAAAAACCCTGGTGCTACTGTTGTATGGGCCTTAAACTCAGAAGAGGATTGAAAGATTAATAAGTGGTACTTTAAATAACGTGCAAAGAGCTTAAACTCAGAAGAGGATTGAAAGTGTTAATCATTTCGCTTAGTTTTTGTTCATTCTCAGCTTCTTAAACTCAGAAGAGGATTGAAAGTAATTAACCAGTTAATACAATTTAACCACTCATCAATACCTTAAACTCAGAAGAGGATTGAAAGAAGATGGTACAGTAATGTTCGCAATTGCCAAATTGTCACTTAAACTCAGAAGAGGATTGAAAGACAAAATTGATATTCATTTCAAACTTCCATTTTTGAACTTAAACTCAGAAGAGGATTGAAAGTAGTGTCAACTATAAATTTCATAGTCTTGAGTTTTATCCTCTTAAACTCAGAAGAGGATTGAAAGAATCTACTGTAATTACGCAATAGAGTATCACTTAGATACTTAAACTCAGAAGAGGATTGAAAGTAGCAATCGCTTCAATAAATCTTCGAACTTTTGCTTAAGCTTAAACTCAGAAGAGGATTGAAAGCTGTAATTTTTCTTATAATTTTCTATCTCTTCTTCACTCTTAAACTCAGAAGAGGATTGAAAGATTATTTTTATGAATGCATTAATGTTCTTCAAAGCGGACCTTAAACTCAGAAGAGGATTGAAAGTAGATGTTGATGGAGGGTGAAGAACAAAAACAAGAACTTAAACTCAGAAGAGGATTGAAAGTATGTAAGCTCTTTAAGATAAGGAAAATAAGAAGGTTTACTTAAACTCAGAAGAGGATTGAAAGAAGTAACTAGTTTTCCTAGTAACATCCTTTAATAAGTATCTTAAACTCAGAAGAGGATTGAAAGAATTCACTTTCATCTTTATACCTATTATTATTAATTACCTTAAACTCAGAAGAGGATTGAAAGACCAGTTTCTGGCTCTATTATAGGTGCATATCTGAAATCTTAAACTCAGAAGAGGATTGAAAGAAAGTATTAATGAGGGAAGCTATGATGACTTTATTCAGCTTAAACTCAGAAGAGGATTGAAAGAAATACTTTATTTTTTGTATAAGAAATTGATACATTCTCTTAAACTCAGAAGAGGATTGAAAGTCGCTCATGTTTTAATTATGCGAACTTTTCTGTAACTTAAACTCAGAAGAGGATTGAAAGTGATCAGCAGCTTAGGCCGGCCTGTTTTTATTGGCCCTTAAACTCAGAAGAGGATTGAAAGTTAAAGGCTAGTAAATTTATTCTCAACGCTCCGCTTATTGCCTTAAACTCAGAAGAGGATTGAAAGAAAAATTTAAATCTATTCTTCGTATTTCACAACTTTTACTTAAACTCAGAAGAGGATTGAAAGTAGCTCTGGACTTGATGATGCTCTTTCGGAAGTTGTCTTAAACTCAGAAGAGGATTGAAAGTTATTATAGGTATCGAATAATATCCCTATCATAATCTTAAACTCAGAAGAGGATTGAAAGATAATAGCAATTAGCCTATCTACTTCTTCCTGAGAACTTAAACTCAGAAGAGGATTGAAAGGTTTCTTCTTCTATTTTCTTCCTTTCTTCTTGCCATCTTTTCTTAAACTCAGAAGAGGATTGAAAGCTATTCGTGGTATAATACTGATCCGTAACGATCTCAATTCTTAAACTCAGAAGAGGATTGAAAGATCCTATTCACTCCCATGTTTAGTGTTTTCTTTATCTTTGCTTAAACTCAGAAGAGGATTGAAAGTAATGCATCTACTGCTTCAGGACTCGCCCTGCATGTATCTTAAACTCAGAAGAGGATTGAAAGATTTCCTAGTCAACCAACTACTGAACAAATAAATCAAGCTTAAACTCAGAAGAGGATTGAAAGAGTGGCACATTACTACAAACCTGAACACCTTGATAAGTTGCTTAAACTCAGAAGAGGATTGAAAAACTCATGGTGGAGGAGTTAAAAACCAGC
>Ga0081474_118059_pt1 | contig 12799 bp, 14 predicted proteins | sample OneHunmetagenome_2_FD_70978 | JGI IMG/M metagenome (GOLD analysis project Ga0081474, IMG submission 70978) | Ferrous microbial mat communities from One Hundred Spring Plain, Yellowstone National Park, USA v2 (version 2) | ecosystem: Environmental > Aquatic > Non-marine Saline and Alkaline >... | reverse complement strand
GGCCCTAGTAGCTTTTAGGGAGTTCTCGGCGAAAGTGGTCGACAAAGTAAAGGGCATAAAAGTGGACGACATATTAGAAGGCGGGGCATGGCGGCGGTGAAGGTGGAGCTCCCGTAATGCTGTTTTGGCGTTTTCTTCGTAAAGTAGTCCTCCATGAAGATAATAATATATTGTTATTTTGCGTTTAGTGTGTAAAAAATAAAAGATAGTTTATCTCTTTTAGTGTGAAATAAATATCACGAGCTGGAATGCGGAAATCTATTGTATAACCTTAACTACAATAAATATGCATACGATGATTGAAATTAAATGAAAGAAAAATTTTGAGTCATATTTTTAAGTATAACTGTATTATCCAATCTTGATCTAAAATGGCAACCCCGAGAGTATTGGGTAGAATTCTGGGGGATCCGGCCCCAGATCTCCAGAGGGCATACGCAAAGCCCGACGCCGGAGTATACATATATCCGGGAGAGCTCTTAAAAGCACCTTCATCACTTCAGAACCATTCAGTACTACTGAGAGTTATTAATTATAAGAAAGTTAATAAGATTGTCTCCGCGGATGCCCTCAATATATACGAGACTACCGGCCTTAAAGTAGAGACCGACGGATTTCCTCTGGGAAGTTACGATATAGTGGAAATGCAGGTTCTGGACTGTTTCGACGAGCAAAACCAGGTTTTGAAGGGAAATATCTGCGTACCGCTCCCTAACGGTACGCTGGAGCCCATAGACGAACAGTTCTTAATCACAATATTCGGCGGAAGGAGACCGGATAGATCCAGAATTGTGGAAATCGGCGATATAAGAATAGGGGATAGAAGCCTGAGACTTCGGATAGATCCGGATGTCTTCATAAGACACGCTCTGGTAATAGGAGGCACCGGAACCGGCAAATCGTGGTTCAGAGGAGTAATAATGGAAAAGTTTAAGGAAAAGGGAATATACCAGGTCAATTTCGACCCTCTGGGAGAGTATTCCGAAGCGGTAAGACAACTGGGAGGTACGAACTTAAGAATAGGCAGGGATATGAGGTTACCAATATGGACTCTGACGCCGGCCCAATTTTACGATCTGATATACGATTACGTGCCGACCGAATTCCAGAGGACTATAGCGATTGAGGCGTTTAAAAGGGTTCGCGCAAGACACGGCGGCAGACGCGATTTGATAGAAGAAATTGGAAACGTTTCCGAAGAAATGAAAGCCAGGGAGGACACATATCAGAATACCGTAAACAGGCTTAACGTATTTCTCGATACGCTGGAAATAGCAGGTGATGATAACCCGAGGAGAATAGCGGACGAGCTTAACAGAACCCAGATGTTAAATTTCGATTTCGTAGGCCTTAACGAGCTGCAAAGGGATTTTGCCGTAGCTTCGATAATGACCCTACTTTACGAGTTCAGGAATTCCGACCATCCGCTGGTACGTAGGCCTACGCTGGTAGCCGTAGACGAGGCCCACCTTTACGTACCCTCGGGTAAAAGAACCCTTTCGCGCGACATAATAAAGAACGTACTGAGATACGGAAGGCACGTAGGACTTGCATTGATGCTTATAACGCAGCTTCCCTCCTCCATGGATGAGGAGGCCGTAGAAATGCCGGCGGTTAAGGTAATCTTCTCGATAATTTACGATCAGTTAAAGGGTATAAGGTTCGCGTTAAGCGATCTGCCCGACGATATAATTTACGGAATAAGCAAAATGGAAACCGGAAGGGCAATAATCACGGGTAACAGAGACATGATCAGATACAGCGTGGTCGTTGACATAACCAGAGAGCGCAGAACGAGACACGGTGCTCCTACTCCGTCGTTTTTCGGAAACGGGAGCTGATCGTTGATGCCCGGCATAACAGAAAAAGACGTACTCGAAGCCGTATGCGAGTTCATGAAGAAAAGGTCGCGCGCATCGTTTACTCCTAAAGACGTTCTGGAGGTTCTTTTAAGTTCTGGCAAAATAAATATAACGGGTCTGGAGAACACTGAGAAGGTACTGACGCGTATATTTTCCAGTATGGCTAGAAGGGGGGTTATTAAAGTTGAGAAGAAAGGAACGTATAAAATTACGGATGTTTTCTGGTCGGAAGTACAGAATAAAAATATAGAATGCTACAAGGGTATTCTTGCATATCTCAGCCGCAATATAAAGGTAGAAACGCTTTCCGATATTCAGGACAAAATAATAGGACTGGAAGAGGGCAGACTTACGTTACCCGAGTTCCTAGCTGATCTCATAACATTAGATAAGGAAACTCGGGAAATGATATATCACGCCGTAGACGAGCTTATATCCGAGAATCCCGATCCTAAAAAAAATTTTATCGATATGCTTAAAGATTACGTCCAGGTTTACGATCGGCTGGTAGAAAAGATTTCGAAAACTTCGGCCGGAAAGGAACGCGAAGAAATGATTACATTCGCAAAAAATCTTCTCGGTTTAATAGAAAATATTTACGGTAGAGTTCTATCTCTACCGATTTCTTATACTAAGAACTGCACGGTATGTCCCATAATTCTGCCCAAAGATCCAGGGAGGGGAAAAATAGAGATCAGGGAGGATATTCTGGAAGGTCTGCTTAAAGAAAGAATAGTAGACGATACTTTCTTCGTCGAAGAGCCCGTAAGCGCTCCGGTAGCGGCATTTGCGGGTGTCGATACATCCGTTGTAGAAATGGATTTGAAGAAGGGTCCTTTCGAATATATGAGACATCTGCCAGACATAGACGTATTTACAATGGTAGTATCGGTAAGAGAGGGAAGAACGGGTAATAATAAGGAGGAGTTCTATCCCAAGCCCGAGGAAATAACCACCAAGACTCTTAAGGAGTTGGAAAAGGAAAGAGATATACTTCCTGCGGATGTAATATATAAATTCGACGATTATTATATTCCGCGTATTAAAGAGTCCATAATGCAGTCCAAGGAGTATCGAGCCGTATATTCCCTACCCGATCGGAAACCCTCGTTATTAATTATATATAAGGACGGTGCGCTATGGCCTTCGGAGAGGAAGTTCGATGATTTCCATTACGACCACAGGGAGTTCGTTATAGATAATCTAATAGAATACTCTAAAATGGTAAAAAATCTCTCGGAAACCCCCGTGGTAGTCGGTGTAGTTAAAAGGGGACATTTGGGTTTTCTCTGGTTCTTGCTTAACTGGTATATAATTCGTAAAATGAATAAAACGGATGTAAGAGAGCTGAGTAAATTCATAGCATTTTTGGAGAAGCAGAGTTCGAGTGACGGATCTCTGGCGCTCTTAACACTCTTAAGATATGCGGAAAAAAGAGGTCTGGATAACAAAGGAGTCAGAATGTTCGCCGTCAGGAGGAAATTTTATGCTACAGACTCCCGGCTTATCGATACGTTATTAAAATATGCGGAAAGAAAGGGAAAAAGCGCGGCGGAGCTGGAAAGAGATGAAAATACGTGGAAGGAAATAGTGTGGTGCCTTCTGATGGACCTGGACAGAACTTCTAAGGGTGATGAATTAAAAAGATTTTTAAACGGAGAAACAGATGCTCTGGAATCGGAAGAATACGCACGCGATCTGAAGGAAATCCTGGAGAAGCACGGGCTTAACGATACCGGTATATCGTCTCCTCCGGACTGCTGCAGGATATACGAAAGCCTGATAGAAGAAGGCAGAGAGGATATATTACTGGGTTTGCTAAGCGAGTATTCTAAAAAAGTATACAGGGAACTTCCTTTTATAATTTCTTATGCGGATACGGTGTTCTTCTACTACCTTCCTCCGTATAAAGTTGTAAGCAAACTCAAGACCCTTATCGAGAATAAAAGCAGTTCGTTTTCGCTTCCGCGTTTCGAGATACAGATCAACGGTTCTAATACACATAGCGCTTCTAACGCTAGTATAAAAAGAACGATAAGCAGAATATCGGTACTGCCGTTCGAAGATTTTTATGCCTATTACGGACCTGAGGAATACGTAAACCGCGCTATGGTGCTTCCAGTACCCGTTAAGGACGCACATTATTATGCCAAGAGTATAGCTGTAGGTATTAAACCGGCGTTCCTTAACGTATTGTTAAACGCCGTAATAAAATACCTGAGTGAATCCGATGCAGGCGAGACCTGAAAGATACCGTTTAATCCATTATTACGTCCTTTCACTGCTTTTATCCGACCCGTGTACGGATTCCGAAAAACAGTTCTGCTGTATCAGGCAGGAATCGCTGAACAAAATCCTTGGATCTTTTACCTTAATCTTCAACAAAAAATCGAATGAGATTAAGATATCCCTGAATTCGTTTAAAAGTATAATAAATGAATTTGAAAACTACAGAATTATTGATGCGGTACTTGTGGAAGGCATTTTCCGAAGTCGGGGATATAAAAGGTACATTATCATTTATGACGGACCTAAAATACTTCAGCTTAAGAAAGCTCTGGAAAATATTATAAATAAAGATTTTAAAGAGCCGGTGATCCATGCGCTATCCGATGTAAAAAAAGATAGAGGAATATACTTTAAGGATTTCAGTTTAGAATCCGAAGAATGTAGGAGGTTGCTGAGTAATGCTGGAAGAAGAATGTCCGGTTTTTTGTAAAAACCTTCTTGAATGGTACCTTAATAACTCGCCTCTACTGGACCGCAAGTGGAGGCATGACCGGGATCCGTTCCGCATCGTTATTACAGAAATACTGCTAATAAGAACCCGCAGGGAAGCCGTGGAGAGGATTTACGATGAGTTCTTCTTCCGCTTTAAATCTTCTGACGATATTTTAAACGCTACCGAAGAGGAGTTGAGGAAAGCAATATACACGCTGGGCATGAGGAAGAGGACGGAACTATTGAGGAAGGCCGCGGAATATCTTAAACTGCACGGAATAAGATCTCCTTCGGACATAGAAGAGCTGCCGGGAGCCGGCGAATACGTGAAGGACATACTTAAGCTGAAACTCTTCAATGCCGGCAGCGTTGCTGTAGACAGAAACGGGGCCCGCGTTCTCTTCAGATACCTCTACGGATACGTGCCGGAAGTGGAGAAGCCGGAAAAGAGGAAGGAGATCGCAGAGATAAAGGAAAAATGTCTGGATCTTTATGAAGACAAGCTCACGTTATCCTACGCGCTCATGGATCTGGGTTATTACGTCTGCAAACCCCGCAAACCGGAGTGCGGCAGATGTCCCCTCAAAGACACGTGTAAATACGCTAAAGATACTCCTTAAGTCTCCTCCCTATCTTCTCCGCAAGAAGCTGAGGAAATGCTTCGCCTATCTGCCTCGCTATCCGTGTAAAGATTCCCTTAAACGGGTAGTCGTCGGGAAAGGTCTGGAGTCTGGCTCCCTCTCTGAGGGTAAGCGCACGGTCCTGTTCGGGATGAACGAATCTGCCGGTGGACGGATCGTAGAATTTCGTAGTGATGGTAACCGAAGGTTCGTCCCATCTCAGCCTTCCGAAGGAATCCCCGAACGATGATGCGTGTTTTCTGTGAGTCGGAAGCAGGAGTTCCGGCGGAACGGAATTCCGGGAACCGCCGTTCTTCGGTACGTGCTTTATAATCTCCTTATATCTGGGATTCAGCTTCTTGGCACAGTGGAGCGGATCTGAAGGATGACATTCCCCGTCGTTTACCGGAGGCAGGTCGCCGATGGCATCCCTTACCGTCTTCCAGGGTTTCAGAGCTCCCCTCCTTACTGCAAGGGAGTCCGGAGATCCGTAATCCGGCTCCGGGAGTTCGACCTTTCCGGCTCCCCTCACGGCAATAAGTACCAGCCTCTTCCTCCTCTGCGGTACCCCGTAATCGGCGGCGTTAAGAATGCGGTAGGCGAAGGAATATCCGTTTTCCGGGAGTACCTTAAGAAGGTAGGCGAATCTTGCATCCTTCGCGACCCGCGGAACGTTTTCGAAAAGTACGGCCTGCGGTCTGACGGTCTCAACTACCCGCGCGTAGTAAAGTACGAGGTCGTTCCTGACGTCCTCCGGCCCGAAACGGGATACCCTGAGGGAGGAGAAGCCCTGACAGGGAGGGCAGCCCGCCAGAACGTCGAAGGTACCGATAAGTTTACCGAGATCGTTAGGGGAAAGTACGAAAGCATCCTCCCTAATTACGCGGGCTCCGAAGCGGGCTTCATACGTGTCGGCAGCGGGATAGAATTTATCCAACCCTCCCACCGTGGCGAACCCGGCACGGGAAAGACCGTACGACAGTCCTCCGGCCCCGCAGAACAAGTCGAAGAATTTCATATAAGGTATTTCGTCGGAAGAGGGTTTAAAATTTCCGGAATTTATGCTAAGCTGCTAAGCCCTAACGTACTTTTCAGTACCCTATTCCAGTAGCTCCCTATTATTATATTATATTAGATAATGAAAATAGGACTGGTCCAGATATTGATTTTATAATAAACTCCCCAGTTTGCTAAGAAAAATTCAACTAGTATGTATAACTACTACTAAGAGTTCTGAGAATGAAAAACAGAAGAGTGAAAGCTTAGGCCCAGTAAAAAGAAGTGCGTAAGGCCTTCTTTCTTTTCATAAAATTTTTCTAAAAATAAAAGAAAAATTCAATTAGCTATAAACTAGAATAAATCTGGTCTATGTAAAATATGTTAAATTAAAAGTAAAAGTTCAATAGATAATAAGGTTATTGACATAGTTAAAAACGACTTCATTTTATCATGATATAAAATTAATAGAAACAGTTATAAATAAATGTTTTAATAGCTAAAGAGACTTTAAAGTACAAGCTTTTAACTAAACTTTCCAGATAGGCTACTTATGAGTTTTTAATCTTACTTTCAACAAACTTTCTCGTATCCTCATCTAAAAAGTATACGTATACCCCTTTTCTTCCCCTGGTTAGCAGTACTCTGTAAGTGTTCTTAAGCAACTCCAATGCTTGACTCTGCGATTTACCCTTAATAGCCGGATCTGCAGAGTTTTCTGGATGTGCCTCCCATACTCCTTTTTTCCGGTTATAGACTAGGTCATTACACCATATTACTCCTACATAGTCGAACTCAAAACCTTGAATAGTGTAAATACTTCCTACTTGGCTCACTCCTCTGGGATCATAAGCCCAAAGTGCTGCGGGGGGAACTCCTTTTGCCAGCTTTTTTCCAGTATCTTTAGCCTCCCAAGTAGCTTTAAAGACTTTACCGTTATCATAGCTTATTACTATGTCTTCCGGCAAGGTACCGTCGGGATTAGGTTCATTCCATTCCCAACAGAACCCAGCAACTAATCTGGCCGAGTTAGGTTCTCTACTATTCTTTTTCATTATATCCTGCCTTAAACTTTCTGGGTCATCGAATATCTTGAATTCTATTCCGAAACTACTAGTATAATACTCGATTCCGGTTTTTCTGATATCTAGCAGGTTGTCAATCCAATCTATATATTCCTCGGATCCATTTGACCTAAATTGAGTTCTAAGCTTGAATTTGTAAATCTTATTAGTGTACTTTTTTGCAACAGACTCAATTAAATTTATATTACCTAATTCTTCCGGCCTCACCCTCTGATAGGGATCCAAGAAAAACACGCTTACCTTTGCAACCCTTATTAATTCTTCCATCTGGTCGTATTGGGAGCCCCTGGAAAAACGCGTATCGCTTCTCTTCCTTATCCTATGCGCTTCATCGGCTATTAATACGTCGAATGAAGGAGAGTCTTTTTCGGCTTCATTCGTGAAACTGTTAAAGTACTTAAATAACTTATTGCCGCTTACCATTTTCCTCAATGTGGTAGTGAACGCTTTAGAGCCGGTAGCGTGAAATACGGTATATCTTTTTTTCAGTAGCTCCGCCATTAGTTTTAATGCTATTACCGACTTTCCCGTGCCAGGTCCTCCTTCTACTATTATTACTGCCCTTTCGTTACCTTTGAGCTTTTGTAGTTCGTTTAAAACAGTATTATATACTGCTATCTGGTCGTCCAATAATACAAATTTATCTTTAAATATCCCAAAATTTTTACTGTTATTTACCGCCTTATCTAGTTCCTCGATTAACCCTTTCTGGGGAGCTATTCGGGATGTTATAAAACGTTGAAATACTTCGTAGCCGTCTCCGTAATTTATACCTTCAAGCAATTCCCTTAATTTGTCTCTAGTATCCACGTCGAAAAGCGGATAACTTCTTAATACCGAAGAAAACTTTTTGTCATAAAGGTAATCTATGCGAGCATTATAAAGATAGGAAACTCCTATCATGTCAGCCTGGTTTGCGAAATCTATTAAGTCCTTAAAATACTCTACATAGCCTTTAACTTGAACTGAAGGATGGAGTAAGTCTTCGCATTCCGATCCCATTTTTACTTTAACATAGTCGTCTGCAAAAGACGGTTTGACTTGGGTCCAACCTTTCATCTCCAGGACTACTACAGTGTCTTTTTCCTTATCATTTTTTCCGAAGAGAACATAGTCCGCTCTTGATGACGAATAAGGTAGGAATACCTCTGCTGCCATGTATATATTATTTGAACCTTTTATAAGATCGGCCAACGCTTCACTGCTACCTTTCCATGAATTAACTTCACTTTGAGAAGGAAAATACCCAGTTTCCCCTAAAAATTTGCCCTTTAAGATCTCTACGTAGTTTTTGCTATTCACTGCTTTTAAAAATCCTTTCACATCATTAGCATAAAGGTATCTTAACATATGGACAGTATTTCATATTGTAGCATAAAAACTTCAGTTGAAAATATGTAGGAAGAACAGCATGCAAATAATTAAGTGCAGTAACGCAACATTAGTACTTTCTATTGTACTATAATTAATTAATGGATATAGATAGTTACTTTACAGTATACTATGTACGTGCAACGGCCACCCTATTTCTGTTCACGATCTTATCTTTCTCAAGTGCTCTTCAGATTTCTCTTTATAAAATACGTTATTTAGTAAAAGGATCTGTTTATTCTCTCAGAAATTGTAATTAAGATCTGTTCTGGAGTTTTACAGTTTTATAATAAAATAAGAAATAAAATGGAAAGAAGAGATCTAGAAACTGTTTTTACAATTTTTATGTTGTAAATTGGAGACTTTATTGGAAAACCGTAATGTTTAAATTTCTACAAAATTCAAACTTCAAACTATGAAAAGTGAATTCCTAACGTCACATGGTAAGATCTTATTGGCAATATATAGTAATGAAGGGTGCATCGTGAAAGAGGCAGTTCAAGTTTTCTTATCCGCTCCTTCTTTAAAAAGAGATACTACTATTTACTACTACTAGGGTTTGAGAAGTGGAAAAGATTAAGTGAAAGTTTAGGCCCAGTAAAAAGAAGTGCGTAAGGCCTTCTTTCTTTTCATATTTTTCTAAAAGTAAAAGTAAAAATTCAATTAGCTTAAACAATTGCTATATGTTAGCTTACGTGAAAGTGAAAGGTAAGGGAAGGGTAAAAAATCGTTATAATTTTTGTGAAACTTCCAGTAGTAGTTATTAATAGCATATCTCTGTTTAGAGAAATTAGGATTTGTTACAGTAGACTGGGAGTTTATTCAAAGAATTAGTTTAACCTCTAGAAGATCTTTTACGAATTAAACTGGGGAGTTTACGCTAGTTAGAACTTTTATTACAAAAATGAGAAAAATTATTCATAAAACTAGAATGAAGTTAGGCAAGTAGGGTTTTAGTTATCGTAATTTTCCTGGGCCTCTCTGAGTCAGGCCAGAGGACCACGAGGCCAGACTGGTAGAGTGATAATATAGCGTTTATAACATCGTGAGGGTCTAAGTTTTTCACCCTGGCAATTGTCTGCACCACTGGTTCAACTTTCCCTTCATACCACTTCTTCCCACTCTCCTTATAGTAATTAATAAGGAATTCTAAGACTGCTTTCTCTTCATCTGTTAGTTCTCTACTCATGTTCTTCCTCATCACTCTTTCGGCCTTCTTTAGGACCTTCTCAGTCTTCGCCGAGATCTTAAGCCCTTTCTTTACTGCATCTATTACCCTGTCCTTTAGTTTGTAAATGTTCTTCCTTACTCTTACTTTCTTAATTTCTATCAGAGAGGCCCAGCGTTTTAGCCTCGGGTAAACTTCCCTGGAGTCCTCTATGCCAACATAAGCTGATATTTCTGCAGCAGTGTGAGGTCTGAGGTCTGCTAATAGTTCAAAGATGCTCAAAGTCTTCTCGGACCTGAAGAGAGGGGTCACTGGTTCCATGGCCTCACCGTAAACTCCCCAGTTTACCGCAGAAATCGTAAAGGGTCAATTGCCTACCCTGGGGCTTACTTATCAATTGCAGCAGCTCTGTTATTCTACGTTTAACATAGTCATAGTTCTTTATCTGTTCAAATTTACCCAGAAGCATTGTAGTTATATCGATCCCATCAAAGTTCCATTGTAAAGCTTCTTTAAATTCCCTCCATGTAGATATACCTAAGTACCATGTTTTAGTGTTTAATTTCTTAGAAAATTCGTTAAATTCTAATATAGTATAATCTCTAAACTTAGGTGCGCTTGCATAACCTAACCAAATTTTATAGCCCTTATTTATGAGGTCGTTATATAAGCTTACTATTCTTTCATTTATCTCATGGATCGGAATTATGTATTCTATTTCCTTAGGTAAAGGTAACACAGTGTAAACGTAATCTGGGTATAATGCGACCTTTATTTCCTTCCTTAATGTCCATAATTTCCTTATATAATTATGATAGTTACCTTGGAGTAGATCCTTTTTACTGTCGAAAAACTCAGGGTAGATTAAGAAGTTAGGTAATTGTCCTCTTAACTTTTCTTCGAATATAGTATGCCCCATGGCTAAGATCATTTTCTCACCGTTAAACTGGGGAGTTTAACGCAGCACTTCTGCAGCAGTTTCTTTCAATTTCTCTATGTACCTGAAAAGCGGCATGAACACGTTGATTAATTGTTGTTTGGCCTTGTCTGTGAGCACGTACCTCCCGTCTTCGTCCTTTTGTACGAATCCATGTGCTAATAGCCATGTTATGTTCTCATTATATGTTGTTGAGCTCATCTTGAGTATAGAAACTATTTCCTTGTCGTTTTTTGGGCCGTCTAACAGGAGTAGTAAAATTTTTGCCGATGGGAGAACTAACATATCTCTTATTTTCATATGATACGTGTCGCGTATCGAATATATAAATTTATTTGTACGTGACACGTAGCAGTTTGCATATATTCATTATATAATGATGTATAATCTTACTACGTGAAACGTAGAGAGTTAACTGAAATACAACAAAGAGTATTATTATTCTTGCTCGAAAACAATGGATCGGCATTTAGAGATATATCTGATAAGACAGAAAGTAATCCAAACGCGATAAAAAAGGCTATAGATGAGTTAATGGAATTAGGTTTAGTTTACGATAAGAGAGAGGACACATTCCCAAGAAGAAGGCTTATATTTTTGACTGACTATGGTAAGGAAGTTGCTAAGAAGCTGAAAGAAATAGTAAGCATAATAGAAGAAAGTGCTAAGCATCCGCAAAAACCCTCGGTTGAAGTTTAATCTAAATTTAACATTCTTCTTATAGCCTCGTATTTATTCTCTTTTAATTCTGTATAAATTACTTCGATTCGTAATTTTGCATCTTCTAAGTTTTTTGCTTTTCTAAGCTCAATTAATATTAAATCTAAACAGTCTTCAAATCCTTTTAGATAGCTATCTTTATCCATACATGATCAATTAATACAGATCTATAAATAGTAGACCGAGGACATTGAAAATTATTAATCAATATATAATGTCATCCATTCGGATTTGTACATACATAATATAATATCGCGCAGGAAATCTTCTCTACCTAAGATTACAGCAGGAACTATTTCTTCTGGAAAAGGATTGTACTCTATTATAGCAGCGTTAAAGTCTCTACTTATACCATCTAGCTGAGGAAAGATGAACCTAAACGAGTATCTATAGTACTCTCTATTATTAATAATCACCTTATCTACATATCTAGTTTTTAATTCATCGTCTTTGAAACATTCTTTAACAGTATATTTGTTAACTACCGTATATCTGCTACCCGTATCTATAAGTCCTAAAACTAACTTATCTCTTCCAGTCTTAGGACATTCAAGCCTTATTTTCAATAAAGGGATGAGGTTTCCGTAAAAATCGGAAAATTTAATGACTTTCAGAATCTTTCTTGAGAGATTTAGGGACATATATTATATCGTAATCTGTTATACTATAACCCTTTCTTGCCAATTCCCTCTCTAACTCTTCTCTGGAATCAGCATAGCCTATAATGTTAAAGTCCTCATCTACAGCGATGAACTTACCCAGATATTTAGGATCTTTAACGACTAAACTTTCCGGCATGTATTCAGTATTCGCTTATGAGAATATCAACTTTCTCTACGCTTTACGTATCAAAAGATTTATATATTTGATACGTTATACGTATCATTGAGAAAAAATGAGTTTAGTCATGACTTCAAAAAACTCCCCAGTTGATGGGGAGAAAGATCTTCTTTTTTTAATTAGTTTACTAGACAGAGAAGATAAGATAGAATTTGTACGAAAATTCAGAGAAGATTTCGAACAGCAGATAGAAGAAAAGAAGCTGAGTAAAACTGCATACTATAAGTTTCTCAACGGCTATGCGCCCAGTGACGAAAGAATATTACAGATAGTGGAAGCCGATGAAGAAGCTAAGAAGTGGGTAATAGAAAGAGTCAGGGAGAAGGCAGAGAAAGCATTACGGATAATAGCAGCATTGGAGGTGGGAGAATGACTGAAGCTACTACTTTGCAGCAGCACTTAGAGAAAGCTTACATGTTATTCGGCAAAGCTCAGAAACTAACTGCAGATAGAGCTGCAAGGAGGATATTACATGAAAT
>Ga0081474_117593_pt1 | contig 12814 bp, 16 predicted proteins | sample OneHunmetagenome_2_FD_70978 | JGI IMG/M metagenome (GOLD analysis project Ga0081474, IMG submission 70978) | Ferrous microbial mat communities from One Hundred Spring Plain, Yellowstone National Park, USA v2 (version 2) | ecosystem: Environmental > Aquatic > Non-marine Saline and Alkaline >... | reverse complement strand
AGGACCATCAAGACGAGTGCCAACCCGACCTTCCTGCTCCTCCCGTTCCTCCTCACTATGCCCAGAACCTGGTTCACTGCCTTGACCAACCTCTCCTTAGCTAACTTGATTTGTCCTTCTTCGTTCGTCATCTTCATCTTTTCAGCGAGACGACGTCTAAAATTAAAAACTTTTCGCTAATACCGACTTCTTGGTATTACCTCCCTAAGATTCCCATAACTGCTGTAGATTAAAAATAACTAGTAGTTACGTAGAAGCGTTACAGTCTTCAACAAATTTTTAAACAACTTTTCAGTGGGAAGAAAAATTAATAGTCAAGCCTACGTTAGGGCTGAGCTTATAGAAACTCTTGATGATTTAGGTGTTGTAATAAATGTATGGTTACTGGCAAAAAAGGGCTTTTGATTTCCTTTTATGCACCAGTAGAGTTCACGTTATAGACAAGGAAGGGTTAAGTACCCTAAGGTTTTCGAAATTAGATAGGGGGATAAGCTTTCCTTTCACTTTATCAGTTTAATTTAAACATAAGCTTTTAATCAATTTTAAGATATATCTAAGTATGCCTGAATACGACCTTAAGTACGCTTACAAAGCACTAGTAATCCTAGCACCATTAGCTGTAGCTGTAATGTATACTGAAGGAATGTTAATCCCCGCTTTGCCGTCAATTGCAAGCGAATTCGGAGTATCGTCAGCTATTGTCAGTTGGGTTTTATCAATTTACTTATTAACCGGAACCGTAATGAACCCAATAGCTGGAAAATTAGGGGATTTATACGGTAAGAAGAGAGTGTTAGAAATAGTAATTTGGATTTACGCATTAGGAGTAACTTTAACGGGTTTTTCACCAAACTTTACGGCACTACTTATATTTAGGGCAATACAAGGGCTTGGGCTTGCAATGTTTCCCCTAGCCTTCAGCCTAATAAGGGAGGAATTTCCGCCTAACCTAGTTCCTAAAGCACAAGGACTTGTTAGTGCAATGTTCGGAGTGGGCAGTGCGATAGCATTACCTTTAGGCGGTTACATTGCACAGAACTTCGGTTGGCAATACACTTACCATACGGTAATCCCGGTCGTTATAACATTAGCAATCCTTATCCACTTTTACATTAGGGAATCAAGGGTTAGACTACAAACTACAATCGATTATTTAGGAGTTGTATTATTGGGCTCAGCCTTAGGATTATTCATATTCGGATTAACGGAAGCACCTACATACGGTTGGGCTTCCGCAGTGACTTTAGGGAGTATAACGGTCTCCATCACGCTCTTCGCGTTTTTCTTCGTAGAGGAGAGGAAGGCTAAATCCCCTCTAATGCCCTTGTATTTAATGAAGAGGAGGAACGTATTTATTGCAAACGTTGCGGCAATTGTAGCAGGGTTTGCACTATTTATGGCTTACCAAACCCTAACTTACTTACTGGAGGAACCTAGACCGGTAGGTTTCGGACTAGACATATTATCGACAGGGTTATGGTTAATCCCATTAGCTTTAATACAAATGATAGGGAGTATAGTTGCTGGGAGAATAATTTCAGTTAAGGGGCCAAAACCCGTACTAATTTTTGGCTCGGCAATGTTAATACCCTCTTACCTAATACTGTCACTAATAGTCGGGAATTCTGGATTACCAATAATCATAGGGTTTGCATCACTAGCTAATTTAGCGGCTGCCCTACTTAACGTCTCTTTAATAAACATTCTAGTGTTTTCAGTGGAAAGACAATACATGGGTATTGCCACTTCATTAAACACAGTCTTCAGGCTTTTAGGAGGAACCATGGGGCCAGCTGTTACTGGCGCAATCATGGGGACTTTCCAGACCAGTATAGTTTATCCCTTATTCGTTAATGGCAAAATTGTTTATATGCCAGTTTCATTGCCTTCAGACTACAGCTTCTCATTAAACTACTTAGTTGCAATGGGAATAGCGATAGTAATGTTCTCGTTATCACTCCTTGCGATCAATATTAAGTTTGAGAGAGGAAATGTAAGGGAAGAGAGAAAAGAAGAAGCTACACAGCAATTATCAAAGTGATTTTTCACACCTTTCTTAAGTCAATACCACTCCTCTCCTTAGCTAGCCTAAGTAACCTCTCATACCAATCCGGAAACCTCACGTTTTCCGGTATTTTATCCGTGGTTAAAGGTTTAATATCAATAACCGGTGTGTTATTAAAGAGATCACATCCCTCTACATATAACTCCCTTACAACTCTCTTCTTGAGCTTAACTACTGAAATTCCTATAGGGTTAGGTCTGGCCGGTGAGTCAGTACTAAACACTCCAAGTTCCGGTAATTCTTCCAACCTCAACCCGAACTTTAGTAACCCTCTCGGTTTAACAGTCAGCACGTAGTCCTTAACCCTATCAAGGTATGATACAACTATTATGTGGGAAAAGCCGTCAATTCCCTTTAAACCCTCTTCATATTCCGGGAAAATTTCAATCACGGCATCTACGCCGTTTATACTTTTCCTTACCTCGTCATCATTGTATTTATGCTTTACCACGCCAATCTGTTTGAGTATCATAATTTAATCTTTGACACACTTTTTTATTTATGCTACTCCAAAGGGGAGAAGTTAAAGCCGTAGTCCTCGAAAAGGGGGCATACCTCTACAGTTTGAAGATTAACGACAAAGACGTGATTTTAGAAGGGAAAGAAAGACAAACTAGAGGAGGAATGGCACTTCTAATACCTTATGCCAATAGGGTTAAAGGAGGTGTTTATGAGTGGAAAGGGATAGTTTATCAACTACCTAAGAACGCTGAGGGTAACGCAATTCACGGTTTAGTAATGGATAAAATATGGGATGTTAGAGAATTGAAGAGTGATCTTGTGAAACTATCACTTACCCTAACCCACGAGGGTTATCCATCTATACTTTCTTTACAGACTGAGTACCAGTTATTAAACGACGGGATTTCAGTAAGTTTAAGTATTAAATTGGTGAAAAAGATGCACCAGTGACAGTGGGTTTTCACCCCTATTTCATAGTAAGCGAGGATTGGGAGATAAATCCTAAGAAAGTTAAGAAATGCGTTAGCGTAAACAAAATCCCTACTGGGGAGGTTGTGGATTATGAATTGGTAAGGGGCGTTTACGATGATTGTTTCATAATCAAAGGGAGGATTGTGACGTTGACATCTTCATACTCAAGGGTTGAGATTGAAAAGGAGGGTTTGGACTTCGTGCAAGTGTACACAGTTCCTAACGCCGTCGCAATAGAGCCTATGAGCGGTGCGCCAGATGCTTATCATAACGGCATGGGTTTAACTATCTTACAACCGGGTAAGGAGGTTTCGTTTAACGTTAAGTTTAGGGTTAGCTTTCCGTAGCTCGAGTAAACTTTCTCTTTATCGATGAAATAATTAAAAGGATAGAACTATTCCAAGGTTAAATCTGATAGTGTACAAGAATGGGATTCTTTCTTGCTATTGAACGTGAACCGAAGTGGTATTTAACTCGATTAAAAATAATAGTTACGTAAAGAAGTAAACCCTTCTATGTAAAGATTACCTTCTACTTGGAATGTTAAATTTAAACAATACTTGACAAGCAATAGTATCATCTAGATACTCGGATGTCTGCGAAAGTTTATATGAATTTGTTTAAAAAGATCTGGGTTAGTAACTGATTGAACTGAAAATTAACGTGAAAAAGACTTCAGCCCTTCCTAACCCAAGCCTTTCCTCTCCTCTCGTATAAAGGTCTAATTTTGTTATAAACGTTGATAACCTCTTTCCAAAACTCTTCATCCTTCTCTATTACCCTCCCTTCCTCAATTATCTGCAAAATAAACGGGCTACCTTCAGATAACTTTTTCATAAACACTTCAGTATTCATAAAAATCGCGTCAACTTCCCCCGGGAACATCCTTACAACACTCAAATACAACTCATCTGGCACTTTTCTCGGGTCTTTAGGAATTTCATCGCCAACTACTAGAACATCATAATCACTGTTTTCCGTATAATCACCCCTAGCCCTTGAGCCGAAAAGTATCATTAACCTCATCTTCCTATCTCCCCCTTAACCCAATTAAGTATTTTCAAAGCACAATTTATACATTCTTCAGCATCTCTCTCAGTATAATACTCGTAAGGTGAACCTTCAGCATAGACATCTGGGTATCTAGATGGTACGTATTGCTTGTCAAGGAAGGTAGCGCACTGAAGGATATCTATTGGAGGGTTTTCAAGGAGGTGAGTGATTGAATGACCTCTTCTCTCTATCCCCTTATGTTGGAACAAGGCTCTAACGGCTTTTTCAGCACATTGTTGTGAAAGAAAGCACGAAAGTTCAAAATATCCTCCGCTCTTAGCATATTTAGCCTCTTCAAGGTCTCTTTCAGCCTGTTTTAACCAGTCATCAACCCTTTTCATAAATTAAAATGACAGTGTTTGTGTAAAAATTTATTGTTTAGAACTTATCTTCTTTAATCCAATTATGATAAACCTAATATAAAAGGTTATCAATGTTTCAACAAAATTAGACCTTAAATATAAGAGAGGAAAGGCTTGGGTTAGGAAGGGCTGAATTCTTTAATTCGCAAAAGGGTTTTTGAGAGTCAAGGTCAGTGTGAGATCATAAACCTCAAGTTGTTAGCAGATATTTCCATAAAGGCGTTATCCTCACTTTTTTACCCCCAACTTCAATCTCATCTTCTAAATCCCAACTGACCAGTGATAGTTTGCCGAAGCCCGTAACTTCAGCCCCCTTTAATAACGATTTCAATTCATTCCTATTTATTTCATCTCTAGATGACACGTAAGAGACTTGTATTAGCTCTCCTTCCTTCTCGTTCACAAAGTCTACTTCAAAGTCCTCACCCTTTAAATAATAAACACCTTCTAACTGGTTCTTCCTCAGTAAGTGTATTGCCACGACGTTCTCCATTAACCCCCCGTAAGAAAATGATGTAATGTAATTTATTATGCCGGGATCGACGACATATACTTTTCTTTGACTGTTGAACTGTTTGGGACTCCTACTGTATCTCTTCATAAAGAAAACCAAGTATGACTCTTGAATTGCGTTAAGCCACTCCTCAACTGTCGTAGTACTAAGTTTCATTAAATTAGCCAATTTCCTCACGGAGATCTCTGTGGAGTAGTACTTAACCATTGAGTTTGCAAACTCCTTAAACTTAGCAACCTCTCTTATCCTATACTTATTAATTACGTCTTTCGTTATAATGTCGTTATAAATTGACGGAACAACCCTCTTACCTATAGAAAGGGCTTCTGGGAACCCGCCGTCTTTTAGGTAATTTTCCAACTCGTTTCTAATTATTGAAATAGACTTGGAGGAGTATAAATCCACGTTCACGTTTTTAAATTTTAAGTACTCCCTAAAGGAGAACGGAAACAAGATTAAATCCACATGCCTACCAGTAAGGGTTGTGGCCAACTCTCCAGATAAGAGGGTAGAACTACTCCCCGTTACGATTACGCTCTTTTCCTTCCTCAACCTATTCACAAACAGTTCCCAGCTACTAACGTATTGTGGCTCGTCAATTAGAACGTGAGTGAAATCCCCGTATAATTCGTAGAATGATCTAGTTAACATATCGAAGTCGTTAAAGTTCACCAACCTATCGTCACTGAAATCTACGTAAGCGAAATTCCTCCTCTTTATCAATAAGTAACCGAGAGTGGATTTACCCGATCTCCTAACACCTAGTATTGCGAGGACATTAGGTTTTGATAAGTAAGGTTCAATATCAAATGGCAAATCCCTCTCCACTAATTTCTCATTTTCTAATGTCTCTAGGTACTCCCTTTGATCTCTGATCACCCTCTTTAACTCCTCAATGTTCATAAGATATACTTTTACTTTACGTAAAAATGTTTTACTATGCTAATACAGTTTAATGAGAAAATGTATTAGTATAATAAAACAGATTAATAGCTTTTTACGGCAATGTATAACCGAGTGAGTCGATAATATCGTCACCGTACTCCTGCAAGAATGTTTGTAGTCTTTAGTTTAGCATAATAGCTTAATAATGATTTATGGTCACATTCACCTCTACTATGCTATACGTTAAATATAATTCATTTAAATTACATCGTAGTATATTTAATATGCCAGATTGAATAGAACTTTCAAAGAAAAATGAGGGAGAAAATTATCTTATTAACAGAGATTGGAAGTAATTAAGACGATAAATAATTACTTAAAATTGTGACTAATATTCACAAAATCTTCACATTAAATTTTTAAAATGTTTTCCATCAAAAGTGTAAATCTCGTTAATGCCGTTATTCATCATTATAACATAGGCCAGAGCATCATTGATGCTTACGTTTTCCTACTTGGCTATTTTAATAGCTTCAGTATAATCTTGTACTGTGACCTCTTTTATGACAATATTCTCAATTGTTAATTATGTTTTCAATAACATTAATTGAGGTTGTGAGGTTAGATAAACTCTCAATTACGTTAGCAATTTCAGAGATGTGAACTACACTAGTTAGAACTTTTTCCTCCCCGTTAACAATTTTTGCCAATATTTCCTTTGCTTTCTCTTTCATTTTCTTAATCTTTTCACTAACTGAACGTTTCAGTATTGCATAAATGAACACGTTAGAGTCTATAAACTTTACGTTTAAGCTCATGCCAATTACTTGGCAATTCTTCAACATCTATGCTATCAATAAGTTTTGTTAAGTTTGAAACACGGGGGTAAAGCTCAATCCTATCGTCTTTTAGAACTAGGATGAACTCATCGGTGTTAAACTTGTCCCTCCATTCTTTTGGTATAACTATCCTTCCTTGGGTGTCAACTCTCTTTATTACCACTTTCTCCATCTTTTACCAGAAAATAATCGAATTACCAATAATTAAGCTTAACTATCAAAATATTTAATCCCCCTTCATTCTAACTCTTCTTTAGCTCTTTTTAGTACATAATCCGCGTTCCCTACATAAAATAATAAGTTTACATAAATCATTTCTCTCAAGGAGTATATGAACTCATTAATTTTACCTAGTTCGGCAAAGTTTAATTTCTCTAAAAGCTTCTGTGACCTTACGTTCCTCTCACCAACCCACACGGTTATTATTTTTAACTTCACGTTTTCTAAAGCGTGTGAGAATGGTGCATATATTAATCCTTTCCCTCTGAACCCCTAGATACTGAATAAGCCAATTAGCAAACAAGATTTTGTCTAGCAATGCCAAAATATTTGCCTCTTATAACTTGCAATGATCTAACAACCTTATTCCCTTCAAGGGCTAAAAACATGAGATTATTTTCCCATTTTATTTTCTTTACATCTTCTAACTTAACTTCTTGATACCGTATTATGGTATAATTTTCTGGGTCGTCCTTAAGCTCTTGTAAATACTCATAAAATTTCTCTGCTAATTTTCTTTACTTTTGAATAATTATCTATAAACTTGTACATAGATTTATTCAATTATTTGCGCTTAGGACACTCTCTTAAGGGGATTAGAAGTAATTAAAGATAGCGATAGTTACGTAAAAGAGTTACAGTCTTGAAATACTAGTTTGTTAAAAAAGTATTCAGCCACTATCATACCCTCTTATTAACATAACCCAATGTCCTATAAAAATTTTATATAAAAATATTACTAATTACAAAATTATTTAACTAATTCCTTTAAAGATTTAATTATTTTTATTTTATCTTTGATATCTATTTCCTCTAAATTATAACCGTATCTATTAACGTAAATTGCTTGTAATCCAGCATTACGTGCTCCAGCTATGTCCCAAGGGTTAGAGGAAATGAAAATTGCTCCCTCTACTAATTTATAGACATCTTTAGCTGGTTTATACTTTTTAACTTTCTCAGCAGTGATAATCTCATCAAAATATCCTAATAAATTTGAATTTCTCAATAATTCTCTGATCATCCACTCGTCACCATTAGTTAACGTTACTTTTCTTGCATTTATTTTAGACAGAGCCTCTACTACATCTTCGTAAGGTGTAAGATTGAGCCATGTTTTCATTGCTTTATCCACATCTATGGAGACGTTAAACTTCTTCATGGTATATATTAATGCCTTTCTTGTAATTTCCCAGAAACTCTCATATCTACCCATAATCGTTAAAAGCCATGTATATTCTAGTTGTTTTCTTCTCCATTCCTTTACCAGTTCTATATCTTTAATTTCATCAACTATGCTATTAACGTCAAATAACGTACCATATACGTCAAATGCGTATAGCATTATTCCTTCACACTATAATTGGATAATAACCTTCATTAACTAATTCTGCTATGCCAAGATGATTATCTTCATTTCCTATTAATCTTATTCCAATTTTCTCAATTTTTTCTTTACCTCCTATATGTGAAGGAGACGCACAATAGCCACATGCCCCGTAGATGAGTCCTTCTTTAACAGCAAGGTCTATATATTTTCTTAAATTCTCGTTCTCAACTGCCTTAATTCCACCACCATCGAAATATATTAAAACTTCGTGTCCATTTTTCTTTAATTCAATAGCATATAGTATTGCATGAGCTACTTTTGCCATGTTGCTCCTACTTTCTGTGGGATCGGTTAATACGGAGATTAGATATCTCATAGTTAAGAATGATCTCACGGCATTTATGAGATTAAGTCAAAAATCCTTTTATAACTTAACGTTAAGTTTATTGTTAAATGTTAAAAACATTTTTGACAAATGCTTATATTATAAATAGTATAGCAAAATCACATGGGAACATTTTCATTTAAATGCAAAGATGTAGGTCAAAGCTGTGAATTTGAGGTAAGTGGTGTTAAGTCTGAAGAGGAATTAATGTCGATTTTAAAGATACATGCTGAAAAAGAGCATGGTATTAAAGAAATCACACCAGAAATGATGCAAATGATACGAAATGCTATTAAGATGAAATGAATAAGATTTTTTTATTTTTTATTCGATTTCATATATATAATAGTCATATTTAATTGATAATGTAAATTTTTTGTTTTCCTCTAATGCATTCCTTACGCGTTTAATTATTGATGTATAATTTTCAGTAACACCAATAAGAAGAGTCTTATTAACGTCTGAGAATTTCAATATTTTTAAATCATCAAACTCGTTCATTTTATCGTCTGAGAATACTGAAAACATTAAAATATTACTTTTCTGTAAATCTATAGCGGGAATTTTCTTTATTAAACCGCTACTGTATAACTTTTTTATCTTACTAGAAATTTTTCTTATACTAAGATTTAACTTAGTTGCCAGTTCATTTAATGTAACCGTTGGATCATCTCTAATGTACGATATAATTCTCCTATCAATAGGATTATCACGGATTGAATCGTTTATACGTATTTCCATATATTTTTCACCTCTTGTAATAGAGAGCATTTTCCTTTCATTTTCCTCTAATTCTACCACATTTTTTCCAATAACTTCATATATAGTGTAACCTTCTATACATGAAAACTTAGACGCTATAAAAGGAAACTCATAACCATTGTCGTATCCTTTGATAACTATAAAAGAGTGTAGATATCCTAAAAGATTAGGATTCACATATATCTTAAAACCCTTAATTATTCCTTGCTTTTCAAGATTTTTTAATCTGTAATGTACAGCTTGAGGCGAAATATTAAGTATTTTTGATAGATATTGTAAAGAATCATTACCCTTAAATAATTCAACAATAATGCGCTTATCTATTCTGTCCATATCATTGTTTTCTCCATACTAGCTTAAATAGTTCACTCGGTATTGGAAATTAAATTGAATAATAACTTTAACATAAACGACCTTAATTACATCGAAAATCGTAATTATTATAACTACTAGCTAAATGTACGACTATACGTTGCAAATTTAGCTAAAGTTTTTTGATAAAAGTATTTATATGTAATTATTAAGTTAGAATATGTGAAGACAAATGGATGATAATAATAAAGAAAATATCAGACCAGGAAATATTATAATTTCTTCGATAATAGGTGGAATTTTGGGTGGTATAGTAATGGTTATAGTGCTAATGATAGGAGCAATGACCTTAAGTCTTCCTCCAACGGCATTTCCTATGGTAATGGGTATGGCTCTAGGTGCATCAATAAATAACGCTATAATAGTTGGTATAATTGCACACTTTGTGGTCAGCATAGTAATAGGTGTAATATTTGGTGCGATTGTATCATATATAAGACCATTAAATCTTAAATCCAGTAAAAAAGCGTTAGGACTTGGTTTAGCCGCGGGTTTAATTGTTTATCTAGTAGCTTTCATTCCAGTTGCCATGTTTATGTTTGCACCAGTAATGATACATATGATGGGATCAAGTGCCGCAACAATATTGCCTGACGTTCTTGGAATAGCAGTTATTGGCCATATATTATATGGCCTTATTTTGGGAATATCTGCATTCAAAATAGGGGTCAGACTTTCATAGGGTTTCATAATATTTCATTATTAGCTATATTTAATTCATTTATAATTTAATAAAAATGTAGATTATACTATTCGCAACCTATAAGATTAAAGCATTTACCACTTTTATAGAACTCTTTAATTTTCTTAGATATTAAGACAGCAACTCTTTTACGTAACTACTCGTTATTTTTAATTACTTCTAAATACCGTTTTTGGTCAAGTAATGTTTATATAGTATTACCGAAGTACTTTATATTGATGATCCTCCCTAACTGATGACGGGCACTGCTCACGAGGGTGGGAGTTAAAAACCGGATGAGAGGGTATTGGCGTTCAGTAATAAATCTTTCGCTCAAACTCCAAGCATAGTGTTAGCCAACATTGCCACGTGGGTCCTTTCAACCCACGTGGCGATTCGGGGGAGGGCTTACCTATTTAGGCTCATAAGGCCTATTATTATACCAAACACTCCAAACAACCCTTGCCAACTTCCTAGCCAAAGATAATACCAGCTGCAAGCCTCCCAACACCCGGTATCGTTAATAGGACGTGGTCTTGAGGGACTAGCCCCTCAATCATCCTCCTTCAACCTCTCTTGCGTTTCTAGGACTATTGCGCAAGGTTTCATCTTGAGGATTTCTTCATAACCCTTCAAATTGTTCTCGTATTTTCTCACCCTCCCCCTCCTAGTTATTAAATGTTCTTTTGATACGTCTACCCCTATTACCCCTACCTCTTTATCACACCTATATCCGTGAATTTTATCACAATGTTCAGTCCGACGGTAGGGGTTTGTCACGCCACTACCCGAAGACTTTGCTTCAGTTTCCCTCTCGACCATGTTTCCCCAGCCGAGGAGAGTATTACTCTCCTCGACTAATAAACCTATATAGGTGTTTCCCTCGACCAGCCCTAATGGGTGAATGTGCATGATCCCTTAGCCCGTGGTGGAATTAGAAGTAAGGAAAAGTTACGCCACGGGTAAACACTCCTGCGCCCATTATGGGCAAAGAGACCATAGTATGTAGTAACGGCATTGCTAAAAAGGCCGAAAATATCATGAAAGCAATACCTACATATATTAAACAAGGCGGTAGGATAATTTACCGAAAATTATGAAGTTCCTTTTATTCCGTTTGCTATTGCCATTAGTAGCCCGACGTAATAAGCTGGAAAATGGGCAAAGCACTCTGCAAAATATCGGGGTAAATGCTAAAAACTGATAAGTAAGCAATAAACATTCCCGACATTGAAATTACTGCCCTTATAAAATATGGGGAGTAACTTTATGTCAACTTTTCTGTTCTTGGAGTGTTTTCGTTAACCTTAAAGTAAGGAAGAGGGATAAGGGGAATCCTTTTTTGTGGAAGAAGTAAAAGGGCTAGCATAAAAAGGACGGATTTATATCCCCACCACTTTGGTGTAAGGGATTATGTTTGCTGCAAACAAAAATAACAGTCCTATTCTTATCAGCACTAACCACATCTAGTCTTGTTTCCGTAATCCTTATTACTCGCTGAGTAAAAATTATTAAAGAAATGGTGAGAACCACGGACTGGGACGATGAACTCTTCGTAGCAGCTGAGATTGGTGATTTGATTAAAGTACAAACAGCACTCGAAAATGGTGCAAACCCAAACGCTAAAGATAAATACGGCTGGACGCCATTGCATGAAGCAGCACGAGAAGGTCATGTTGACGTTGTTAAGATCTTGCTTGAGCGTGGTGCAAACCCAAACGCTAAAGATAATGACGGCTGGACGCCATTGCATGAAGCAGCATTAAATGGTCGTGTTGAGATTGTCAAACTGCTTCTTGAGCGTGGTGCTGACCCAAACGCTAAATTTTATGACGGTAGTACGCCATTGCATGAAGCATCATATCGTGGTTATGTTGAGATTGTTAAGATCTTGCTTGAGCATGGCGCTGACCCAAACGCTAAATTTTATGACGGTAGTACGCCATTGCATGAAGCAGCACAAAAGGGTCGTGTTGAGATTGTTAAGATCTTGCTTGAGCATGGCGCTGACCCAAACGCTAAAACTATTCTCGGTCACACGCCATTGCATGAAGCAGCACAAAAGGGTCGTGTTGAGATTGTTAAGATCTTGCTTGAGCATGGCGCTGACCCGCGGGTTGCCGACAATAGGGGGCATATTCCCTTAGATTATGCTAAAGATAGTGTAATTCGTAGTTTACTTGAGAGTGCCATGAGAAATAGCTAATCTGAAGTACCTAGAGAACCTAGGATGCAAGGTAACGAAGCAACACGGGTAGATAATGGTGATATTGAAAGAAAATCAGACGAAAATGAATAATTAACTATAGTAGAACAACAATCAGTAATAAAAAACCAAGGCGTAATGCAAATCCCCAACTACGAGATCTTGGAAACTATAGGTGAAGGTGGTTTCGCTATAGTTTACAAAGCA
>Ga0081474_134106_pt1 | contig 12821 bp, 12 predicted proteins | sample OneHunmetagenome_2_FD_70978 | JGI IMG/M metagenome (GOLD analysis project Ga0081474, IMG submission 70978) | Ferrous microbial mat communities from One Hundred Spring Plain, Yellowstone National Park, USA v2 (version 2) | ecosystem: Environmental > Aquatic > Non-marine Saline and Alkaline >... | reverse complement strand
ANATTCTTCTAAAAGTAAGCTTCTAAGAATGAGAAAACCAAATATAGTGTTGTCTGATGAGCAATGGCTTAGTGTTATCGAGGCTCTTGAAAATGAAGATGTAATAAAGGCAAAAAAGATTTTATATAAAGCAAAAGGAACTTCCAATAAAGAAGAGATTTCAAGAATATCAGAAGTATTTTATCAAATGAAATGTTACGATAGGACCTTTAATAAGGCCTACCTTATAAAGGCTACCAAATTTATTTATGAATTCTTAGGGCAAAGGTCTGGTAATCAAATAACTAATTAAGGATATTTTATGGTTATTTATAAAGACAACAAAATTCGATAGTGATAATATGTTTTATGTTTTACTTTTTATACATTGTTAAGGAGGGTATTTATGAGGCTAAACTTTAAAAATGTCCTTAAAAACGCAAGCATTTTAACTGTATTAAGCATATTAACTGGGCTTTACGTAATCAGTGCTTATTTCATTATTCACACCACTTGGGTATACGATAATCCTGGCTCTTACTTTCGTTCTCATCATGAATATTTTGCCTTAGCAAACAGTGTGGCATACTTTCTTTTGTTTCTACCTTTTGGTGTATCTATATATTACTACCATCTTGAGGAACACAATGATGCTTTTGGTTCCTTCTTCAGGAGTGCTTTTGACTTTTTATCTCTTAACATTGTCACCGACTTATCTGTTTTCCATATCAAGGATCCAACAGGCTTGTTTCTTCTAACACTGTTCTATGTATTTGTCTTATCACCACCTGGTATTTTATACTTGTGGACACACTTAAATCCAAACCAAAAGACAATGATATACAATCCAGTAACAAGTATGCCACGCCAATCTACATCTAACAATAAAGATAACCCACAAAAAACAAGCAAACCGGTATCTGGTAGTAAGAATTACAAACCTGATAAGATTTACTTTACAGTTGATAGTTTTAGACAAACGTTGGATCAACAGATAATAGGACAAAACTATGCTAAGGAAGAAATAGTAAAACAGTTCGCCAAGCAAGTCAACAAAGCAAAAGCTCTTGGACATGGTTTCCGCGTATTTGGAACATTCTTTTTTGTGGGTCCCACAGGTGTAGGTAAAACTGAAACTGCAAAAGCAATATATGCGTACTTTAAGCAATCCGGTTATCAGTTTTTAAGGTTTGATATGGGCAACTTTGCCAACCCTCATGACGCTTCCACACTAACAGGTTCACCCCGTGGATACATAGGCTCAGATGAAGGTGGTGCTCTCACAAGACCTTTGATGAGAAACAATAGAGCGGTGATATTGCTTGATGAGATGGAAAAAGCAGATCCAACAGCGTTTAAGACATTCATGACTCTCATAGATGAAGGGGAAATCCAAGAAACATCAACTGGAAAAAGGGTAACCCTTGATAATGCCATAATTATATTCACATCTAACTTGTATCAAGCCACAATAAAAGAAATAATCACCAAAGAAAAAGATCCAATCGCAGCTGAGGCTGCAATAAGGAATTTATTATCAGGTGATCCTACAGACGCTTTAAAATATGCAAGTCGTGACCTAATATACAGAGAAACACCAACAAACTCAGGCGTAATGACTTCCAAGTTCCCACCTGAGTTTATAGGTCGTATAGACAAAGTAATACCATTTACTTCACTAAGCGTAGAAGACTACAAAGTAATTGTAAGAAGACTTGCAAAGAAGTATAACAGAAACGTAGATGTGGATGCTATTGTGAAGAAAAACCTACCAATTGCAGAGAAATATGGAGTAAGGCAGTTTATAAAGAAAGTGGAAGAGGATATATTGGCGTAAAATATTTTTTAGGAGGTATTAGGCATGTTAAAAAAGTTATTTTCAGCATTAGCTCTTACAAGCTTGGCTTTTGGCAGTGGGTTGTGCTTTGATCCGTATAACCATGATTATGGTGTAAATGTAAGAAACATACCAGGTTATGATGGGCAACTTATACCACAAAGTGCTCAAGCTTTCTATGCTCCTAGTAAAGAAATTGTACTTCACAATGGTAAAATGCAATTTGAGCGTGGAAGAGATGGAGTGTTAAAACTTATAAAATATGTGACAAAAGGTAATAAAGCATTGGTATTAATGGAAACAGAAGATCCTGTACAAAATGATTTGTTATTTTATGTAGAGTGTGTAAATGGTAAACCTGAAACTAAGGCTGTGGAAGATGCAAACGTAGCTGATCGTGAGTTTATTACTAACCAAACGATAGGATTTTATAAAAATGGATTTTTCTTTAAATATTTGGATATAGCTTTATCACCCACATTGCATCATTTTCATAATTATGATTGTGGTTATGTAAATAACTATTATCCATATAAGTTGATCAAAGAACATAAAACAGATAATATGCCATCCAAATATAAAAATTTACTAACCAGAGTATGCAACGCCATAGTCACAAAGTAGGAATATAAAGGATTCCAACTATAAAAAAGCTATCTGAATTTTGGCTTTCATTTTCTAAGGGTATGACATTTACGCTTTTTGGTTTGGCTTTTTTATATACCCACAAGAGACTGAAAAGAGTTTTTGAGGTTATAGAACACTTGCTGAGATAGTTTACAAGTATACCACGCCCTACAACTCTGCCACGATAAACAAGTCTACCACGGTTTATGTGTCTACGATGTATTGAACTTGTGCATTTGTATAAATTGTTTGTTATAATATAATATTAATTTTTAAAGGAGGTTTTAGATGCCCAACAAAAGACAGGCTGCTAAAAGAGCTAGAAGAGATGAAAGAAGAAGAGAGATAAATGCATTGCATGTATCAAGGATGAAAACTGCCATAAGAAATTTTAAGAAACTCATACAAGCCAAAGATTTGGAAACCGCCAAAGCCAAGCTTCCTTTTGTGGTAAGTATGATACAGCATGCAGCTGCTAAGGGTTCTATACACAAAAACGAAGCGGCCAGAAGAGTATCAAGAGTTACACAGCTTTTAAACAAGGCTTTGGCATCCAATGAACAGAAATAAGATATACACTATTTTATCGCTTAGCATAACAGCTATATTTGTGGCCATAGGTTTTTATTTTCTTAAAAAGCATGAAAAAGAATACAACGAAGCTGCAAGTTATCAACTATCGAAAGTAGATGAGCTTTTGCAACAAAAAAACTATCAAGGAGCCCTAAACCAAGCCCAGTTTGTGGCAACCCATTATAAGAAAAGCCCAATGGCGCTTTTGGCAATGTCTTATGAAATAGGCATATCTACGTTGGCAAACTTGCCTGTGAACGACGTTGCTTTATCTCAAGATATTTCATCTAAGGCAAAAACATTGCCTGCTAAATTCTTATACGAAGAAAGGGCAGCTTATGGGCTATACAAAGAAGGTAAATATCAACAAGCCATAAGCATACTAAACACCATCCCAAACAACGCTTTCAACAAAGCTTCTGCCTTGCTATTGGAAGCCGAAGCTTACGAAAAATTAAACGACAAAGTAAAAGCTATAACAGTTTACAACGATATACTAAAAGCGTTTCCAAAAAGCTATTATGCAAACGTAGCCTCTCTTAGAATATCGATGTTAGAATCATGAACAAACTCTATGAAGGCAAAGCTAAAATAGTCTATGAAAACGACCAAGACACTTACATAATAACATTTAAAGATGATGTTACCGCTTTTGACGCCATAAAAAAAGACAACATATCTGGTAAAGGACATATAAATTTAGAAATAACATCTTTTATTTTTGAGCTTTTAAAAGCCAAAAACATAAAAACACATTTTATAAAAAAACTATCTGAAGACTCGATGCTTGTTTTAAAAGCAACCCGCATAGATGTAGAAGTGGTGGTAAGAAACATAGCTGCTGGAAGCCTAACCAAAAGACTTGGCATAAAAGAAGGCACATCTTTAAACCCACCGCTGGTAGAACTTTTTTACAAATCCGATGAGCTTCACGACCCTCTTATATGTATAGAACACGTTAAACTTCTCAATCTTACCACCGAAGAAGACATAACATTTATGAAACAAACCGCTTTGAAAGTAAACGATGTTTTAAAAGAGTTCTTTGATCAGCTTGATATAATACTTGTGGATTTCAAACTTGAATTTGGTAAGACAAAAGACGGCGAGATAATATTAATAGATGAAATATCTCCAGATAGCTGCAGACTTTGGGACAAAAAAACCGGCGAAAAATTAGACAAAGATAGGTTTAGGTTTGACCTTGGGGATCTAAAAGAGGGCTATCTTAAAATCTTAGAGCGCATAAAAACACATTCATAAAAATACAAAGCGTTTTAAAGCATAAATCTCTTACTGATTTTGTAATAAAAACTTTTGTTTAAAAATATTTTTAATTTTCCGCATTTTGGTTTTTATTTTTGATGTTAATTTATTTAATTTTTTGGTCCTTTAGATTAAAAGTTTTGAACAATTCGTAAAATAAGTTTTTGGATTTTACAATTATAACACGATATATATCATAAAAAATGTTTTATATCAAAAGCGGGCTGCTTAATTTTAAAGGCAAAAAGAGGTTATGACAATGTGTCAAATCATATTTAAACTATTGACAAAAGATCTTATAAGTATAGATTTTTACAAACCAAAAAGGAGGTAAAGTCTCTATGGAAATAGTGGTGTCCATACCATTTATTCCGCTTGTTATTGCCGCTTTGATATCCTTTGTGGATGATAAGAGGGCGATACCAAGAATCAGTATGTTCTTTTCAGGGCTTATAGCCATCATAAGCCTTATAGGTACCGCTTATGAGTTTATGTTTCACAAGGTGATAATAGGGTTTTACAACACCTTGGTGTTTGATCATTTGGCCTCTATACTTGTGCCTTATGTGGCCATCATAGGGCTTGTTATAAGAAAGTACGCTTCAAACTATATGTGGGACGAAAAAGGTTATAAGAGGTTTTTTATAATACTAAACTTTATTTTTAGTTCCATATACTTTATGATAATGGCAAACAACCTCATTATAATGTTTATAGCTTGGCAAATACTAAGTCTTAGCCTTTACTTCTTGATATCTTTTAGAGTGGAGTCAAAAGATGCAGTAAGGTTTGGCTCTTGGGCTATCACGGTGCATAGAATAGGAGATTTCTTTTTCTTGTTAGGGATTATACTAACATACAAAGTATACCATACGCTAAACCTTCAAACGCTATATCACATATGGCAAACCAACATAGAGCATAGCACTATTGTAAATGCAATAGCCCTCTTGTTTGTGGCTTCTGCAATGGCAAAATCGGCTATTATACCTTTTTACTTTTGGCTTCCTTACACATCGGAAGCTCCAACTCCAGTTTCAGCCCTAATGCATGCTGGTATAGTAAACGCTGGTGGTATACTATTGAACAAAATAGCTTACCTTTATCTATCTTCCTCAATTGCTTTGAATACCGCGTTTTTCTTTGGCATATTAACCGCTATAGCCGCTTCTGTGGTGATGCTCTCTAAACCAGATATAAAACGCTCTTTGGGTTATTCTACAGTAGGACAAATGGGATATATGATAATGGAAGTTGGTATAGGAGCTTTTAGTGTAGCAATCTATCACCTCATAGTACACGGTATATTTAAAGCCTCTTTGTTTTTAGAGTCTGGTAACGTCATACACCTTGCCAGAAAAGATCCAAACATACCAAAAAATCTCTCTTACAAGCTTTTCTCAGAAGAAACTGAGGAAAACAGAAAAACCATAGGTGAGATTGTAGCTATATTTACCATAATACCTATAGTGCTTTTTACACTTATAGAGTTTTTGATAAATAGAGTTCAATTTCAATTCCAAGCTGGTATTATATTCTTAGCTTTTGGTTGGCTCACCAGTGCCCAGCTTTTCCTATCGTTTTTTAAGGTTTCTAAAAACACATCTTTAAAAACTATCTTAGGTCTTATAGTATCTTTTGTATTTATAGTTTTAACCTACGAGTTTATGGGTACTACATTTGAAGAATACCTCTATGGGCCCAAATACGTAGAGTTTTACAAAGCTGCTAATCTATCTATACCTTACCTTATTATATTACTTGCTTTACTTATAGGTGTTATAGTTTTTGGTTGGGCTATCATATACTATCAATCTTACAAAGATGCTTCTGGCACAAGGTATGAAAAGCTAAAATGGACTTTTTATAAAATCTTCTCCAGAGGATTTTTCTTACCAGATATTTTAATAAGGTATTTTAAGCTTTTATAAGGAGGTATGTTTATGTACTACTTAGCATTGACTATGATGGGTATTTTACCCTACTATCTTTTTGGCAAAAACTTCAAGACCTACAGCATGTTGTTTTTAGGGCTGCCGCTTATGGGGCTTTTTATCTATCACTTCGATGACCCAACGGTTACAAGCGCCATCTACAAAGCTCTTGAGCTTATGGCATTTATAACATCAGCGCTTACGTTTTTATTGTCCTATAGAACTTCAAACCTTATAAAACTTAGTTACTACTTTGTATTTGTAAACGTTGTAGCGCTTTTTATCTTTAAAGATAAATGGATGTTTGAACTTTACTTTGGTTCTCTTGTTTTAAGTGCATTCTCTCTTTACCTTGTAGGCTATTATATGGATAAAACCTTTGGCAGCGCCAACATAGACGCTATTACTGGTATCGTACTAAAAGCTCCAAAACTTGCTTTATTCTTAAGACTTTCTCTTATGAACCTTGGGCTTTATCCTCCTTTTGCAAACGCTTTGATAATTACTTCAAATATATTAAAATCAAGCTTACATCTTGATGGGTATTTGATATTAGTTTGGTTATTCTTTGCAAACTTTTTTATGGCTTTTAGGACAATAAATAGCTCTTTGTTTGGTAAACCAAACCCATTGGTAAACTACAAAGATATAGGACAAGGCTATGTTTTTGTGTTTAGCCTGCTTTTTTTAGTGTTAACCGTTGTAGGTTTTTACAGCTTGATGGAGGTGTTGTTATGATAAGAGTAGCTTTTGAAAACGCGGTGAAGCTTATTCCCTATTATTGGCCAATGACCACATTCATATCTAGAAATCCTCTTATGGGTTTTGAGGATATGCCCTTTAGAGAAGGCCTTTAAAAAGCATCAAAGCTTTTTAAAGCAAAAGTATATATGCCTTCTTCTTACTACGTAGAACTCTACAAAGATGGTATTATCAAAAAGGATGTTTTTGAAGAAAATTTGTTGGAAGAACTAAGAAAAATAGAACTTGAAAATTATTTTCAAGAAGCAAAAACCTTTATGGTGGATATAAGCCCATCTTTAGATGAGTATAAAAAAGTACCAAAAGACTTAGATGAAGCTATACTTAAACATGTTAAAACCAAAGATAACATATCGACAACGTATTATCAAAAAGGTGTATTGGGGCTTATAGAAGAACTTTGTGAAGATATGATCCTTTGCGAAATAGTAGATGCAGTGTTTGACAAAAACTATACAGACATTATAGAGAAAGAGATAGTGGAATTTATAGCAAGATTTTTAGACGAAGGCCAAACCACTATGTCTATGCCAGAAAGAGAAAGGGGCATGTTTGAGGCTTTTAAACTATACGAAGGTATAAAAGAAACTCTTGACGAAGAATCTTTTGTAGAAAAGCATATAAACTTTTTAAATCCAAGCGACATTGAAAGATATATATTAAACCATTTTGTTAAAGATTTTGGTTGGTCATCTTTCATAAAGTATAGAAGTGAAGCACAAGACTACTACTTCCAGATAAAATACCCATCTTCTATGATGGCATATCTTGCTATAAGGCTTTATTTTGAGCACAAATACCTAAAAAAAGCACCAATAAAAAACTTTGATGCGTTTAGAGATTTTGCTTCAAAAAATCCCTATTATGTGGTTTTAAAGCTTTTAAAAGCCAAAAACATGTTATATCCAAAGTTTTTGGACGAAATTGAGCTTGGCAAAGATTATAAAGCGATATTTGAAGAGTATTTAAACTACAGAGAAGTTCAAAGGGCATCTCTTCTTCAAAATGTAATATATGCTATGAGTCTTTATTTGGACAATCCAAAAGCGTTGATTGAACTTGTGGAGTTTTTAGAAGAGGAAGAGGGATATATATGGCTTGTATCTTTGGAAGACTCTTACATAAAAGATCTTTCAAAAGAGTTTTTAATGGCAAAAGAAAGAGAATTAAAATCAAATTTAGCTACTGCGATATTTTGCATAGATGTAAGATCAGAGGCCATAAGAAGAAATTTAGAGAGGTTTGGACATTACAACACCTACGGAGTGGCTGGATTTTTTGGTACTCCTATAGCTTTTATAGAGTTTGACAAAGGACATGAAATATACTCTTGCCCTGTTATCATGAAACCAGAGAAGATTGTATTAGAACTTCCAAAGGACAGCCATAAAGAATATGAACAAAAGAAAAATATCAATTATACTTTTAAGAAGATCTTAGAATCTCTTAAAAATAACCCATATACACCATTTTTCATGGTGGAAGCAATGGGATGGCTTTTTGGCGTTAATTTGTTTGGTAAAACGCTTTTCCCTGGACTTACGCAAAAGCTGATGAAGAATGTAAAAGCTCAAAAACCAGACACTACCTTTACCATAGACAAGCTTTCTGAACAAGAGATTGAAGAGTATGCAAAAAGATTTTTTGTAGAAAAGATACAAGAAGCCTATCATGAAGCCTATAAGAAAAACTTAAAATACAAAGACGCCCTTGAAATACTAAACACTATATTAAACGAAAAAGCATCTTTTGATGCCAAATTTTTGGAGCTTTTAAAAACCAAATACAACGTCACAAAAGAAGCTTACGAATTCCAAAAGCAAAAGCTATCTATGATAGGATATACACCAGAAGAGCAAGTTAGCTTGGTGTACAACTTTTTAAAACTCATAGGTTTTACCAAAGATTTTCCTAAGTTTGTATTCTTGTTTGGACACGGAAGCACTTCTGATAACAATCCTTTTGAGTCTGCCCTTGACTGCGGTGCCTGCGGAGGTAACAACGGTCTTGCAAATGTAAGGGTATTAGCTAGAATAGCAAATAAAAGAGATGTTAAAGAAGCTCTTGCTCTAAAAGGTATTTTTATACCAGAGGATACTGTGTTTATACCTGGTATTCACAATACCACCACCGATGAGTTAGAGCTTTACGATTTGGATTTTGTGCCAGAAACTCATAAAGCATACTTAAACAAGGTATTAGAAGATTTTAAATTGGCTTCTCAAAAAACAAGAGAAGAAAGAGCAAAGATGCTTCCTTACGCTGATAACCCTGAAAAAATATTTATAAGAGCCATAGATTGGTCTGAAACAAGACCAGAATGGGGATTATCCAAAAACATGGGAGCTTACGTAGGAAAACGCTCTAGCACTCAAAATTTAGCACTCAAAAATAGGGTTTTCATGCAATCTTACGATTGGGAGATAGACAAAGATGGTTCTATATTGAAAAACATATTGGCTGGTCCTTATCTCATCGGTGAGTGGATAAACTTAGAATACTATTTTTCCACTACAGATAACGAAAAATTAGGAGCTGGTTCTAAGGTGTATCACAACGTAGTGGGAAAAGTTGGCGTTTGGACAGGAAACTACGGCGATCTAAGAACTGGTCTTCCCTATCAAACAGTGTATGTGGATGGGAAACCATACCACGAACCAATGAGGCTTCTTGTATTTGTAGAAGCTCCTATTGAGAAGGTTATGGAAGCCGCCAAGAGTGTACCAAAAGCCTTAGAGCTTGTATTAAACGAATGGACAAGAGTAATCATAATAGATAAAACAAAAGGATCTGCTTTCACCATAAAGAACAAAGAAGTCATAACAGTGTTTGAACAAGGCTCCCAAACAACAGCTTAATAGTTTTTAATAAAACGGAGGGGTAAGGCAGGTGAGTTTTTAATTTTTTTAAAAGCCCCGAAATAACATCGGGGCCAGAAAATGAGAGGATTTATATTACTTCTTGTGCTCTACTTTTTTGTGCCACTTTTTATGCCACTTTTTGTGCCATTTTTTGTGCCATTTTTTGTGCACCATCTTCTTGTGCACTGGTTTGTGTTCCATTTTCTTCTCTGCTGCCATCACCATTGGTGATACTGCAAACATACCTGCCAAAAGTATTGATAAGAACTTCTTCATAGCTCTTAACCTCCTATAAAAGTTTTGATAGTTTTTAATATAATAAAAAAAAGATGAAAATTTGATGAAAACCAAAACTACTTATATTACAAGTATAAGTAATCTTCTCTGGCTGGGCCAGTAGAAAGCATCGATACTTTTGTATTTAGATAATCCTCTATAAACGTTATGTAGTCTAAGGCCTCTTTTGGAAGTTTGCTTTTATCTCTTGCCGCTTTTGTGTTGGTTTTCCAGCCTTTTAATGTCTTGTAAATAGGCTTTGCGTTTTCCATATCTTTCAAAGAGGACGGAAAATCTTCAAAGTTTTCATAGGCTATGCAAACCTTTATCTCATCAAAATTGTCTAAGACATCTAATTTTGTAAGTATTATTTCATCAAAGCCGTTGGTATCGCAAGCGTATTTTAAGGCCACTAGGTCAAGCCATCCACATCTTCTTGGCCTTCCGGTGGTAGAACCATACTCATGCCCAAAATCTCTCAAAGCATCTCCTATCTCATCTTTTAGCTCTGTAGGAAAAGGACCAGATCCTACCCTTGTAGTGTAAGCTTTTGAAACACCCACAAACTTAGCATCGGTGAAATATTTTGGATGAAGTCCTGTACCGTTTGAAAGACCAAGCGTTGATGAGTTGGAAGAAGTTACATAAGGGTATGTACCTATATCTATATCAAGCATAACCCCTTGAGCCCCTTCAAATATCACGCTTTTTGAGGTTTGTATAATTTTAAACGTATTTTTAATATTTTTTTCTATAGGTTTAAAAAGCCTAAAAATATCTTCTGCAACTTTATCTTTGTTTAAATCAAAGCTTTCGTTGTAAACTTTCTCACATAGTTCTTTTGTGAATTCAAGGTTTTCTTCGAGTTTGCTGTAAAATATGTCTTCATCTTTTAAATCTACCATCCTTATGCCTTTTCTGGCGTATTTCATCATATATGTGGGGCCTATGCCTTTTAAAGTTGTACCTATGTTTGATTTTTTTTCAAAAAGCCTATCCAAAATTTTATGATAAGGAAGGATTATATGAGCTCTGTCGCTTATAAAAAGTCTATTTTGAATATCCAAAGCCTCAAGATCTTTTATCTCTTTGCTTAAAACTTCAAGGTCTATAACCATACCTTGGGCTATTATGCCTTTTGTATGCTTGTGAAGTATGCCAGTGGGCACAAGATGAAGGATATATTTTTTGCCTTCTACTATAACAGTATGACCTGCGTTGTTTCCACCTTGATATCTCACTGCTGTTTCATAGTCTTTGGATAGCAAATCCACTATCTTGCCTTTACCTTCATCGCCCCATTGAGCACCAACTATAACCAGTTTTTCCATAACCTATTAATTATATCAGATGTAATTTTTCAAAACAATGCAACAGCATTTCGGGACTATTTTGGACTGTTTTGGAAATAATGGGACAACATCTAAGTATATGAAAAATAAACTTTATTCAATAAATATATTTTGCATTTTTGCAGGGTGTTGCATTTTTTTGATACAAAAATTTTCTGCACAAAAATGTGTAATGCAACACCTTTTCAAAGCTTAATTGATAATGGTTTGCAGATGTGGGAGTGTTGCATTTTTTTGAGAAATTATGTAATTTTTCAAAAAAATGCAACGGAAATTATATTAACATCTGGGATAAAGTGGGATTTAGCGTGATATATTGGGATTGTGTTCTAAGTTATTGTCATTTCTATATTTTTTAAAAATACATGAAAAAATTTTCAAACTGCAATTTTGCAATTTTATATTTTTTTTATAATCGTTGCATTTTTTTGAGAAACCCCACAGTTGAAATTTTTATAAAGAAGTTGTGAAAAATTTGTGAAGTTGTATCAAAAAAATCCTACACTTTTTCTGATGGCTGTCATATGTTTTTATGCAAATCTGCAATTTTTGCAGGTTGGCATATTTTGGTTCGAATCTGCAATTTTTGCAGATTCGAACCTTTTGGATGGGGGTTCTGGGGTTTCGTCGGAATCTGCAATTTTTGCAGGTTCCGCCATTTTGGTTGGTGGGAGTTTCTGGGGTGGGGGTGTTGCATTTTTGCAATTTTTGCAAATTTGCACCAGATTGTATAGTGTTATTTACTTTTTACTGGAATCTGCAATTTTTGCAGGTTTGAAACAGATTGTATAGAGATATTTACATTTTGTCAAAATCTGCAATTTTGCAGGTTTTAATATTTTGGCTGGTGAGTTGTGGGGTACTGGACATATCTGCAATTTTTGCAGGTTTGTCCAGTTGGTTGGAATCTGCAATTTTTTCAGGTTCCAACCTTTGGAGATTCTTGGTTAATGTCTACAAACTGCAATTTTGCAGGTTTGCACCACTTATGAAATCTTTGTGAAAAAGTATAGAGATATTTACTTTTTATCAAAATCTGCAATTTTTGCAGATTTTGATATTTTAGTTGGGGTGGTTTCTAACATTTTTGCAATTTTTGCAAAAATGTTAGAATGATAATTTCCAACAACGGCATGGTAAGATTGGACAGGCATAACCATTTAACTGTACAAGAGTTTCAAAATACAAACTGGAAAGGATCAATAGTAGCTTTTGAATTTTTTGAAGATGAAATAGAATTCTCTAAAGATGAGTTTTTCAAAATATATATATGGGATCAGGATGAAGGATTGTTTTGAGCCATTTTCTTACTATAAGATACCACCCAGTTTAGCGTACCACGAATAAAATTGTT
>Ga0081474_123687_pt1 | contig 12864 bp, 8 predicted proteins | sample OneHunmetagenome_2_FD_70978 | JGI IMG/M metagenome (GOLD analysis project Ga0081474, IMG submission 70978) | Ferrous microbial mat communities from One Hundred Spring Plain, Yellowstone National Park, USA v2 (version 2) | ecosystem: Environmental > Aquatic > Non-marine Saline and Alkaline >... | reverse complement strand
GGTGCGGGGACGGGGATCGGGGGAGGCCCCCGCTGGGGTGGAAAGAGGGGGGGATGCCGCGGTGGCTGGACGGGCTGCGCCCTATTTTCTCGCTCGGGTAGGGGGTGAGCTTAAGGTAACGGAGCCCCGCCGAGGGCCGGAAACGATTTTAGGAGAGGGGCACAGTGGCGCGCGAGATGGCGAAGGCGTTCGTCCTGATAAACACCGACACAGGGACGGAGGAGGAGGTCCTGAGGGAGCTCAGGAGAATACCGAACGTGACTGAGGCCTACGTGATCTACGGCGTCTACGACCTGGTGGCGAAGGTGGAGGCCGATAGCGTGGAGGAGGTCAAGGAGGTAGTGGGCGGCCGCATACGCAAGCTGGAGCACGTCAGGTCCACGCTCAGCATGATGGTCGCGGAGCCCTGATCGCCGGCCCCCGCTCCTCCTCCTGGCGGGGATCCCCGGCCCCACGAGCCTCCTCAGGTCCAGGAGCTCGCCCACGGCGAGCTCGTCCAGCCCGAGGGCCCTCAGCGCGTCCGCGAGGGACTCCCCGCGGGCGACGCGCCTGCCCACCTCGGCCGCCCTGTCGTATCCCACGATCGGGGAGATGACGGTGACCAGCGCCTGGCTCGACTCGGCGTACCTCCTGGCCCTCCGCTCGTCCGGGACCACGCTGGGGATGACGACCCTGGCCATCTTCGACGCGGCCTCCGAGACGAGGATCATCTCCAGGGCCAGGTCGTAGCCGGCCACCGGTATCCCCATGCTGAGCTCGAACTCCCCGAGCATCCCGGCTACCTGGATCGCGTGGTCCAGGCCCATCACCTGGGCCGCGGCCTGCATGCACGCCTCCACGGTCACAGGGTTCGTCTTCCCGGGCATTATGCTGCTGCCCGCCACCTCCGCCTGGCTGGGGATGTCTATCTCCCCGAGGCCGGTCGAGGGCCCGGAGAACATGAGCCTGAGGTCCTGGGAGAGCCTCATGATGTCCAGGGCCGCCGACCTGAGCGCGGCGCTGACGCCCAGGAGGTCCGTGAGGAGCCTCATCGCGGCGAACCTGTCGCCCGCCGGCCTGAAGCGCTCGCCGGTCAGGGAGTTGAGCTCCGCCACCGCGGCCTCCGCGAACCCCTCGGGCGCGTTCAGCCCCGTCCCCACGGCGGTCCCCCCCATCGGGAGCTCCCTGGCGCGCTCCACCGCCGCCTCCAGGGCGTCGGCGTCCCTCGATATCGCGGACGCGTAGGCCCCGAACTCCTGGCCCATCGTGACCGGGAGAGCGTCCCTCAGGTGGGTCCTGCCGGCCTTGACGATCCCCGAAGTCCTGGACGAGAGCTCCCGCAGCGCGGACGCCAGCCCCCTGAGCGCGGGGAGGGCGCGCGCCGAAGCCCTCACGGCCGCGGCCCTCATGGCGCTCGGGACCACGTCGTTCGAGGACTGGGACATGTTCACGTGGTCGTTCGGGTGCACGCCGGATCCCAGGATCTCCGACGCCCTCCTGGCTATCACCTCGTTCACGTTCATGTTCAGGCCGGTCCCGGAGCCCGTCTGGAAGACGTCCACGACTATCTCCTGGTCGTGGGCCCCCTCCATGACCTCCCTGCTCGCGGCCTCTATGGCGCCGGCGACCGGGCCCTCCAGGAGCCCGAGCGCGCGGTTGGCCCTGGCGGCCGCCGCCTTCAGGGCCCCCATGGCCCATATGATGTCCCTCGGGAACCTGGTCCCGGTGTCCAGGAACAGCCCCCTCGCCCTCTCGGTGTAGCTCATCGCGCTGGATGCGCGCCCGCGCGATTTACCGGTTTCCCGCATCGCCCGCGCCCGGGACCCTCCGCCCCGGGGCGCCCCGGGGAGGCGCGAGCCGCGCGGGCCGGAGGCAACGTTTTTATCGGCGCGGCGGCCACTCGGAGCGTGTCACAGGAGAAGCTGGCGGAGTTCCTGAGGACCGGGAAGGACTGGTCCAGGCTCAGGACGAGCGTCCCGGGGATCTTCGTGCTGAAGCTCCCGGCCTACAAGGGGTCCCCGAGCAGGCTCGCGGTCGAGATAAACCCGGTGGGGGAGGACGGCGCGCCCAAGAAGAGGAGGGGACTCGTGATAAGGGATCCGTCGGAGCTCCGCGAGTTCAGGGAGCTCCTGGGGAGCGAGAAGCTCGAGAAGCTCATGGCGGACCTGGAGCGCGTGAACCCGAAGGCGAGGGAGATCAGGGGAGGAGGGGACGTCCTGGAGATACGAGGGACCCGCCCCGATGGACGAGGCGCTCGCGCGCAACCCCCTCCTGAGGCCGGGCGCCATCGAGCCCAGGGAGTACCAGCTGAACATAGCGAGGGCCGCGCTCGGGAGGAACACGCTCGTGGTCCTCCCCACCGCCCTCGGCAAGACGGTGATATCCGCGCTCGTGGCGGCGGAGGTCCTCTACCGGCACAGGAGGTCCAGGGTCCTGGTCCTCGCGCCCACGAAGCCCCTCGTGTCCCAGCACATGAGGAGCTTCTCGAGGATCCTGAGGCTCGGGCCGGGGAACTTCGCCATGGTAACGGGGGAGGTCCCGCCGGCCGCCAGGGGCTCGCTCTGGCGGGGCGGCTCCAGGCTCGTGTTCGCGACCCCGGAGGCGGTGAGGAACGACGCCGAGGAGGGGAGGGTCGACCTGTCCCAGTTCGGCCTCATCGTCTTCGACGAGGCGCACAGGGCGGTCGGGGAGTACGCGTACGTGAGGATAGCGGACGCCTACTTCTCCGCGTCCCGGAGCCCCCTGGTCCTGGGGACCACCGCCTCCCCCGGGTCGACCGTGGAGAGGGTCCTCCAGGTCTGCAGGAACCTGCGCATAGAGCGCGTGGAGTACAGGGACGAGGACGACCCCGACGTCCGCCCCTACGTCCACCGCGTGGACGTGGAGTGGGTCAGGGTGAGGCTGCCCCCCGCCCACGCCGCGATGGCCTCGATCATAGAGTCGATGCTGCGCAGGAGGCTGGAGTGGCTGGCCTCCAGGGGCTACCTGAGGTCGCCCTCCCCCCGCGATGTGGGGAGGAGGGAGCTCGTGGAGCTGGGGGAGGAGCTCAGGTACGCGCTGGAGGCGGAGAGCGTGGACGAGGAGAGGGGGGTCCTCTTCGAGGCTATCGTGAACCAGTCGGCCGCCATGACCCTCTACCACATGCTGGAGCTCGCGGGGAGCCAGGGGGTCCACGCGCTGAGGGCGTTCATGGAGAGGCTCGAGTCCGAGGAGGAGGGCAAGAGGTCCCACTCGCTCGTGACGGGCGACCCGGACTACGCGAGGCTCAGGGCGCTCGCGCAGGGGACCCGGGAGGACCACCCGAAGGTCGCCAGGGTCAGGGAGCTGGTCGAGGCCCAGCTGGCCTCCAACCCGTCGTCCAGGATCCTCGTCTTCACCCAGTACAGGGACACGGTGGCGCGCCTCGTGGAGGAGCTGTCCCGCGTGAGGGGGGCCAGGGTGGGGAGGTTCGTGGGGCAGGCCTCGAGGGGGGGAGTGGAGGGGATGAGGCAGGAGGAGCAGGTGGCCGCCGTCAGGGCGCTCGAGGAGGGCGAGCACAACGTCCTCGTGGCCACGTCAATAGCGGAGGAGGGGCTCGACATGCCGAGCGTGGACCGCGTGATATTCTACGAGCCGATACCGAGCGAGATACGCTACATACAGAGGAGGGGGAGGACCGGCAGGAGGGCGCCGGGGAGGGTCACTATACTCGCGGCCGAGGGGACCGCGGACATGGCGTACCTCTACGCGAGCGCGAGGAGGGCCCGCAGGATGAGGGAGGTCGTGAGGCGCGTCAACTCCCTCCTGGGCCCGGTGCTCAGGTTCCCGGAGCCCCCGGACCCGATGTCCCCGGAGGAGGTGGAGGCCGAGGCGCGCGCGGCGGGCGAGGGGATCCCGGCGTCGGCCGGGGCGAGGGAGCTCCGCGCGGTCTACGACGCGCTCCTCGAGGCGGGCCCATCTGGGATCGGGGAGGGGGAGCTGCTGGAGTCCCTGCGCTCCCGCCTGGGGATGGACCCGGCCTCCGCCTCCGCCGCGCTCAGGGAGCTGGTCCGGAGGGGGAGCGCGGTCGCGCTCGACGGGAGGTACGCGGCGAGGGAGGCGATCGAGCCGGCGGGGGAGGTCCACGAGGTCGAGGTGGTGGAGGTGCGCAGGGGGTACGCGATCGTCAGGGTGGACGGGGACGCCAGGGCGATAATGGAGCCCGGGGAGTTCAGCGGGCCCCCCTGGCTCGTGAGGAGGGGATCGAGGTTCCTAGCGGCGGCGAGCATCCGCGAGGTCGGCGGCGAGCTGCACCTGGGGGTCCTCAGGGTGATAAGGAGGCTATAGTTCGGGGAGGGACGTCCCGGGGCTCGGGATCCCGATCCCGCGTTGAGGGATATTGACAGAAAGGTTTAAAGATATGAGGTGACCGGAATGCTCCAAATGAGGGGGAGGTCCAGGAGGAAGGCGATATCGCCGATCATAGCGACGCTGATACTGATAGTGATAACGGTGGTAGCCGGCATCATGCTCTACGGGTTCGTCAGCGGGTTCATGGCGAACTTGGGCACGAGCAGGGCGATCGCGCCGATATCGATAGCCTCCGCGGGCGTGAGCAGCAGCGGTTCTGCGACGATCGTCGTGAGCAACCTCGGGACGACTCCCGTGACGATAGCGCAGGTCAACCTGCTCAACGCGAGCACGGGCGCGCTGATCACTCCATTGACAATATCATCGACATCATCGACAACAATCAGCGCTGGGCAGACGGGCACGATCACAGCAACACCTACTTCTAATGTATCAATATCAAAGGGCACGACCGTCCTGGTGCAGGTCGTCACCAGCACCGGGTCCTACGCAGAGGCATACACCACCGTGAGCTGACGACTCCCGAATTCCTAGAAATTATTTTTTAATAATCGACATGTGATCCATACCGCCCGTAATCCGATCGCCCGCCCCTCCCCGCGAGCCTCTCCCTCAGGCACTCCTCCAGCGCCTCCCTCCCCGCCGCCCTGATCATCTCGTGCTCCGCGAGGAGGGCCCCGACCGCTGCGTCGAACGTCAGGCTCCTCCCCCTCAGCCCCGCCTCCTCCCCCAGCTCCTCCAGGTACCTCCTGAGCCTCCTGTAGGTCCCTATCCTGAGCATTATGACCCTCTTCGTGGCGTCCGGCCTCGGCGGCCGCACGCCCCCATTCCCGCCGAATCAATATAATAGCGTTTCACCCGCGCGGGGGGCGCGCCACGGCCGCGATCCCCCTCAGGGCGGCCGCGACCCTCAGGGCGTTCCGCATCAGCTCGTCCGCGAACCTGAGCGCCGCCCCGTCCAGGAGCCTCCCCTCCCCGTCGAACTTCGACTCCGCGCCCCCCACCGCGACCTCCGGGTAGGCTATCACGATGGCTCCCAGGGAGCTCAGGATCTGGCGCAGGTGCTCCTGCGCCCTTATGCCCCCCGTGAACCCCGTCGACGCAGACATTATCGCCACAGGCTTCATCTCGAGCGGGTTCCCGGCGCGGGGCCTGGATACCCAGTCTATCGCGTTCTTCAGGGCCGCCGGCACGCTGTGGTTGTGCTCGGGGGTCGATATCACCACCAGGTCGGCTGCGGCTATCTCCCCCCTCAGCCTCAGCACGGGCTCCGGCGGGTCCTCCAGGTCGTCCCCCGTCAGGATCGGCAGCCCGCCTATGTCGGCGATGGACCACTCGACGCCCGCCGGGAGCCTGCCCAGGACGTTGAGGAGGAGCATGCGGTTGTAGGAGCCCCTCCTGAGGCTCCCCGATATCCCCAGGACCCTCAGCCCCTCCGGCTCCTCCACGGGCGCTAGGGGCGCGCCATCCTATTTAAGCGATCCCGCTGAACAGCGCCCGGCGCTAAAAACAATAATGATCGGTAAATATGGGGGCTTCCCCTGCACACCTTATTAAGGCGCGCGGTCCCCGACGGCGCGTGGACCTCAGGTTCGGGCACATAGCCGACACCCACCTGGGGGCGGCCCCCTACGGGGTCAGGGAGAGGGAGGACGACTTCTACGGGGCCCTGGACGAGGCCCTGGACGCGATGGAGGGGGAGCGCGTCGACTTCATCGTCCACTCGGGGGACATCTTCGACTCCCCCCGCCCCCCCGGGACGGCGCTCAACAGGCTCGCCAGGAGGCTCCTGAGGCTCAGGGAGAGGGGCATAGGGTTCTACTTCGTCCTAGGGGAGCACGACATAAGCAGGCTCAGGGAGACCCCATCCTCCCTCGTCTACGACGTCCTGGGCCTCGCGAGGGAGCTAAGGGGGGAGCCGGTCCTCCGCGGCGACGTCGAGCTGGTGGGGCTGCCGAAGAGGAGGAGGGGCGAGGCGGACAAGCTGAGGGAGGAGCTCAGGAGGATCGGGGCGGCCCAGCCCAGGGGGAGGCTCAGGGTCCTCGTCCTCCACCAGGGGATCGTGGAGGCCCACAGGTTCGCCGGCGAGATAAGCGCCCAGGACCTCCCCCCGAACTTCAGCTACTACGCCATGGGCCACCTCCACGACAGGTTCGAGCGCGCCTTCGACTTCCTGGGCGGCCCCCTCTGCTACCCCGGCTCCATCGAATTCACCCAGAGCGAGGGGATAAGGCCGGGGCAGGGGGAGAAGGGCTTCTACATAGTCGACGCGTCAGGGGGGGAGCTCCACCCCCAGTGGGTCAGGCTCAGCGGCACCAGGCCCCACCTCTACTACGAGCTCAGGTACGAGGACCTGAGGGCCTCCGTCACCAGGATCCTCTCGGAGATATCCGGGATGGGGAGGAAGCCCATGGTCAGGGTCGTGGTCAGGGGGAGGGGGATGAGGAACGAGGAGATAGCGGCCGCCCTGAGGCCGCTCTCCGGGGCCGCGCTCCACTACGTGTGGGAGAAGGAGGAGGAGGGGGAGCCGGGGCGCATAGTGAGGGAGAGGCCCGAGGACCTGAGGTCCAAGATGAGGGAGCTCGCGGCCCACGCCCTGGGGAGCGAGGAGCTGGCATCGTTCGCGCTCGACGAGCTCCTCCCCCACCTGAGGGAGGGGGACGCGGGGGCCGCGGCCGAGGCCCTCTACGAGGCCTTCCGCAGGGGGAGGTTCGGCCTTGATAGTCGAGGTCCGCGCCCGCAACTTCCTGTCGCACGCGGACACCGGGCTCGAGCTCTCGGAGGGCGTGAACGTCTTCGTGGGGCCGAACGGCGCCGGGAAGTCGTCCGTCATAGACGCGATAACCTTCGCCCTCTTCGGCGTGCACTCCAGGGGGAGGAACGCGAACCTCGTGAGGAGGGGGTCCGGGTGGGCGGAGGTCTCCGTGACCTTCACCGCGGGGCCGGACCGCTACACGGTCACCAGGGGCATCGACAGGGCCGGGAGGCTCACGCACGCGGAGCTGAGGAGGCTGGGCCCCGACGGCCCCCGCCTGCTGGCGGCCGGCGAGAGGAGGAGGGTGGAGGCCGAGGCGGTCTCCGACCAGGTCGGCGCCATACTGGGGATGGGCTTCAGGGAGCTGAACCTAGCCTCCATAGTCAGGCAGGGGGAGCTACTCTCGATCCTGGAGCTGAGGCCGAAGGAGCTCAAGGAGCTGATAAACAGGCTGATAGGAATAGAGGACCTGGACAGGGCCTACGAGCTCGGCCGCGAGGTCGTGGACGGGTTCGAGGAGAGGCTCAGGAGGGACACCGGGTACTCGGTGGGCGAGATCGGGAGGCTCGAGGCGGAGCTCGGGGAGCTCAGGAGGAGGGAGGCCGAGCTCTCGGGGGCGCTGGAGGGGCTCAGGAGGAGGGAGGCCGAGCTCTCGGGCAGGCTCGAGGGGCTCAGGAGGGAGCTCGACGCCATGGAGCCGCTGAGGGCGGCGGCCCTCGAGGCGGGGCGCGCCCGCGCGGAGCTCGTGGAGCGCGTGAGGAGGCTGAGGGACGAGTCCTCCAGGAGGCTGGAGGAGCTGGAGGCGATCCTCCGGGAGGCCCCCAGGAGGCTCGAGGAGGCATCCAGGGCGGAGGGGGTGAGGGGGGAGCTGGAGTCCGTGAGGGCGGAGCTGGAGCGGATCGGGGCGGAGCTGCGCGCGGCGTCCGGCGAGGCCGCCAGGGCGGAGGAGGCCGAGTCCCAGGCGCGCTCGCTCGAGGCGGACGCGCTCAGGAGGAGGAGGCGCCTGGGGGAGCTGGAATCGAGGATCGGGGAGCTGGAGCGCCGCCTGGCGGAGCTGGGGAGCCCCCGGGAGCCCCGGGAGCTCGAGGCCCTGATCGCCGGGCTGGAGGCCGAGGTGGAGGGGCTGAGGTCGGAGGAGGGAGGGCTCCTGAGGGAGAGGGGGAACCTGGAGGAGCTCAGGAGGACCGGCGTGTGCCCGACGTGCGGGAGGAGCACGGAGGGGATGGACGTGGAGGGCAGGCTCTCCGCCCTGGAGTCCAGGATCAGGGAGGTGGAGGGGAGGCTGAGGGAGGCGAGGGAGGCGCTGGCGGGGGCGGAGGAGGAGCTGAGGAGGGCGAGGGAGGCCGGGGAGCTGAGGGACCGCCTGGAGGAGCTCAGGGGGGAGGCCGGGGAGCTGAGGGGCGAGCTCGAGGAGATCGGGAGGAGGCTGGAGGAGCTCAGGGGGAGGGCCGGGGAGCTGGGCAGGCTGAGGGCCAGGATCGCTGAGCTGGAGCTCAGGTCCAGGGAGCTCAGGTCCAGGGAGTCCTCGCTGGAGGGGGAGCTCCGCCGCATCTCCGGGAGCGCCGCCTGGCTGGAGGCCAGGGGGATAGCCGGGCCCGGCGACCTCGAGAGGCTGAGGTCCGAGGCATCGGCGCTGAGGGAGCTGGTCGGGAGGATACCCCCCGACCCCGCCTCGGCCCCGCTCGAGTCGCTAGCCCTCGACCCCGAGACCTCGGCCATGGCGGCCCGCGCGGCCGAGCTTGCGAGGGCGGCGTCGGGCTACGACGAGTCCAGGTACGCCGCGCTCAAGCGGGACGTGGACTCGGCGAGCGCGGAGCTCGCGGGCCTGGTGAGGGAGATCGGCAGGGCGGAGGGGGAGCTGGAGTCCGTGAGGAGGGAGAGGGCGAGGCGCGAGGAGGCCCTCCGCGTCCTGGGGAGGGCCAAGCGCTACCTGGACCTGTTCGAGAGGATAAGGGGCCGCGTCTTCCACAGGGACGGGGAGCTCGCGACCGGGCTCAGGGACTGGGCGATGGAGGCGCTCTCCGACGCGGCGACCGAGCACATGCGCTCCTTCGGCATGGGGATATCCGCGGTCCAGCTGAGGGAGGGCGAGGATCTCGAGATAGTCTGCTACGGCCAGTCGGGGGAGATGAGCGTCGAGCAGATGAGCGGGGGCGAGCGCGTGGCGGTGGCGCTCGCCCTCAGGTTCGCAATGGCGAGGCTCGTGGGCGGCAGCAGGGCGGACTTCGTGATCCTCGACGAGCCCACGGCGAACCTGGACGCGGAGCACAGGAGGAGGCTCGTGGAGCTCGTGGCCTCCATGGGGGGGAGCGCCGGGCCGCTGCGCCAGATAATCGTGATAACCCACGACAGGGAGGCGTTCGATGAGTCCAGCGTCGAGATACCCGCGATCTTCAGGTTCTCCAGGGGGCCGGAGGGGAGCTCGGTGGAGAGGATCGCCTAGCCCGGGCCCAGGAGGGCCCGGAGCTCCCTTCCGCTGAGGGACCCCTCGACTATCACGTCGTGGCCGTGTATGCTCTCGAGGCTCCTGACCCTCAGGCGGAGCGTCCCGTCCGGGGGGAAGGACGGGTGGGAGCGGGCGAAGCCGAGCGCCGCGAGCCTGAACGCGTCCTCGGCGAACCTGGCCCCCGAGACCGCGCCGTGTATCACGGCCGCCTCGTCGGGCCTCCTGAGGAGGGGGAGCGGCTCGGCGCCCAGCGCGGCCGCCGCGACGGACCTCAGCCTGGAGATGCTCGTTGAGCCGGCCGGCGAGGCCTCCATCCTGAGGTAGGCGCGCTGGGTGTGGGTGGCCGGGGCCGGGCAGCCGCCGGCCGCGGCCCTCATCAGCTCCTCGCCGCACGGGCAGGCGGTCACCCCGAGGACGGCCGCGCCGACCGAGGAGCGGACCGCGCCGGACCTGTCGGCGCTGGCGGACGCCATGGCCAGGAAGCGGGCCGGGGACCTGAGCCCGCTCGCCGGCGCCTCGCCCGCGCGGAAGGCGGAGGCGCGCACGACCACGCGGGCGGTCGAGGAGTACTCGTGGAGCTCCAGGAGCCTCGAGGCGGCGGACGACGCGAGGTCCGCCAGCGAGCGAGCGCCCTCCAGGGACTCCAGCACCGCGCGCACGCTCCTGGACATGTTCACCCCCCTCATGCCCGGGGGCAGATCGACGAACGCGTAGACAGTGCCCTCCGAGAGCTCCACGGAGTCCTCCCGGATGCCGGAGAGCGGCACCCTGAGGCCGCCGATCCCCGCGGCGGGGATCCCCAGCGGCACCTCGGGCCTCTCGTACTGGACGTCGCGGGCCCTGCGCGCGACCTCCTCCCAGTCCACGCGGGCGGGCGGCGCGGGCCAGCTATATGCTATGCCCCCGCCCCCGATCCCCCGGGAAATAGGCCGGGCGCCCGGCCTCGGAACTCGAACTCCGACCCCACGCCGCCGACGCGGAACCCGCCGCCCAGCGCCCCCATGAGGACGGCCTGCCCCTCCAGCCCCGTGCAGTGCATCGCCGCCACGACCTCCGGATCCCTGGAGGCGAGGTAGCGCGCGGCCTCCTCCATCCTCGCCCTCCCGAGCCCCATGAAGTGCAGCCCGCCTATGATGGCGCGCAGCCCCCCGGCCCCCGTCAGCTGGAGCCCGTACTCCACGATGTTCTCCACCCCCGAGTGGCCGCAGCCCGTGATGGCCACGAGACCGCTTCCGGCCTTCATGTAGAGCGCCATGTCGTCAGGCACCTCGTCCGCGACCCCGCCCACGTGGCTCGGGCCCCACCTCCTCGGGATGCCGCCGGACGCGATGACGCCCCCCGCCACCTCGCGCGGCTCCCTGATGGCGACCACCCTGGCGTTCCTCCTGCGCAGGTCGTCGGCCGTGAAGCCGGCGCCCCTGGAGAGCGCCACCTCGTGCGCTATGACCGTCAGCGGCCTGGTCCTCATGTCCAGGAGCTTGATCACGCCGCCCGTGTGGTCCAGGTGGCCGTGGCTCAGCACAAGGTAATCGGGGTCGTCCGGGCCAATCCCCAGCGCCCTCATGTTGTTGATCAGCGCCAACCCCGTGAGGCCCGTGTCGTACAGTATCCTCGGCTCGTGCAGGTAGGCGGAGAAGCCCCACTCGGCCAGGAGCCTGGACCCGAGGGACGACGGCTGGGCGGCGCAGTTGTCGACGAGGACCGTGACCCTCACGTCCGGGAAATCGGGCGCCCTCCTATATATCGGTTTCAGATCGGCGCGCCCGGGGCCGCGTCGCTCCGTCGGTCCCTCCATCTCCCGGAGCTCCCCCGCCAGGAGGGCCCTCACCGCCTCCCCCACGGTGTGCCCCTCGGGCCTGTAGATCCTGACCCCCTGCTCCGAGAGCCTCCGGAACGCCCCCGGTCCGATGTTGTACGTGATGATGGCGTCCGGCCTCAGGCTGTCCAGGAACCGGGCGAACCCCATCCCCACGCCGCCGCCCATCCCCATGCCGTGCGCGTGCCCGTGCTCCTCGTGATGGTGCCCGCGCTCATCCCCCGCGTATGGGTTGGGGATCGACCTGACGGACGCCACGTTCCCGCCTTCGTCCACATCCACCACCACGAGGTAGGGCGCCATCCTCGGATGGGCCGTGATATTAAAAACGGCAAGCCTCGCCTCTTCTGGGGGCGGGGTGAAAGCCTTTAAATTCGAGATTCTATTTCACTCCGGATGCTCGCCTCCGGTCAACTTCTCGGAGATGAGGGGCGGGAGCCGATCCCTCCCGCAATACCGGAGGGGGGCATCCGCGAGGTCAAGTACACGGATAGGAGGGCGAACGTGGTCCGCCTCCTGCCGAGCGGCTCCCAGGGGAGGAAGCTCAGGAGGCTGGCGAGCACCTCAGCAAAACTCTTCAACGAGGTCAACTACGAGAGGAGGCAGCAGTTCTTTCATGGTGAGAGGGTGGACCTCGAGGGGACTTGGGACAGATACTACGAGAGGTACAAGGGTATACTCGGCGTCAACGCCCAGGCGGTCCTGCAGAAGAACAACGAGGCATGGAGCTCGTTCTTCTCATTATTGAAGCTGAGGAAAGAGGGGAAGCTGCCGCCATATATGAAGCGCGTCGGCCCGCCAAAATATTGGAAGGACAGGGAGACCAGGGAGAGGAAACTCATACTGGTCGTCAGGCAGGACAGATACGTAGTGGACGAGCAGAATCACAGATTAATCCTGAGGGACTTCGGCCTCGAAATCGATTTCGCGGGCAGGCTGAGGTGGCACGGCAAGCAGGGCAGGCTGGAGATATTCTACGACGAGGGGAGGGGGGCCTGGCACGCCTCCATCCCGGTGGAGGTGGGCGTCGAGGAAACCAAAATGGGAAAGAAGAGCAAGTATATTGTCCGCGGGGAGAGGAGATCGATCCGGATGGCGGAGCCGAAGGGCGATGTTGCCGCGGCCGTGGACCTCGGCATCAACCTGCTCGCGAGCGCGGTGACAAATAGTGGCGACTGGCTACTCTACAGGGGATCGAGGGCGAAGGAGAACTTCTTCTACCTCAGCAGGAAAATAGCCGAGGTACAGTCAGAGGCGGACGGGGCGAGGAACGCGGGCGATAATGGGAAGTTCCGGAGGCTGAACAGGAAGAAACGGAGGCTGTTCCGGAAGCTGGTGAGGCGCATGGCGCACCTGTACAGGAACCTGGCCAACCATCTGGTGAGGGGCCTCTGGGAGCTCGGGGTGTCTAGGATCTACCTCGGGTATCCTCACGATATAGCGCGGGAGAGGGGAAACAAGCTCACCTCCAACATGTGGAGATATCGTGAACTCATGGACGCGATCGAGCTCAAGGCGCAGGAGTACGGCATACATGTG
>Ga0081474_127246_pt1 | contig 12947 bp, 13 predicted proteins | sample OneHunmetagenome_2_FD_70978 | JGI IMG/M metagenome (GOLD analysis project Ga0081474, IMG submission 70978) | Ferrous microbial mat communities from One Hundred Spring Plain, Yellowstone National Park, USA v2 (version 2) | ecosystem: Environmental > Aquatic > Non-marine Saline and Alkaline >... | reverse complement strand
GAGAAGTTTGTCCAAAGATGTCTATTGGAAGATTTGATATATGTCATGGTGTATAAATACGTTTTATATAATAAAATAATAATTAAGGCTTTACAAATACGTTATTTAAGTTAAAATATTTTTGTGAGAAGATTTTTAATAACAGGCGGAGCAGGTTTTATAGGCTCAAGGATAGCCCTTAGACTTCAAGAGCTTTACCCAAAAGTTTATATCCTTGTGGTGGATAACTTTTCTTCAGGACACTTCAAAAACCTTTATGGATTTAAAGGTGATATTATAGAAGGGGCTATAGAAGATAAAGATCTATGGGAATATCTTAAAAAAGAATACGCCTCTTTTGAAGCGGTATTTCACAACGCTGCTATTACAGATACCACAATCCTGGATCAGAAGCTTATGATGGATGTAAACACAAATAGCATGGAATATATAATAGATGCTTGTATAAAATGGGATGCAAAGCTTATATACGCTTCTTCTGCTGGAGTGTATGGCAACACAGAACCACCTATGAAAGAAGATAGAGGTCTTGTACCAGAAAATATATACGGCTTTTCAAAGCTAATGGCTGATAATATGGTTAAAAATAAGATGGAAGAATATCCTTCTTTTAGGGCAGTGGGTTTTAGATACTTCAACGTATACGGCATGGGAGAGCAATACAAAGGCAAAACCGCCAGCATGATATATCAACTGGCCATGCAGATGAAAGCTGGCAAAAACCCAAGGCTTTTTAAATACGGTGAGCAAAAAAGAGATTTTGTTTATATAGAAGATGTATTGCAAGCCAATATAAAAGCTCTGGAAAGACAGGATGTTAGCGGTATATTTAACGTAGGATATGGCAAAGCAAGAAGTTTCAACGATATAGTAGAGATTTTAAACCGTCTTATGGGTACAAACTACGAAATAGAGTATTTTGACTGCCCATACGAGTTTTATCAAAATTATACAGAAGCTGATATAAGTGCTATCAAAGAAAAGCTTGGCTACGAGCCTCAATACGATTTGGAGTCTGGAATAGAGCATTATCTTAAAAGCTTGAAGCTGATATGAATTTAAAGGGTATTTTTTGGGTATTAGGAGAACACGACGAGCCTTATTTAAAACCAAGGGAAAGCTCTTTGGAGCTTGTAGGCAACACACCTTTGGTAAGAATAAAAAAAGTTTTAGAGGCTTTTGATATAAACCCAAATGTGAAAATATATGCAAAGCTTGAATTTACGAATCCAGGGGGCTCTGTAAAAGATAGGGCTGCTCTTTCTATGTTTTTAAACGCCATAAAAAAAGGTATTATACAAAAAGATAAGATTGTGATAGACGCCACCTCTGGTAATACGGGTATAGCGCTTGCTATGGTGGGAGCTTCACTTGGTATAAAAGTAGAGCTTGCTATGCCATCAAACGTAAGTGAAGAGCGTAAGAAGATACTGGAGGCTTATGGGGCTATAACCCATTATACTGATCCTTTGGAAGGTACAGATGGAGCAATACTCTACGTAAGGGACCTTGTAAAAAAATATCCAGATAGGTATGTGTATCTAGACCAATACAACAACCAAGCCAACTGGCAAGCTCATTTTTACTCTACAGGTATAGAGATATACAATCAAACCAAAGGTCAGATTACTCATTTTGTAGCAGGGATTGGTACCGGTGGGACTATAATGGGTACTGGTAGAAGGTTAAAGGTTTACAATCCCAACATAGAGGTTATAGGCATCCAACCAGCCTATCCATTTCATGGCATAGAAGGCCTAAAGCATATAGAGTCTTCTATAAAACCAGGTATTTTTGATGAAACGTTTTTAGATAGAACAATCTTTGTAGATACGGAAGAAGCTTACGAACTTACAAGAAGACTTGCCAAGGAAGAAGGACTTTTCGTAGGACAATCTTCTGGAGCTGCCTTGGCTGGTGCTATAAAACTTGCCAAAGAGCTTGAAAGTGGGCTCATTGTGACGGTGTTTCCAGATGGCGGGGATAGATATCTATCCACTAGAGTGTGGGGTAAGTGATATGGAGATTTTAAACCTTGTAGATATTTTTAAAAGCCAAAAAACCTACTCTTTTGAAGAGGATATAAAAAAGGATTTTTGGAAAGATTTTTTACCTGAAGATATAGAAAGCGTTGAGGCCAATGTGAAGATCAATATATCACCAAAAGGTTATATGAGATATGAGCTATCTTTGAAGTTAGAGGCTAAGGTAAGAGCTTTTTGTTCTGTTTGCCTTAAGGAGTTTGGATTTGATATAGTTTTGGACGAGGTTTTTGAGCTTTTAGATAAAAGTTTAGAAACATATTCAAAATCACACATGTTAAAAGAAGAAGAATTCTACACTTACTACATAGACCAGGAGGAGTTTGATCCTTCTGAGGTTGTTTTGGATGCTCTTATAGGTGCTATGCCTATAAAATTTTTATGTGAAGAGTCTTGCAGTTTGCCATCAAAAGTTGAGCAAGGAAATAAAAGTTTTGCTATACTTAAAGAGTTACTAACTAAGGAGGAAAAAAATGGCGGTACCAAAGCGTAGGACTTCTCGTTGGAGAAGAAACCAAAGAAGGGCACAAGCTTTTTTCGCAAAGCTAAAATCTTTTAATGTGGTAAAATGTCCAAATTGTGGAGAATTTGCAATGCCACACAGGGTTTGTCCTTACTGTGGTTATTACAAAGATAAGCAAGTATTAGAAGTGTAATTTAGCTATAAATGGAAAACTTTCGTATAGCGCTTGACTGTATGGGGGGTGATTATGCCCCCGATGAGATAGTAAAAGGTGGTATACTAGCTTTAGGTGAACTAAACTGTGAAGTTTTATTTGTAGGGAAAGAAGAGCTTATAAGACAAGTATTGAAAAAGTATAAATTAAGAGAAGATATAAAGATTATAAATTCTGAAGATTCGATTGAAATGAACTCATCTCCTTCTTCTGTGTTAAAAAGAAAAAACTCGTCTTTATATATAGCTGGTAAGCTTTTAAAGGAAAATCAAGCTGATGCTCTTGTGTCTGCTGGCAACACCGGTGCTGTGCTGGCGATAGGTAAATTTGTAGTGGGATCGTCGGAGTTTTTAGAAAGACCAGCTATAGCGGTAGCTCTTCCAAATAAGCTTGGTAAGAAGACAGTGCTTGTGGATGTGGGAGCAAACGTTGATAGTAGACCAAGACATCTTTTGGATTTTGCCATCATAGGGCATACTTACGCAGAAGAGATACTGGGTGTAAAGAACCCCACTATAGGTATTTTAAGTATAGGAGAAGAAGAAGGGAAAGGCAACGAGCTTGTAAAAGAAACGTTTCCGCTTTTAAAAGAAACAAAGCTAAACTTCAGAGGAAACGCTGAAGGTAGAGATATATACAACGGTACTTTTGACGTCATAGTATGCGATGGGTTTGTAGGAAATATAGTTTTAAAAGCATCTGAAAGTCTTGGCATGGCTCTTATAGATATGATAAAAGAAGAGGTTATGAAAAGAAAAATAAGTAAGCTTGGAGCTTTTTTGATGAAGCCAGCTATAAATGCTTTTAAGAAAAAAGTAGATTTTGAAGAATACGGCGGTACACCGCTTTTAGGAGCAAAAAAACCTGTTATAATAACACATGGTAGAGCCAACGCGAAAGCCATAAAAAACGCTATAAAGATAGCTAGAGCATTTTTATCTCACCACTTCAACGAAAGAATGAAAGAAAACTTTGTAAAATATATAGAACCAGTCTTAAAGGAGCAGTAATGGGCGTATCTATAAAGTCTATAGGCATTTATGTGCCTTCTCATGTTGTTACCAACGAGGATTTGGAAAAAAACATTGATACTTCCGATGAATGGATTACTACAAGAACTGGTATAAAAAGAAGACACATAGCAAAAGATGAGTCTATATACGATATGGCTGTGAAAGCTGGTAAGATGGCTCTTGAAAAAGCTGGTTTAGAAGAAGTAGATCTTATAATAGTAGCCACTTTAAGCCCAGAGATGCTTTTTCCAGCAGTAGCTTGTGTAGTCCAGCAGCATATAAAATCAAGATTTGCTTTTGATATATCGGCTGCTTGTAGTGGGTTTCTGTATGGGCTTGATATAGCAAAATCTTACATAGAAAGCTCAAATGTAAATTCAATACTTCTTATAGGGGTAGAAAAACTTTCTTCTATAGTGGATTGGACCGATAGGAGCACCTGTGTGCTTTTTGGAGATGGGGCTGGTGCTGCTGTAATCACAAAAGGAGAAGGGGGTATACTATCAAGCGTTATGTTTTCCGATGGTAAGTACAAGGATCTTCTTTATGCTGAGAAATGCGGTTTTCTAAAGATGAACGGAAAAGAGGTGTTTAAATACGCTGTAAGAAACATGGAAGCTGCTTGTAGAATTGCTATTGAAAAGGCAGGCGTTAGTATAGATGAAATATCTCTTGTGATACCTCATCAGGCAAACATACGTATAATAAAAACCCTATCAGAAAAGCTTGATATCCCCATGTCAAAAGTTTATGTAAACATACAAGAGTATGCAAACACTAGTGCTGCTTCCATACCTATAGCCATGTATGAGGCTTTTGAAAAAGGGATATTAAAAAGAAAAGATAAAATTCTATTAACGGCTATGGGCGGAGGACTTACATGGGGAGCTAGCGTTTTGGAGTTTTAAGATGGGTAAGGTTATAAGATTTAACTCTGATGACGATAGTGAAAAAATAGAGCAAGAACGACCTCCTATAGACCAGCAATCAGTTGAAATGCCTCAGTTTCTACAAGAATTAAGAGAATATATACTTGGATATTATCCTAATACTATAAGCGATATACTTGGTTTTAGCGGTTTTATCAAGAACGACAACCCTTATGTATTTGTGGGATATGTTGCATGGCAAGATAAAAAGGGAAGCTATTATACCACACCTTTGATAGCTATGTTTAGAAATCGAGACAAGAGGTTTTCTTTTTTAAACGCAAAGAATCACTATTTTGATCCTACGGTGTTAAAAACAGACATTGAAAACTTGGGTATAAAAATAGATGAGATCTACAAACGTCTTGATGAAGAGCTAAAAAAGCTAACTTAAAACACTGCTAAAAATAAAGTTAGCTTGGTCATAGCTTATAAAATCTAAGAATGTAAATTTTTTCTTATGGAAAAAGATAGATTACCAAAAGGACAAAAATGGATTTCAAAACCTGTTGTTTACGATATAGTAAAAGATATAAAAGATGTTGATTTATCTAAGTATAGGTTGAAGTTTTTTGGATTTTTAGAAAATCCTATAGAAATGACTTACGATGAGTTTGTTTCTATGGCAAAAGACAAAGTGGTGGCGGACTTTCACTGCGTTACCACTTGGAGCGTAAAAGATATCGTTTGGGAAGGTATTAAAACAAAAAAGCTCCTTGAGATGGTAAAACCAAAGAAAGAAGCCAAGTTTGTTATGGCTCATTGCCTTGAAGGATATACCACAAACTTTCCTATAGAGTATCTTTACGATGAAAACTCTATATTGGCTTATAAAATGAACGGCGAAATTATCCCGAAAAGGCACGGTTTTCCTATAAGGCTTGTGATCCCTTCTTTGTATGCATGGAAAAGTGCAAAATATTTGGAAGCTCTTGAGTTTATGGATAAAAACGTAAAGGGATTTTGGGAGCTTAGAGGCTATCACGATATAGGAGACCCTTGGAAGGAAGAACGTTTTAGTGAAGATTAGCTTTATATAAGCCCTGCTGCTTTTAAAAGAATAGCATGTTTTAGTCCAAAGTCGCTTATTATAAGGTAATCTTTTTCAAAAAGCTCCAAAACCTTATAAAATATGGCTATGCCAGATACTATAGCCTTTGCTCTTTTGTCTTCTATTTCTTTGTATTTCTTTCTTTCTTCTATGGGTATTTTTGCGAGCTTCCAGAACCATTTTTCTAAAGCATCGAAAGAAAGGATTTTGCCGTGTATTATTCTGCCGTTGTATGGGTATACTCTATAGTGAAGAGCTGCTATAGTTGTAATAGTGCCTCCTATTGCCACTATACTATCTACTGGTTTTAACACTTGTTTTATATTTTTTTCAAGAAAATCAAAAAGAGCTTTTATTTCTTCATCGATAGGTGGGTCATGCTTAAAAAAGTCTTCGGTAAGATTTACTATACCAAAAGGAAAAGAGTTTATAAAGTATATATGTGAGTTTTTACCGTAAACAAACTCTGTGGAACCACCACCTTGATCTATTACAACTGCGTCTTTTTTAAGCCCCAGGGAAAATATGCTTGCTTTAAAAGAAAGCTCTCCTTCTTCTTCACCGCTAATAATATTTACATCTATACCAACTTCTTCTTTTACTTTTTTTATAAACTCATCGGCGTTTTTTGCTCTTCTCATAGCCTCTGTACCTACTGCAATGATGTTTGAAGCATTGTAGCTATCTGTTATGTTTTTGAAATCTTTTAAAGTTTCCAAAGCTCCTTTGATTTTTTCTTCTTTTATAAAGCCAGTTTCTTTTACCCCGGTGCCTAATTCTACTATGTTTCCTTTTTCAAAAATTACTTCGAAAGGTTCTTTGGTGGCTATGCCAAGCCTTATACTGTATGAACCTATGTCTATTGCCGCTACAACGTCTTTCATATCTATTTTTTTAAAAGCCCCAAAATATATCCTATTATAAAACCTGTCACAAGAGCGCCAGTAAGCCATACTCCAATAGGATAATAGATAGTATGGTAGTAATACCCATCTATTGTAGGGCTTAACTTTAGAGAAAATAAGCTATCTTTATTTAACCACGTAATGTAAGCTAACAAAGCTACTATAAGAAAAAACAATATCCCATAAAACATTTTCATAGCTTAACCTCTTTTACTATCTCTTCTATTATAATAGAATTTTTCTTTTGGGTGGTATCGTCTGTCAATATTCTATGTGGAAGAGCTATTGGAGCTAATTCTATTATATCAAAAGGTGTTACAAAATCTCTATCCATCAAGAAGGCATAAGATTTGGCCAGATTTATCATTTGCAAAGTACCCCTTGGAGACACACCTACGTATACATCTTTGTGTTTTCTTGTTTTTTGTACTATAAACATAAGTACGTCTGCTACATCCTCTGATACGTGTATATGCTTTACATGTTTCATAATATCTAAAACATCTTGTTTTGTAAGTACAGATTGTATATCTGGTAACCTTTCTGAAGGATCTCCGTTCAAAATCATCAATTTTTCTATATCGTAGGAGGGGTATCCCATAGATATTTTTATCATAAACCTATCCAATTCTGATTCTGGCAATGCAAACGTACCATAGTTATCCATTGGATTTTGAGTGGCTATTACACAAAAGACGTCTTCTAACTTGTGAGTTTTACCCTCTATGCTAACGGTTTTTTCTGCCATGGCTTCTAGTAAAGCGCTTTGAGTTTTTGGTGTAGCCCTATTTATCTCGTCCGCAAGTATTATGTTGCTAAAAATAGGGCCAGGTCTAAATATAAAATCTTTTTTCTTTTCGTCGTATATGTATATGCCCAATATATCCGAAGGCATCAAATCTGATGTAAATTGTATTCTATTAAAAGCCAAAGACATAGCTTTTGCCATAGATATAGCCAACGTAGTTTTACCAACACCGGGTACATCTTCTATAAGAATATGCCCACCAGCAAAGAAAGCGGCCAATACATATCTTATAACGTTTTCTTTGCCTTTTATAATTCTTGATATTTCAAATTCTACTTTTTTAGGGTTTATAGCCATATAAACTATTATATTTTATCTTAATATTCTTCTTCTTGCCACATATCTTTTTGATATCTAACCACTTTGTTTCTGCCAGATTCTTTTGCTTTATAAAGAGCGACGTCTGCAAACTTAACAGCCTGCCAGAATCTATCAGTATCCGTTGGTATCTCTGAAACACCTATGCTTATTGTCTTTTTCAGTGTAGTGTTATTGGGTAAAGATATGACTTTGTTCTCTGCATTTTTTCTTATTTTTTCTGCAATGTTTTCGCTCTCTCCTGGTTTTATGTTTGTTAAAAGCACTAAAAACTCCTCACCGCCAAATCTTATGGGTATATCTGATTCTCTTATGGACTCTTTGATAGCTTGAGCAACAGATTTTAATACTAAATCTCCAACATCATGACCATATGTATCGTTTACCTCTTTGAAATGATCAATGTCTAACATTAATATACCTATAGTCTCTCCTTTTCTTTTGGCGTTATTTAATATAGGGTCTACGGCTTCTTCTATATATCTTCTATTGTAAAAACCGGTTAGTTGGTCTCTTATAGATTGCTCTTTTAGTTTCTCCATTAAAAGCTTAGACTCCATAACAGGTATAGCTTCATCTAGATAGCCTTTTATATAAGGTATTATCATATTTACAAAATCTTTCATGTAGTGTTCATATACAATTTGCAATACGTTGTGCACGTGTCCATTTAGATATATCGGGATACAGTAATATTCCAAAGAATCTTCTTGTTTTTGAAATTCGTTATACTCTTTTATAAAGCATTTGCATACGTTTGGAAATTCATCGCTATCCACATCTGCACCAGTCCTATAAGCTCTGCAACAGTTGTTGTCCTTTAGAATATCATCCTTGCACCAAAGTTTGTCGGTACCATTTACAGATATTAGTTTCATTTTATCGTAATGCACTTCATATAAGCTAAACTTATCCAAAGACATGTAGTGTTCTAGTATTAGGCGTAGTCTTTCGTATATATCTTCTTTAGAGTTATCTTTTTCTATGGTTTTTTTGAATTTATATATGTTTGCTAGTTCTGTTACTATCTTATCTGTATCTTTTATGGTGTTGCCAGAATTCATAACATCGTATCCTATTAGAGTGAAAGTTTTTTGATGTATACTGTTTAAAGCGTTATGCAGTATATCGATCATCTTATTGAAAGATATAACTAATTTGCCAGCCTCATCTATCGTTTCGTCGTTTTCTAACATGCTATCATCTCTTATCTTAGCTTCTTCAAATCTACCTTCTTGTAGCGAGCCGAAGCTTTTTATAAGTTTATTAAACATATCTATGTATGGTTTTGAGAATCTAAAGATAGAATAAGATAAAGCACCAAAAAGCCCAACAAAAATTAACAGCGTAGTTAACATTATTAAAAACGCTTTATATCTTATGTCTGTTACATCAAGTGTTATATCTATTGCGCCTAATACCTGGCCGTTTTGGACCTCGTGGCACTGAAGACAATTTACTACGCCTTTATTTGATGCTTTGTAAGGTATTATATCTCTAACAAGCACTTTTGAGGGGCTTTCATATATTTTGTAAATAGGCTTTCCTGTTAAAAGTACAAGTTTTTCTAAGTTGTCTATTGGTTGTTCTGTCGGAAGCCCTGGACCAAACTGTTTATCTACAGCTTCTCCCCTTACTATATGTATGTTTGTTATACCTTTTACTCGCTCAAGCCTTTTAATATAAGAATCCCTATCTTTTATAACGCCCATTACCATCAAAGATGTTAGTCCATCTCTCACGATACCAGCCACAGTATTTGCTTTTGACAAGGCATATCTTATTCCTTGTTCTCTAAAAGAAATGGCAAATATTCCCTCCGTTACAATAACTATTGATATTATGAGTACGAGCAATCTAAATATAAGTTTATGCGTTATAGAGGTAGCTATAAACTTTTTTATTTTATAAAATAAATGCATAATTTAATTATATTACAAAACAACCTAAGACGATAAACTATTTTTCCTTATATAGGCTAAAGATAAAAAACCTACCAGTAAAAACATAATTGCCAATATGACTATCAAAGCTTTTATATATATCATTCCATTTTAGTAAATATGTATATAAACCCAAACACTATTGGAATAAATATAGGAGCTATTACAAAAGCCCAAAAGCTAAATCTTTCCATAAAGAGTGCACCTCCTATGTATTATTATAGTTAAGCATTATGCAAATTTTATAAATTTTTGATATAATCTTTACCTATGGATATAATAGGTATGATGAAACAGTTTAAGAGCTTAGAGCTAGAGTATGAAAAACTAAAAACTGAGCTTGCTTCTAAAGAGCATATGTTAGAAAGAGCTGGCATTACCATAAAGTTTGACGGTCTTGGCAATATAAAGGATTTTAGTATATCAGAAGATGTGTCTTCAAAACCTATAGCAGAATTTAAGGATGATCTTAAAAGCCTAATAGAAGAATACCAGGACATGGTAAAAGAGAACCTTACTAAAGCTATGAAGGATAGATTGTTAGGGAGTCTTCCTTTTGGCCTTTGAAGACTTTATACCAAGAAACCTCTTAAAAGCTTTGGAAGACATAAAACATATACCTGGATACGGTGAGAAAAACGCTTCAAGGTTTGTATATGGCTTTTTAAAGCTTGATAAAATCAAAAAAGAAGATGTTGTAAAGAGCTTAGAAAATCTTTTTTCTATAACTACATGTAAAGAGTGTAACATACTTACAGACCAAGAGATATGTGCTATATGTTCTAATCCAAAAAGAAGCAAAAAGTATATAGCTGTAGTAGAAGAGTCTCAAGATGCCTACAAAATAGAAAAATTGGAGCGTTTTAAAGGTGTTTATCACATCTTAGGTGGTCGTATAAGTCCGCTGGAGGGTATAGCACCAGAAGATTTGAGTATAGAGCTTTTAAAAGAAAGAATAAGAAAATACAATCCGAAGGAGATAATAATAGCTACAAATCCAAACCCTGAAGGCGAAGCTACCGCCAATTATCTTATAAAAGTATTAAAACAATACAATGTAAAGATAACCCGGATAGCCACAGCTATTCAATTTGGTACTTTAATAGAGTATGTGGACGATCTATCTTTGGAAGAAAGTATAGAAAAAAGGGAATAGTGTGCTAAAAGGCATTTTTCACATCTCCTGAATGCCTTTGAGAACGTGGCAGACTTGTCATGTTCTTTAGCTTTGAAACACGATTCTATCGCTCTAGCGTGCTCCAAGCATTTCTCTGAGCTATTGGGAGGCTGTGAATATTCCTTAGCCCCGAAATGCGTCTTTGTCGCTCTATATCTCTTCGTAAGCTACACCCATTAACCTTGCCAATTCTTTTGGATCTGGACTGTATTTTAGAGCATCTTCTTTTGTTATAAGCCCCATACTGTATAGTTTTTTTAAGTGTTGGTTCATAGTTTGCATACCTGTTTGAGCTTTACCTGATTGCATCAACGCATAAATTTGTGCTAGCTTATTTTCTTTTATTAAGTTTCTTATACCTGCATTTGGTATTAAAAGTTCGTAAGCTAACACTCTACCCCCGCCTATTTTAGGTAAAAGCCTTTGAGATATGATACCTTGTAAAGAGATAGAGAGCTGCGTCCTTATTTGATCCTTTTCTTCAGCGCTAAATACATCTACAATTCTATTTATAGTGGATATAGCTGTATTTGTATGAAGTGTCCCAAATACCAAGTGCCCGGTTTCAGCTGCTCTTAAAGCCATTTCTATAGTTTCTCTATCTCTCATTTCACCTACTAGTATTACATCTGGGTCTTCTCTTAAAGCGCTTCTTAAAGCATCGGAAAAACTTGGCACGTCTTGTCCTATTTCACGTTGATTTACTATGCCTTTACTGTGTTTAAAAAGGTATTCTATGGGGTCTTCCACTGTTATAACATGTACTGGTTCATTATCAAGTATATATTGTATCATCGATGCTAAGGTCGTTGATTTACCACTGCCGGTTGGACCTGTTACTAAAACAAGCCCCATACTCCTTTTTGTAAGCTATAAGACTTTCATGTCCAATCCTAATTTTGTAATATCTTTTATCTCGCTGGATAAGTATCTTAAAACCATGCTTATGGAGTCTCTTTGTCTAAACACGTTTATACGAAATCTACCTAAATTTTGAACTCCGATAGAAAAATCTACTGCATTTTTTTCTTCAAAGATTTTTTTGTATCTTTCAAGCATAATGCCGTATGCCAGCATTTGCGTATCTTCAGGTGTTAATGGATAGTATTCTTCTAAAAACCTTATTTTACCATCTACTCTTATGGCAGGTTTAGAGCCTGCTACTATGTGAATGTCACTTCCTTTGTTTTTTACCAGTATTTCTGTCAACGTTCCTATGTCAAGCTGCATAAACTTCTCCTTATCTTAATCTTGTATGGATACTCTTAACACCTCTTCTAAAGATGTAATTCCTTTGTTTACTTTTATTATACCAGATTGAAACAAGGTTTTCATACCTTTTTTAATAGCTATTTCTCTTATTTCTTCTGTGGTTTTTCTTTGGTTTATAGCGTCTCTTATTTCGTTATCTACAAACATGAGTTCTGCTATTACAGTTCTTCCTTTGTAACCTAAGTGGTTGCAGTGTTCACAACCTTGTTTGTTTGGTTTATATATTATATCAGCAGTGATGCCATAATATTCTCTTTCTTCTTTTGTGGGCTCATATGGTATTTTACAGTATGGGCATAGTTTTCTTACAAGCCTTTGGGAAGATACCACCAGTAAAGACGCTGCTATTAAAAATGGTTCCATGCCCATGTCCATCAATCTTGCGACGGTGCTTGGAGCATCGTTTACGTGTAGGGTAGATAATACCAAATGCCCTGTTAAAGATGATCTTATAGCTATTTCTGCTGTTATACTGTCCCTTATCTCCCCTATAAATATAATATCTGGGTCTTGCCTTAAAAACGATCTTAAAACCGCTTCAAATGTTCTCCCTACTTTTTCATCTATTTGCACTTGGTTAAGACCTGGAATGTTTATCTCTACAGGGTCTTCGGCAGTCAGTATATTCACCTCTTCTTTGTTTAGATCTTGCAATACAGAATAGAGTGTAGTGGTTTTACCAGAGCCAGTAGGTCCCACCACCAGTATCATTCCGTAAGGTTTTGTGTAAGCTTCTTTTAACTTCTTTACTTCCTCTTCTTCAAAGCCCAAGTTTTCAAGCTTTAAAGTAGAAAATTCTTCTGGAAACTGCA
>Ga0081474_124520_pt1 | contig 12957 bp, 16 predicted proteins | sample OneHunmetagenome_2_FD_70978 | JGI IMG/M metagenome (GOLD analysis project Ga0081474, IMG submission 70978) | Ferrous microbial mat communities from One Hundred Spring Plain, Yellowstone National Park, USA v2 (version 2) | ecosystem: Environmental > Aquatic > Non-marine Saline and Alkaline >... | reverse complement strand
AATAGGGATTCTGTCCATTTGAACCTATATCATTAAATAATGTTGGATTATTAATATAGGTAAATGAAGAGCTTATATTAGGATTACCATTACAAATAGCAATATCTTGTTGGAAAGGTGCTGGTGTGGCGGTAGATTGGGAATTAGTTATATTAATTTGATACCATCCTTGAGAATAAATAAATTTAGCTAATAAAATAAATACCAAAAATATTCCAAATAATTTAAGGAATTTTTTGATCATCCCTTATTTTGTACATATAACATATATGAAATTACGCCTACAATTGCAGCTGAAGCAATCCATATATATGGATTAGCTGTAATTCCAAACCAAAATGATGCATTATTATAATTATTTATTGATTGCATTGTTTGATTATATACTAATTGGCATGCGGGATTATTTGCTCCGTATTGATTAACACAATTTTGATATAAATTAGATCCAAAATTTTCAGAAGATACAGCTTCAACACCTGTAGCTACCTGAGCTCCATAAGAAAAGAAACTTAAGAAATATCCAAAAATAGCTACTAAAGTTATAAATAAAATTGAAATAAATGCTGCAGTAACTAATCTATTAAATGATCTCATAGTGTTATTCTACTTAATGCATATTGTATATCAAACATTGATCTTACGCCTCTACCAAATTCAGGTCCTAAACCTCTAATTGATTGTCCCATTATTGAAATTTCAGGGAATCCGAATGGCGGGAATTCTCTTGGTGGATTTGTTGGTGGTATTGGAGGTGTTGGTGTTTTTGGTTTTGGCTTTGTTGGTGGTGGTGATATTGGTTTTGTTTTTAATCCTGTTGTTGTAATTGTAATTATTAATGGTTTGGTAGTTTCTTCTCTATAAATTCCTGCAGCTAAAAGACCAAATTCTGGTAATAACATTTGTATACTATCTTCATTTCTCTTTAAAGATTTTCCTTTTTCATTCTCTCTTAATAAGTTCTTTCCTAAATTCAATGGCTTTATGCTTGATTTTATAGAATTTTCTTGTGATTCTGGATTTTGTATACCATTATATAAATTTTTGCCATAGTTCTTTAATGGCTTTGTTTGTGGTACTGGCACTTGTATTTGATTAGACCAACCTGATATGTTTGATATTTCTTCATTAAGATTTTCTCTAATAGTACTCAATTCATTTTGAATATTAAACTCATCTAGATTATATCTTTCATTAGTAAATTGCATATTTATTAAATTATTTTGAATATTAAATTCATTAAAAATAGGCTTTTCATAATTAGTTTGAGTTTGTATATATTCTTGACTTATTTGTTGAACTGTATTAGGTATTCTACTCATACCTATATTATAATTGTTATTTACATTTATAGCATTTTGATTTGTACCAATAATTGAAAAGCCATAATTAGTATAAGGTCTAATAGTACCATATGATTGGACTGGCATTACCATCTTTTGTTTAGCAACACCTTGTAATATAGATACAATTTGATTAGGAGATATTTCTAAATTAGAACCTGATTGTTGTATTGATTGTTGTGCATTTTGTAACATTTGTAAAGCTTTTTGATATTCTTGATTTGGGTCAATACCTTTTGTATAACCAAAGCCAATTTGTATATTTTGTAATTCACCCTCCGGAGTTCTTAAAAGGCTATCACGCATAGTTACAGTACCACCTTGTGATGCAACAGCCCAATATTTATTAGAACCTTGCTCTTTTAATATTCCCGCTGATGTACTTATACTCGAAACATAAGTACCTTCTTCTTCACCAGTTTCATAATTTGCACTAATTCCATAACTATATCCTTTATAGGTTTGACCTAAAGATGTTGGTATAATACCTTGCTCTCTCCATACAACCATTCTATTTGGATTATTAGCATTAAATCCTGTAGGTACTTTATATTTATATATTAAATAAGCTCCAGGTTCTTCAAGTTCTTCTGAAGTTTCAGATAAAAGATAAGTAGGCCTTACAAAGAAATATCTATATTCTCCGGTTTGTAAATATGATAAAGGAACTCTCCAGTCTAAATATGTTGGATTTGGAAATGGACCAATATTTTTATTCCATGAGCTTGGAGATATAAATGTTTCTAATTCGCCAGAATAATATGTATTTCCATTTTCAATTTGAGCTATGGTTTGACCTTTATTAAGTCCTTCAACAACTTCTGGTAAATTGCCCTCAGTAGTTTTGGCAAATAAATAAGTTCCCTGCCATGGTACATTTGCTAATTCACTAAATTCTGGCCTAAGGCTAGCTAATTCATTAACTAAAAATTGGGCATTTGCAAAATATTGATCAATTGTTTCTATAGGCATTCCAGTTAATTGTATAAAACCTTGTGGTGTTGTAATTACTGTATTTTTACCAGAAGTTATCTTAAATCTACCAGTATATTTTATTGTATTTAACCCTTGAGTTTCTTCTTCGCCTTCTGTTTCTCCTCCCATTATAGCTTGTATATATCCAGTTATATCAAATGGCATATTTAATGGTTTTATATTGCCAAAATCTTGCTCTGTATAAAATCTATTGCCTAATCTTGGATATAATATCTCATTACCTTCACCTTCAACTTGTACAATCATATTATTTAAATCAACTCTTGTAGGTGCGATATCTAATGAATCATATTTTAATGGATAATAACCAAAGCTTTTTACAAAACCACCAGGATTTCTAAAAGCATATATACCTTCAGTTAAACCTGTTAAACCCGCAGCAAATAAAGCAGACATACCAGCTTCTTCTAAATTAATTCCTTTTTGGGCACCTATTAAATTGCCAATACCTTGAGCTGTTAAACTTGAACCAAAACCTGCTAAAGCATTAGCACCCATATCATAAAGAATTCTTGCTGCAATTGGCCAATATTTATTTGAATTTTCACTTGTAACTAATTTTAAAAAGCTATTAGCTATATTTGGACTTTCAAGTATTCCAGCTATACCACTAAAAGCTAATGTTGCAGGTCCTGCCTCTTCTATAGATTGTATATTTTGTTTTAATGTAGGTAATTGACCGGATGTAACATAATCATATATATTTGAACTTATTAAACTACCACCTATGTTAAGACCCAAATTTTTAGCAAAATTCAAAGATGTAAATTGTTTACCAATTGATGCTAATATAGAATTAGCTGATTCAGAAAATAAAGAAAATCCTCCTGCAATACCACCGGTTATAGCACCTATCTCAGCTAATTCTAAAACTTGTTGGGTTGGTAATGGTTTACCAGTTGTTAAATATGACATTGCTTCACCCGAACCAATATACTCACCTGCACCTATAGCAGCATTTATTAAAACTTTTGGACTTGAAATTAGTTTAGATAAAAAGCCTCCAATATCTGTAATTATACCATTATCGCCAATAATACTTGTAAATTCAGCAGCATCTGCAGGTCCAATTGCTGGCATAGTAAATTGAATAACCTCTGCTTTCTGTCCAGTTGGGGTAGTTATTTCACCAGGTTGGTTAATTCTCTCCCAAACCTGTCCCCAATTTATGGAAGATATACTTCTATATGTATCTGCTCCAATATTATATATATCATTAAATACACTTTCTCCAATATCATAAGTATTCTTAATTATAGGGTTGGTAAATAATACAGTAGATATATCATTTCCTAAAGTAATTATACCACTCCATATATCACTTAAAATTTGTGTACTAAAGAAAGAATCTTGTAATATTTGGGTTTGTTGGGTTGTTGGAGTAGTAGAATGAGATGTTGTAATACTTGTAGGAGTTTGTGAATATAATACCTCTTGGGCTAATTGTTGATAATTTAAATTTAAAGTATTATTTTGTGGTTTTGATAGAGATGTAAACCAACTATATATATCACTTCCAATTGTAGTTAAACCATTCCATATATCACTAATAATTGTGGGAATAGATAATGAAGTTGTAGATGCCGATGATTGACTTGGTGTTATAGAAGGTATAGTAGTTTGGGTATTTGTTGAAGCTGTTATAGTAGGGCCATTATTAGTTAAAGTTATTCCATAATTTTGATATAAATAATTATTTAATGCCTGAGTATTTGTAAAACTTATAGAACTAAGTACCTTTCCATATGGATTTAAGAAATAAATTGTATCTGTATTTGTATTAACTGCTATATATTGATCAACACTTGGATTTGTTGTACTATAAGGAACATTTGGATTATAGAAAACATAACTATATTGATTTGATACTTGCGGTTGTTGTACTGTTTGATAAGATATATTAATTATTTGTTGCGTTTGTGGATTATAATATACTCCAGGTTTTAATCCTGGAGGTATTTGCCCACTCTCTAATTCTTGTAATTGTTGGATTGTTATTGTTGGTAAACTTGTAGATTGTAAAGTTATATTTCCTTGGGGATTACCTGTTTGGAAAGTTACTTGATTACCACTTATTGTAGATGTTATTGGAATAATCTCATTAACTGAATAAGTCTCAGTTTGATAAGGAAATATCTCAGCAATACCATTTGAAGAAGTAATAGCAATACTATTTGTAACTGTACCTGAAATAAGAATACTACCAGTACCCACTTGTCCTGTTTGTTGATTAATACTATATGTAGGTATTGTTATAGTTAGATCTAATCCAACTTCTTGACCAGTTGTTGTAAATGGGTTTCCTACTGTTTGAATTTGATATTGATTATTTCCTAAATATGTTATCTTTACAGGAGTTGCTCCCTGTATTATAATAGATTGCCTAGCTTGTAAATTATCTATTTCCTGTAATTCTTGTTGTGTTAATTGATAACCATACTGTTGTAAAATACTGCTTATAACATCATGAGCAGGCATTATTGTTCCCATATTTTGCCATGCTTGCATCTGAGAAGATGCTTTTGATAATATAGGCTGTTTATATTGATTTGGAGGACTAATAAATAAAGAACCATTATTCCAGTTATTTAATATATAATTACTTTCGCTAACAGGTTTAGAGCTGCTAGATCCTGAACTAGTTATACTACCTACAAAACTTCCACTATTAGATAATACTGTAGATGATGGAGATCTATTTACTTGACTAACTGGTGGAGTTGTTGATATAGAACTATGACCTCCAATAGGGTAACTTGTTAATGAATTTCCTGTAAAATTAGTAGATGAAGATGTTGATGAACCTCCCATAGAGCTATAACCAAACCAGCCACTACCTTGATATGCAGAGCTATGACCTATAGAGGATGAACTAGATGCAGAAGTAGTAGATGTTGATGAACTTACTGTAGAACTGTTAGATACTGATGAAGATGAAGCTGATGGAGTAGAATTATTTGCTGAAGAATACCTAACGGTACTAGATGAAGAAGATGTATTTGTAGATGTAGATGATCTATTAGCCCAACTAACTGGTGCAGATAGTGGTGAACTACTTGCCCAACTAACAGGAGCTGTTTTTGATATAGAACTATAACCAAAATATTTTGAACTTACAAGAGGGACAACCATCTTATCTATAAATTTCAGCTAATCTTCTAACCTCTTCCTCATTTTTTTTAATTCCAATTGATTTTAATTGATATATTCTTTGGACTAAAAAGTTATAAACTTGTTGTAAACCTTTTGTATCAGTTAAAGCTTTTGCATATTGACTTGCAATATATTTTATAGCTTCAGGTCTTTGATTTTCAATTGTAGATTCAAATTCTTTTAATAACATTTTTGTATCATGAGATCCTGGTAATTGATTTACTAAAATTAATAATCTTCCATGAATAGTTCTTAAATTCCATTCAACTAATATAGGTCTAATTTCATTATCATTAACTATAGCAAAATGAGATAATAAAGCATCAGTATTTGTAAAGTCGGAAACATCTAATAAGAAAGCTAATACAGTACCATCATAATCAGTAGAATTTTCTATATGTGTTTTATTTGCGAAAAGCTTAACTAATGAATTTCTCCCAAAATATATATTCTCAAATTTAATTATTCTAGACATAGAAAAAAGAAAGAAACTCTAATATCCAGCCGGAGCAACTACTGTTCTTGGTGCTGCTAATCTCATTAATAATTCTAATATTATTATAAATGCTCCTATAACTGATATAATTTCTAATACCATTGCTAATGTGTTAATTGCCATTGATGCATATGTATTAGCTTCTGATATATATGTTAAAGAATTTTGGAAACTATTATTAACGTTATTTTGTATAGCTGTTGCATTTGCTGGCAATTCGCTATATACTGACTGGTAGGTGTTGTATAATAGTGGGTAGAAGAATAGGCCTGATATATTTACTATTCCTTGTCCTATCATTACGATTACTGCCGCTATTACTAACCCCAATGCAAAACTAATCAATGTATATATTACATCCATAATATATAATATATATTACTTATATAAAAAAGTTTCTAATTAATTTTATAAAAAGATTTATAAATAGCCTTTAATAATTTATTATTATGGCATTTGGTGTTGATACAAATCCAAGATTTCTATTATTTTCCATAATAATAGGTGCAGCATTTACTTATATATTACTACAAATGCAACCTTTTGTATGCTCACTTATAGTTAATCCACTTTTTAGTTGGATAGGTTTTACATCATTATATGCGGTTATTTTTAATGTTATTTATGTATTAGCGGTATATGAAGCAGAAGATGAAGAAGATATAATGAGAATATATATATTTATGACAATTGGATTAATATTATTGGCTATATTTACACATTTTATAACGCCAATTATATTAAGTATTACAAAATAAAATGGTAGATAATTATGATGATATAGATGAACAAAATCCTCAAAATAGATCACAAAAAGGTTATTTTAATTTTAATTACTTATATAAACTTCCAGAACAAACAGATATTTTACCAAATTTTTTAGATTCTGATATAACAAAAAAAGTTAGTAAAATATTAGATAAACCAACATCATCTGTTATTATTGCAACTCCGAATAAAAAAATAACTTTAGAAAAATTAAATGATTTAATAGGTTTCTTTCTAAATTATTCAACACAATTAAGAGCAATATATCAAAGAACAAAAAATCAATATTTAAAAGCTTTAATAGAGAAAGTTATAATAAAAAATGATTCATACTTAAATTCAGCATTAACTCTATATAAAGGTGAATCATCTATATATGAAATAAAGGAAGAACAACAAGGAATGTTTTTATTTGGTCAAGGCCAAGTACCATATAATTATCAAAACTATGGAAATCAAAATCAAAGGCAATAATAAAGATAAGAAATTTAAGAAAGGTAAAGTATACATAATTTATTATTATCCACCTGATATTTTAATAACTGAAGATCCTGAATTAAAAAAATTATTTAGAGGTTTAAAAGATAAGTGGACTATAATAAATGAAAAGGGAGAAGAATATTTAGTAGATGCTATATTATTATTTTATGGTTTGCCAATTAAAAAGAAAGAATTAGAAAAGCTAAAAACTTTAGATGATAAAGAATTAGACTATTATTATCAAATTTCTCTAATATATGTATTTAGTACATTAACAAATTATAAACGCGGATTTGTTAAAAAAATTGTAGATAAATTAACACTTAAAAAAGCTAAAGGAAAGCTAATAAAAATTAAGGATATACCAGAAGATATTGAAATAAATCAAGGTGATGTTATTCAAAGAGCTTTTAATTATTATCAAAAAGCTCAAGAATTAGGTTCTATTTATGCTGCAATAACTAAATCTAAAAGATTTAGTTTTGGTGGGGGAGGTTTACTCTCATCTTTAAAGGGAGCAGATACAAGAGCAATTGTAAATATTGGTGCTGCAATTATTATAATAATTGTAATAGTTGCAATGTTTATTTTCCTATTAAATGCTAATCATACATTAGCTAATAATTTAAGTTTAATGGTTAATACAACAAAAATTAATGGGCAAACATATAATATAACTAATCCTATATCATGATGAACTATAAAGTATTTGATAAAGATATATATACTGAAACAGATGAAATTATTACAATAAACTTAAAAACAGGTGAAACAAATCTTGAAATAAAAAGATATTTTTATGATGGAAAAGAATTAAAGGAAATAAAGGACCTTCAAGAATATAATTTAAAAATATATGAAATTGTGCAAAAAGTTCAGGAAGAATTTACTAAATTTTCAACAAAACATGCAAAACCACCTATAGGTTATATTCCAATTAGTACTATAATATTTGAATATATGCTAAATAGAAATAATGTTATATTAATTGCATATGCTAATATATCTAAAGTTGAAAATGAAATTTCTAAAGAAATATTAGGTGATATTATTAAAATTATAATTAAATCAAAAACAATATTTAATAAAGAATGGAATTTTGAAAGTACACAAAATTTATCTCCTGAAGTTAAAGATAATGCAACCAAAATAATTGAAAAAGCTTTAAAAAGTGCTAAAACAATTCTAAAGAATAACTTATAAAAAAATTTTTAAACATTATATAATATATGATAACAAATGTTACCTATATATTGAATCCATATATTATTTCAAATACAAATTTTTATGTACCAATTATATTAATTTTAGCATTATCACCATTTATAATATGGCTTATAACAATATTCTTTATAAGAAATTCTAAATTAAGGTTCTTTATAGATATAATTAATCTAGTTTATACTATATTTTTAATGACTACATTATTGCCATCTATTTTAAGTTATTATTTGACCCAAATATATCAATTAATAAATACAGTAAGTGATGTTAATTTAGCTTTACAATTATATAATATAGAAAATGAATTAGCTGCAATATATTCTATAGCTTCAATATTTAGTTTACTTTATTATGCAATAGGCATAATATTATTAATTGTTGATACATCATTATTATGGATTTAAGCGCTGGTAAAATTTTATTTATTTTAATTTTAATAGCTTTAGTAATTATTTACATAATAAAAGGATTATTTTGGATGTCTGTTGCATTAGCTGCAGTTATAATATATATTATACCCGCTTATATCATTATAAAGAAGATATACAATTTCTTTAAAAAGGAATAAAGTTATTCTTCTTCTTTACTTTTTATTTTTGCTAAAATTCTTTCAAAATCTTCTTTAGTTTTTGCATTTAAATAATTCATTAAAGACCAAAAGATTGAATCAGTAGTAGATATATTAAAAGTCCTAACATCTTTTAATGATTCTATTTGATTAAAATATGTATCTAATTTTTCTAATAAAGCTTTTTTATCTTCAATATCTAAATCTTCAAATATTCTTACATATAATTTAGCATCATAAATTAAGCTATATAGTTTATTTATTATAACTGAAGCTACATTTGGGTCTGGTTTTGTTAAATAACTTGCACAATATATTGTATATTCTATAACATCTTTTGTAATTTCTTGTTCTAATAAACCTTTTACTATCATCTTATGTTATTTCATAATTTCCAGTTCTTGGCTGTGGTATTGGAGTACCATAATTCAATATAATGCTTACTTTTTGTATTAATTCAAAATAAATATCTAAAAGATCAATATATGTTAATTGGGGTTTTATCATTATAGCATCAAATAAAGCTATTAATGTATTCTTTGCTGTTAATACATCTCTTTGAATTTTTTCACTCATACTATATCCAGATGTTGATGCTAATAAACCTAAAGCATAGCTAATAGCTGCTCTTAATTTATTTTTTAATTCTTCATTATCAAACGTTCTTGTATCTGTAGATACATCAGAATAAGTTAATAATTCCACAATTTGTTCAATAATATTACCAAAATCAATTTGAAATCTTGTTTTTAAATCAGGAATTTGATATGAATATTGTAAATTTGTATCCATATCTATATAATTGTTTAAAGGGATTTATAAATTATTCGATTAATATTTGCTTTAATAATAAATAAGTATCTCTATATTGGTCTATAGTTAAAATTCTATTTTCTTTAATATATGCTAATTTTTCAATAATTTTATCTTTATATTCATTAACTTTTTTAGAATCATTTAATATAGCTAAATAGTTTAAAGCCAAAACTAAAGCCTCTTTTAAATCAATTATAGCACTATTCTTTATTAAAACTTTATTATCATTTCCATAAAGACTTTTAACTTTATCTATATTATTTTTTATTTTATTAACTTTTTCAATAAGATCTTCTTTTAATTTATCTTTTGAATTAAATAAATAAGTAACATATGGCATTTTTCTTTCCATATATAAAATTTATAAAACCCCATTTATAAATATATATTATATGCAAAATGATATAAAAGCCGAGCTATTATCTATAAATTACACTAATAATTATGTTGATATTTTAATTTTAGTTCCTATAACCTTTATGCAAACATTACAAAAATATGGTTTATTAAAGACTGTATTAGATAAATCAAAAGAAAATGAATTATTAAAAGAATTAAAAGATAAAATAAAAGATGATAGAACAATTAAAAAAATAATTAAAGAGGAAATTGATAAAGCAAATCAAGTTATATATTTATATAACCCTGAAACCCAAGAAATAAAATCTGAATTATTTAAAGTTAAAATTGGAAAAGATAATGTTAACCTATATTATAGAATAACATTTATTACAAAAAATTTGAATAAGTAATTTTGCTTTTAATTTTAGCTTTTATTATACTATAAATTATATATATTGTATATCCAATGGCAAATAATCCCCATTGTGGTATAATAATATTACCAATCTTTAATGGCGATGTATATAAGTTTAATATTGTTGTTATAACTCCAATTATAATAAATAACATTATGCTATAAATAATTAAAGTATCTATTATTGCATAATATTGCATTTTTCTATTCTGATATAATTCCCTATAAAATGATTCTAATGTATCATCTGAATTTTTTATTTTTTTAGTTTGCCTTTTTGAAAATTCATTATATAGTTTATTAACAATATTTTTAAACCAATTAGTATTTTGTATCCAACCTATAATAAAACCAATAAAAATATCTATGATACCACTAACCATTTTTCCATCCAAATGTACCTTTTGCTATATCTTTAGCTATTTCTTCTACAGTTCCCTGTTTTACGTCTGTTTCAGGATCATCTACAATTGCACTTAATCCCAAACCTCTTAACTTTTTAGCTATCATAATAGCAAATGTTCTCTCTCTACTTTTGTTTATGTCAGATAACTTTGTTGAGTTATATTTGGCTTTAAATATATCCTGCTTTATTTGGTTAACCATTGCTATAAAGTATGATGCATTCATAGTTTTATCTACTACATATCTATTTACATCAAATTCCTCATCTATTATACTTACAATTGCTAATCTATCTAAAAATGCTTTAATAGATCCTTGACTTAATCCTTTTTTATTTAATTCTCCACTTAACCAATCTTTTGATGTTTTTACAATATCAGTTAAAGTTTCATTATTAATCTTATCAACATTACCTAAAAATATAAAGCCAACATCTCTTTTAATTGTATCTCTTTCAGATTTAGTTGATGCGCTTCCTTTTTCTATATGCCATATTCCTTGAGACAATCCACTTTCAGCATAAGATATAAATTCATCAAACTTATCTTTATCTAAATTCTTATCAAAAGCATCTATTACAACATAATCATTATGGAATATTGCACCCAATGTTCCAGATCTTGCATCCATTACTAATCTTGTTCTTGAAGGAAATCTACCAAATATTACAATTCTCATAATATTCATTAACTTTACGTAAAATGTTGTTTTTCCAGTACCAGGTTTTGTAAATTGTAAAGTATGTGTATATTTTGTAAAATCATCATTTAATTTTACTGGAAATAGTGATAAAATTCTCGGTAGAAATATTTTTCTTAACAATGCATATTCATCTTTATTTATATCAAATGGATTTATCCCAACAGCACATAAGAATAAATCAAACCAATTAACCTTATACTTTTCCTTAATTTCTAATAATTCTTTTGTTCTTAATTCAACTTTTGCTAAGTCCATATATGATTTTACATAGAATTTATGACGTCCCTTTTCTTTTACAATAACATTTAAATATAATAACCTTGCTCTCATAACTTCATTTAATACATCTACTAAATCTTTATCTTTCATATCGGGATTATTCTTTTTTAAAAGATCTTCATCAAATATAACATCAATACCATTTGATAATTTAGCTATAAATTCTATGGGTGATCTTACCTTTATTTCAGTAATTCTCCCAATAAATTCTAATGATTTCTTTCTTAATAGCTTTAATGTAAATTCTTCCTCTTTTTCAGGTTTACTTAAGTATATTATATCAATTATGTTTGAATTCCAATCTTTTATGAATGGTAGATATGGGCTAATACCTTCATACTTTTCTTCAGATATATCTATATTCTCTGGTATTGTATTAAGAAAAATTGGTTCATTAAAGATTTGTTTTGGGTCATAATCTGTCATTGGTTTTCTAATTGTTTTAATTCCTCTTCAAGCTTTTTCTTTTCTTCCATTAATTTTTGTAATTCTTCTTTTGATAATTCCATAGCTTGGCTTATTTCAATCTTTCTTTCTAAAGTATCTATTTGTTCTTTTAGTTCTTTTATTCTTTTAGCTTTATTTGTTTCAATACCTTTTGATTTTTCTCCCTCAATTCTATAGATTTTATTATTTGATAATTTACCTTTATTCTCTGAAATAATTTTATTTATAGCTTCCATAACTTCCTTTTCATATCCTTTAAACATTTCTTTTATTGTATTAATTTCAACCCATTCATTTTTGTTTATTTGATCTAATATCCAATAATATATTTCACTTATTTTCTTTTGATCTATTTGTTTTGATTTTTGTTCAAATTTTGAATCTGTAAAGGATTTTATAAGATATTTTGTTCTACTACCAATGATTATTAACTTGTTCTGTTGATCATAATCTATAAAGTTTAATTGTCTTAAGATTCTATATGCGATCTTAAATTCTCTCTCTAATCCTTTCTTTTTTGCAT
>Ga0081474_122460_pt1 | contig 12995 bp, 24 predicted proteins | sample OneHunmetagenome_2_FD_70978 | JGI IMG/M metagenome (GOLD analysis project Ga0081474, IMG submission 70978) | Ferrous microbial mat communities from One Hundred Spring Plain, Yellowstone National Park, USA v2 (version 2) | ecosystem: Environmental > Aquatic > Non-marine Saline and Alkaline >... | reverse complement strand
ATTTCTCTTCTGAATCTTTAACGTGTTGATATGGCGAATCTCCCCTAATTATACTCTTAGGTAAATCTGTATCATCGATAAACCTACACTGTGTCCACCATAAATTAATATCAATAAATTCTATATCACCATTACATCCCAACTTTTGTAAAACGATTCCCTTATTCCTAGTTTTTATCCAATTATAAAACTGAGTTGCAACAATATCAAAACTACAATTAATACATTGCTTAGAAATTATCACCTTAACCACGCTCATATACAATATCTCAATTCATCAATATAATGGCATACCCCTTTTACATATAACGTTTTACTTTGCAATTGAGTGTGTATGTATATATCTACCGGATAAATAATGTAGAGAGAATTGTTAAGGTAGTTTTCCAATACCTCTCTTAGTCTAGGTTTCCATGACAGAGGTAAATAGAAGTTAGTTGATAGGAAAAAGGTTATTATAAAACTAATCGGTTTTGCCTTTGCCGGGATAGCGACAACAATAGGTACATCTACATTTTTAAATATTTTAAGTAAGTTTTCTATATCATCTATTATTACGTCACTGTCCAGGAATAGGATGTTTTCATCTATTTTTGAAATTATTTCTCTTAACATTTTCGCTATCCTTATCCTTCGATTGATAGTCTCAATTTCATAGTTTTCACTGGGTTTTATCCCCGTGTCCATGTAATGGAAATTAACTCCTTTAGTATAATATACTTCCCCTATAGTGTACGACCTATCTATGAATACGTCCGTTAATTTATTTTTCTCTATCGCCTCTTTCAGGTATTGGGCTTTTCCTAGAAACGTCACAACCCGTACCATTTCATTAAAATTTTATATTTAAGGCTTTATATTTTTAAGACCTTTTTGGATACAAATGTTTATATATGAAATGTGATATAACAAATTATTGTTGTTGAAAAATGGTTCTCGGAGACCGTGATTTAAAATATTATTTACACTTTGACCTGGATAATCCGGATTACTCTTTCTTTAGAATAGAAAAAGGAGATGAGTTTATTATAAATCCCTATGAACACGTCCTACTAACCACTGAGGAGTATAAGAGTAAATACCAAGGACAAAAAGGCGTTACCCTCGCGAGGTGGTAACGGTATGAGTTGGAAAGTCATTAAAAAATTACTATTTGTAACTATGGAAGGTCTTGAGAAAGAAGGACAAGGGGAGATATGCACCGGTTTTCTCTTTCAAGAATGTAAGAAGTTTGACGTAATTGAGTGTTATGATTATTGGTCAAATTGTTGGGAGAAATTTAGAGTCAGAGAGTTTAATAAAATAAAATACGAAGGAGGTTTCTATTATGATGCTGAATATGTGTACAATATTACTCAAATGAAGTACTTATTAATTATATTCACAATCTTAACTTCGCTTGCGATTAACCTAATCCTTAATCTCTAACCCATAACTTATTTATATTTTCATTTTTATCTGTTTAATGTATGAGAATTGCATTAGTCCGTGATTTCAATGACAATAGTTTTAAGAGACAAGCTGTTTTGTTGGAACGAGGTCTGAAAGAACTAGGACATGAGGTTACTTCTTTCGATAAGAACAAGACCTCAAAATCAAGCCTACCGCCGGGGTTTGATGACTACATTTACTACACAATATTTAACACAGAATTATTTTGGAGAGGGATACCCCGTTACGGTAAGAATATCGTTTTCGAAGTCTCAGATACTGATACTTTGTCTCCATTAGCTTCATATTTCTTCAGACACCAACCTATTGATAAGATAATTGTCCCGTCAAACTGGGCTAAACAGGGGTTTTATGCGTCTAAGTCACCAATTCCTCAACCCATCTATGTTATACCTCACGCGTTAAACCCTGAAATGTTTCATTACCCTCCCAAAATAATGCCCCATCCCTGCGTACTCGCACTCCTTCCCCATTCTTGGGAAAGGAAAGGTGGGGACATAGTAGTGAAGGTTTTCCGGGATTTAAAGGACTCAGGTTATCAGTTTTATCCATTAATCCTAATCTCCAATTTGAATGAACCCAGAATAAAGGGGTTAAATGCGATAAAAGTCCCTCTCTTAGACCCTGAGTATTATAGTATTTTTTCCGGATGCGATATCCTATTTTACCCCGTACGCGGTGGTGCTTTTGAAATACCCGTTATAGAAGCACTTGCATTAGGTCTCGACGTAGTTGTAACAGAAAAAGGTGCGTGGAGTGAGTGGGTATTGGACACAAATGATGTTTATTGGATTAAGGTCGCTAAAAAGGTCAAGTTATGGTACACCAACCTCTATCACGTTGGCTACTTCCTTGACCCAGACCCTGAAGACGCTTATCAACAATTAGTAATGGCATTAGCTAATTGGTCTCTTGACAAGAAAAAGGAAAACTTGGAGAACCGTGCAATACTTTATAGGGAAAGGTATAACTATCTGGAAATTGCAAAGCAATGGGAAAAGTTGATTTTGTGATTTGCCATGGTTAGCGAAATTTTTTATATAATTTCAAGTTCCTTTGATGTTGTTAGTGTTATTTACACTCTATACAGATTAAAAAAGGTGGTTGATACGCAACGTGAAAATGATATTAGGAAACAGTTCGACAAGTATGTACATTCGGAAGAATTTAAGAACTTACTTGTCGAAGCGATAAATGAGAGTGATGTGAATAAGAAGCTTAACTTGATTGTATTAGCTCTTTGTACACATGTCTCAGAGTTAAAGAAATCGAAATTATGTCAAGAAGGGTTATGAAAAAAAGGTTTTTAACTTTCCTAAATACCTAGATACGGATTTTTTTAGAGACCTAAATAGCCTAAGAAAGACCCGACAAAAGGTAGACTTGACGCGAACTTGGTTATAACTCCTACTATTATACCTGCGACAGCTAATGCTACGAATATGTCGGCATTCTGTGCTATGAATTGTGCTATACCTGATAGGAAGTTAGTGATGGCACTTACAAGAGAAGTTACTACTGCAGTTAGGCTTGAGGCTATATTGGCATAGGACATCTGGTTGTCCCCGTAACTAGAATTTGTACCGGATATATTATTTGTATTGGATACAACACGCACTGGGATTGAATATACGGGCATATGTACAATATCCAAAAAATATATAAAATGGCTACCGGATACCGATGAGGTAGCACCCTGCTCCTGAATCCCCGGGTAACGTCCCGTTTGTTACTAAAAATAAGTTTTTGTTCAATATGAAAACGTCTCCCCTTAGTCTTACCAAACTTTCCGCATGAGTCGATACTACTTTACCGAACAAATTACCTGTAGTATGACCCATTGTCTCTATCTTCATGCCCCGTCTCACTTTGACATCAGGTATTTTGGCACAACCTGTATAATACTCGCCTCTAATAGGTAAACCCATTGATACTACTCCCAATAATTTGCCCGGTGGTTCGGTTAAAAGTGAGTCATAGCTTGAAGGTATTATTTCAATTATATCATATTCGATTTCATATAGGTTTTTCTCTCTTAACCATGCCGATGGTGCATATATTGATGGTTTGAACCTTACAGACGTGAACCTCTCTCTGTGATAAAGTTTCACGGGTACGTTAGGTATTGAATACATTGATGTAATATATATCATCCCTATATGCCATGCTGTATAATACCTACGTTTTTCATCTACAGCATAACTACCCGTTCCTTCTATTGTGATACCGAGTGGGTAAGATACTCCCAATAAACCATTAGGATGTGTCGATAACCATTTGTTACTTTGAAGTACTTCAAAATCTATACCTCCTATGTTTAATGTAACTTTACTATAATTTGTTACATAAGGAACTTCAGAATTCACATCTCCTTCATCAAAATAACCTATATCATATTCCTCTTCTTCGTATTGACCTTTATACTTCGTGTTAATATGCATTCGTTTGTTGTCAAAGTCTTTAAGATAAACTACTTCCATATACACATTTCCGGAAACATATAATATATAAATTATGTCATGAAAACAATATCTTATATGACTATCATAAAAGCATATGTTGCTTGCGAGAACTGTAGCTACTACCAGGTAGCCCTTTATGAGGGATATCAAGTCACTCATAATGTGTTTGATGCTGAAGTGTGTATAGATGACCCTGTTATTTTCCTAAAACGTTTTAAATATGTTGATGATATCGATTGTGTACTTTGGGGAGATACTGTCTATAACGCGTTATATTACGCAAATGAAATAAGGCGATATGAAAACTTCGTTGTCGCATCATACTGGAATTATGTGATGTTTTCCAAGATAGGGATAAAACCTGTTGCCGTTGTTAAGAGACACATAAGACCCATTTTCCCTAATGTGAAAAAGGATAAACTCTTTATCACACTAGGAGAGTCACGCTTTTTCGACAGGAAGAACTTGACCCTCGTCGATAACATAACCAGAGAATTTAATGTTAGGGATAAGACTGTAATTATAGGAAACATGGGGAACCCGGACTACAGTACTTTTAGTTTGACTGAAGATGAAAAGTACACGCTTTACGCTAGGTCTAAGTTCTTCCTCGCACTATCTAAAAGTGAGGGCTTCGGGCTACCTCCAATTGAGGCTATGGCTGTCGGCACTGTGCCTATTTTCTTGAACGCACACGGCTATAAGGAGAACTTGACGGGATTACCTATAGACCCTATTGATGAATATACTGAATGTGTTGATAATGACCATTGCTTCCGTGTATGGGAATTGTCAAAACATGAGCTTCGTTATGAAATACAACACGCTTTAACTATGTCAAGAGATGAGTATGAAGATTTAAGTGAGAAAGTGAAAAAGAAAAGTAGAGAATATTATGCCCCAATGGAACCCTTCGATATTTACCAAGCTCTTAGATTACGCGAAAAGGAACGGGGTTGAACGTAGGTATAACACTTTCTATATCAAAGGAGTCGCCTTAGTCCAATGTAACGAGGTTTCTATCAACGTTACTGTAGCGAAAGACCATTTACACATGTTCTATGACCCCATAATGAATTCTTATTTCGCTTACAGTATGCCTTTCTTTTTCCAGTACCCGAATGCTCAACAGTTGTATAACGAGGGGAAAAAGCTGTGTTCGGAACTGGAGAAGATGGCTTCCGGTGTAGTAGTCTCTCCCCCTTCACCTCCTCCTAAGAACGCTGATTCCGACCTAGATAGGATAATCCTTTCATTATCACTCAGAAGTGAAAGAGTTTTAACAAAAGGTACTGAATATCATAAATCAAAGGACTACGTCAAGTCAAGGTACCCTGAATGCTACGAAATAGTTAAGTACTACGGGGTCAAGAAAGAAACGGTTAAGTTTATGGAAGCCATTTACGCTAAACAATGGGATATAGCTGAAAACGTCCTTACGTTATTGGCTATGGAATGCTATGAACCGGAATGTATCGGAAGAATAGGAAAGTTTATTGATTTGTGTAGAAAAGTTATAACTAATAGAGAGGTGAGAGCGTAATATGAATAGTTACGAGTTAGCCAAAAAGGTATACAGTGAATTTGAGGAGTCCGGAAAGAAATATGTCTGCCTTAACGGGTTTGATTATGAGTTCCTTAATGAGTACCATAAGAAGTACGAGCTTTGCACCGACACGTTTTACGTTATCCTCGCATATTTAAAAATATACGACCCAAAAACCCTTTTCATATCTCAATTATTGACAACATTAGGTTATTCGTCGGCAAGCATGATAGAATTAAAACCTCCTTTTGCATTAACTAATAATGCTGTATTTTTATGGTTAGGTAGAGAGCTATTCTTTCACGATGAGGTTAAAGTAATTAAAACTAAGACCGGATATAACGATAATAATGAACCTATTATAAAAGTAAATGTCAAACATGATATGAACCCGATGTCACTCGAGGCAATAGGATGGTGTTTAAAGTTAGCTTTCACGTATAATAAACCCATACCATGCGGTATATATGGGGTGCTTTATGAGTGAGTCTTTGCCTTAGGGAGATAGGGAATAAGAAAGTTCTTTATATACCAAAATCACTTGAGGATAACTTTATTGAGGGTCATATTTATCCTATCATCGTGGACAACAAAATCGTGGGTCTTAAGTGTATAAGAACCGCGAAACGTAAAGTACTTTACATCCCTTCACAGATGGAGGACTTATTCCGTGAAGAATGCTACTCATTTGCGTATATACGTGCTTAGTTTTAGTTCCAATATGGAGTATTATAACGCGGTCGTATTAAACCCTGCGATTAATAACTATTAGTCACAAATCTTGAGTTTTAAGATTTTGATTTTTTTCGTAGGTTGCGGGTATTCTCTAAAGAGTTTCCTGGCGAATTCCCTAGGTGTTATTTTACCTGAGTCTAGCTCATCCAGCAGGACTAAAAGTCTCTCTTTAGTTTTAGGTGAAACTCTAGTCCTATCTAGTATTAGATATGATATCCTTATAGCCTGAGATATTGAATACTTTCGTGAATTCGACAATAATAAGTAAACACACCTGATAAATTGTGTTTTTGTCAGCATGTTGTATAATTATTTGTATCCAAATATTTATATATTTCGTCCTACAGTAATGTACGTGATAAAGTATGGCAGGCAGACAAGCACATAGAAAAATCAACTTAAGGAATAACACATCAACGAGGTATAAAGGTAAACTCTACGGTATGTTTGTGAATTATATGGGAGAGAAGTACGCTAGCGAATTAGTAGAACAGATGTACTCAAACTATAATGACACATTTGCACAGATTTACAATAAGGTACACAACGACTTGAGACCTAAACTGGTTGAAATTGCAGGTTCCGGTGCGATGTTCCCGCTATTCCAAATCATCAATGAGGCAATTTACGCAGTATACTTAACACATAAGGAAACAGCATCATTCTTAGTGAATAAATATGTGTCAAGAGGTATTCCGGCTAATGTTGTTAAGAAGGTATTAGCAGAAGTTGGTAATGAATTGAAAGAATTAGTTCCTGCAGTTGCCGAGCAAATAGGTGGCGTAACACTTGATGAGGGCAACGTAGTTACAGTAGTTGATGACATAGTGACAAAGATGCCTTCATTACCAAATAGTTATGCCGGTGTCTTAATGAAGAGCAGAGTACCTACCACACCGCCACACTATGCCGGTACCAAGACGTTTAGTGATATGAATAGTGCGTATAAGGCACTAGAAGATATCGAAAAAGGTTTGTGAGGTGAGCGTGAATGGCGAGGAGGAACAGGAGGTTAAGTTCGGCTTCAGTGTATAGGTATTACCTCAAAAGGTTCACAATGAATATCGCCACCACGGGTCATGTCCTCGGTAAGGAAATAGCCTATAACCCGGAGACAATGAAAGCGATTGCTAAATTATCAGAGCAAGAAACCTACAACTGGATAACCGATTACGCACCTTCCCACCTCGCTAAGGAAGTCGTTAAAAACATATCCGAAAAGTACGGTATACCCGGTACATTCCAAGGTTTGCTAATGGCATATGCTGAAAAAATCCTTGCCAACTATATCTTGGACTACAAAGGCGAGTCACTAACAGAGATGCACCAGAACTACTTGTGGACGTTAATGATGAGAACTAAATCCGGAACACTTGGTACAACGACTGGATATTTATATACGTTTATCGGGAAGGACAGGAAGCCTAGGATAATAGACATGTCAAAGATTTTGACGGAGATAGAGGACGCGTTACTTAAAACACTAAAGTAACCTTTTTTTATTTTGTATCCATTTTCTAATTTATGGATAAAGTTAAATTAAAGGGGTCTGTGGCATACGTTTATAAAGTGTTCATCGAATCTCTGAAAAAAGCCGGGATAGAAACTACAAGTGGTGCTTTGAACGAGAGTGCCGTTGTTGTCGGTGTACCCTTTATTAAATTTGCCGAACTGGTAACGGCAGAAATAAATAAGGAGGTTTGGGAACAGAAAATCAAGAACGGTAAACTGTTCCTGGTCGGTATGAAGGAGTTGGTAGATGAGGACATTAAACAAGTGAACAGTAAGCTTCTGTCGAAGTTAAAGAAACTAGGGATAGATGCCGGTGCATATATTACTGATGATGGCGATGCTGTTGTCATGGTGTCTCTTGTAGATGTGATATGGCGAATACTTGAAAAGACGCTCCAGGAGACAAAGATGAGAGCTGGAAGTCATATGCGGACTCTGAGAGTTAAGTTCGGGAGTGATGATGAATATGCCTATATTGTCATTTATACCAGAAGTGCAAAGAATGATACAATTACAAGTAAAATAGAAGAGGTGTTAAAAGATGAGTGAGAACCAACAACCCGACTTAACAAAGAGGGTCGAAGAATTAGAAAAGAAAGTACAGGAGCTGACCGAACAGCTGGAGAAAACTAAAAGTGCCGTGAAAACTGTAGCGGGGATTCTAGACAACCACTTAAAAGGGAAGTGGACATTGGATGATATCCAAATGGCATTAACTCACATTAATGAAATGGTACAATTACTTACTCAAGCCGGGATTATCAGACCCGGTGGGGAAGGAGGAGGGAACATGCTACAAATGCTGTTAGCACAACAATTTATGCAACAGAAACAGACGCCGAATGAAGTGGAAGTCGAACCTTTGAAAAAGAAAAGCAAGAAAAAACTGAAAAAATTCCTTGAAGAAGAACCGGAAGAAGAAGAATGAATTAGAGTATGTCCCACATAGATTTCTTAGCTTTTCTCTCCAGTTCTCCTGACCAAAATTCTTTATAACTAGGTAGCATCGCTCTCAATATATACAAACCGTTTATCACGTATGCCGGGTTACCATTTTCTGTGTACTTTTTAATTTCTACAGCGTCTTCCAGGCTTTTACCTACATATAACTTACCATGCTTTATTATCAATAAATTCCTATCATCATCAACTATTATACCCGTCACATAGGTTACATTTTGTGGTAGTTGGCTTTCTACCTGGTTTATCAGGTCTTCCAAATATTTTTCAGTTTCCGTCTTGTTATTCGCTTCAGGTAACTCGAACTCTTCTTCTTCCTCTTCTCTCTCAATCTCTTCTTTTTCACTCATATGATAAGGTATGGATACAAAATATTTAAATCTTGCTATTGGGACTGTGTAAATATGCGAATAGTAGAAGAAGGGTGGGCTGGACGCGGAAACTTAATAGTTAGATATGCGATAGTAGAAGAGATTCCCGAAAAACTATATCATGTGGTTTGCCCCAGCATTCATTTTTTCGAGTACTGTTTCGACTTAAACCAATGTCGCAAAATCGCCTTAACTTTGTCGGAAAAAGTCAAGGACTTTTTATATCTGTAAAGTACATTAAAATGGATTGCGTCTTCTCCCATCACACTGTAACGCAAGTAGTTGAAATGGACACGTTTATGGTCATCCCCTAAGAGGAACTGTATGTCGAATAGTTCTTTTGTCGGGATTGGGTCTTTGAGTACAATGATGATATGGATGTGCCTTCCTGAAGGTGAATACTCCCACCATGCGTCCTCTTCCTGGTAACCGAGGGAATGTAACATTGACAGTTTCTTCTCGAGAAGCCAATTAGTGTCATAAAAGTCCACATCAACGTCGATGTCCAACTTAACGATTTGGTTTACATCTACCATTCGTACTCCCCCCCATCGCCAGGATACTTGTGGTACCACGCGACTCTCTTGAACACTACACCACCATACCATACTCCCTCGTCCTCTAACAAACTCAAAATTTGTATGCCAAAGAGGTCTAGGATTACGTCCTCCAATTCTTGTGTCATTTCCTTTATTTGTTCCTTCTCCCTCCCAGGCTCCCTCGGTAAACAGATAGTCCCTTCCACGAAAAGTGGATGACTCCATTCGTTGTAACGGAAGGATAATGTAACACATATTGTCTGTTCCGTATTTCTCTTCACCGATTTTTTGGACGTAGGGGATGAACCTGATTGGGATTTGCTCAAGTGAACTCACCTTATAATCGATATACCAACCCTTCTTCACCACTTGTGCAATCAACATAACCCCTTCGCCTTAGATTGTATTAGTTTTCTAAGTACTTCAGACCTGGTCATCCTCTTCTCATTAGCAATTTCATCAAGCCTCTCTTTTGTACCGTCGGTCATTTTTATTACAAAAATTTCGTATGGTTCGTAGATATCCTCTTCGACTTGGTCGATAACTTGAACACATTGGTCTATTAGTTTGTTTATAATTAAATCGTATGTTTCTCTATATTTTTTCATTTTTTTCAAAAAATTAATACTAGAGAAACTTATCCTCACAGCTGTGGATTTTGATACCATAATAAAAAATATGATATCACCTTTTAAAAGTTACCAGTAATACAAAGCTTTTTAGTTTATGATATCATAATTTATGTTGGTGAGAAATATGTTGGTAACTGTTGAGAAAGAAATATATGAGAAATTAAGAGCAGAGGCTAAGAAAAAAGGAGTAAGCGTTCCTGCGGTGTTAAGGGAAATATTATTGAATTATTTCGGGTTAGAGGATGATACTAAATCATATTCCAGAATAGAACCCAACAACGAAATAATGACGGTTGGAGATAAAGCCTATGTCAGACTACAAGTGAGGATGCAAAGAGAGAACGAACTGTTCATAAAGAATGAACTGAAGAAAAAAGGATTAACTGTAAACCAACTCCTAAAGAATGAAATTTTATTGGTGACTTGAAAATAAGAGAATGAAATGACTTAAATACACGGAGTAGGGTCATCACGTTGATATATTATGAATAACCATAATATATACCCTATTCGTTCAAGTTCTTCAGCTGTCCTCACATTTTTCCATTGTTTTGGGACAAATGCTATTACCCTATCTCCAGGTTCTAACTCGAATTCGATAGGGTTATATATAATTTCCATACCTAAAATTTTCGTTAGAAATTCTGCTACAATTTTATCATCTATCACGGATGTGTAGTACCATTTATTTAATATATCCTTAACTTCTTCTACCGTGATTTGTTTTGCTGTTATAATGAACCGTTCTCCTTCCTTAAGGTAGAGGACAGGCTTATTTGTGATGTAGAGCATATTGTAGAGCATATTTATGTATAAATGTTATAACTATATAAATCTTTCTCAAATGAATATATAAATAATCAAACATGGATAATATAATGAGGAAAAATGGTGTACAGTGTAAGAATCCCAAAAAAAATGTTTTATAAAGTAAAGGAAATGTGTAAAAGTTATAATTCGTATAGGGAATGTGTTATAAAGGAGATTGAGAAAAAGTATAATTTCCCAATATACAGTTCAAAAAAAGCCCATGATATGAGGATAAATGATGACCTATTACCTAAATCAATAAATGTGATTTTCTATGATGAGGAAAGTGAAAAACTAGGAGAATTAGCTAAGAAATTAGGGGTTAGTAAATACGAAATAATAATGAGCATATTCGAATAAAAAATAAAAAAAGGGTTTCCCTTAATCCCCAGCGTTATTAAATGTATAAAACTTCAGAGAATGAAACGGTTTTGGAATTACTGTTACACCGTGTTCTGGATGTACCAGTATAGTTTGGTTTCTTTGGGGTATAATGTAATGTGACATCCTGAAGGTGTATATACCACCTTCATCAGTCAAATATGCTTTGCTCAAACCCCTTTTTCCGTAGTTTTCAATATGGTAGTTTGTAACTATCAAGTCTCCTTGTCTTACCATAAACTTTTCGCCTGGTTGAATCGCATTCGATAAATCATTTCTTTCATAGATAGTAGACGTTAAAAAATCGGTTTGGGTTAAATTCTTTTGGACTTGGATTTGTATACTCATAGTCTCTCAACATAAATTGTTATATCACAAATTTATAAGCTTTTGCTCTCACGTATACATGAGCAGACATGATAAAAACGGATGAATATATACAAAACGAAAAAGTCCATTTTTTGACAGAAATAATAAAGAATTTTGATACATTTCAAATATTGAAAAAATATGTATTCAAATATAATAAATACATTAGAGACTATGAGTTTGAACTTCACAGAATGAATCAAGAAACTTTATACGTATATGTAATGAACAATAAGATAGAAATAACCAGAATTTCAGAAAACAAGTTTGAAGTAATAATAAATCTAAAAAATTACGAAACATTTTCTGAAAGGAAAAGGTTCATAGAATTTATGAGATATGAGAATGAAAAATATCAAAGCAATTTGTTATGGTATTATAGAGGAAAATGGTATCTGAATTTATATAGATTTGATATACCGGTAAGAGAAAAAGACCTTATATTAAAATTAACGATAATCAGGAAACCTCAAAAATATTACTTAACATTACCAGAATTAGAAAAAACACCTTTACCAGAAAAAGAATACGGAATGCCAATAAGTAAAGATGGATTATATTTATACAAAATACAAGACAGAAGAGTGAAAGATATAATAGAAAATCTCAAAAAAACAAAAAGACATATTCCATATATCGTGAGAGTAAAAATGAAGAATAGGAAAATTGAGTATGCGTTTTTCCAAATGTTACTTAAGAAGGGGATACTCGACTTAAGAGGTATTCCGCCGTTTATCACAATCAGAAGAATTAAGAACATAGAAATAGAGAAACACACATGGGGATTTTCAAATGTTGTAACACTGAATCTTAATAGAATAAGAGGTGCAGAATTTCCAGACTTTGCTTACGCTACACTTCAAGACTATCATTATGACGGGGTAAATCAAATAGTGTTAAAATTTATAGATGAACTGTATAATACATACTTATGTGGTGTTGATTACGGCAATAGAATGTGGTGTATGCGGTTACCAGGAATAATGTTTAAATACAAGATAAAAAGTGTGTATAAAGTTCTATATGATTTGGATGCAAATACTAAATTATTCGAGTTTTAATTTTTTTCACCTTAAAGTTTCATGTTCTTTTTTAAGAGAAAAGGATTTATATAAATAAAGGAGGAATTATATCGGGGGATAGTATGAATATTGAGGCTGTAATATCTGAAGTAAAAGAATTTGCTATTGAATGTGTTCAAAAATATAGAGAAGAATGTTTAAATG
>Ga0081474_125348_pt1 | contig 13090 bp, 15 predicted proteins | sample OneHunmetagenome_2_FD_70978 | JGI IMG/M metagenome (GOLD analysis project Ga0081474, IMG submission 70978) | Ferrous microbial mat communities from One Hundred Spring Plain, Yellowstone National Park, USA v2 (version 2) | ecosystem: Environmental > Aquatic > Non-marine Saline and Alkaline >... | reverse complement strand
GCAAATTTGATTACTCTAAATGTATATTATCCAAACTGTATATATTCAAATCAATCCTCAATTTATGTTCCATATTTAAATCCTGGAGATTCTTATTGTACTTCATTAAATTTATATGAAAATTGTAATCCTGGAAGTTATGATATAATAACAAATGGGAGTTATACAAACAATAATGGAGTTAGCGAAATTTCACAAATATATCCAATATTTGTAGAAAATTTACCATATATAACAATTAGTAATTATTATTATTCAAATAATTATTATGGAAGTATTGCAAATTTAACATTAAATATAACAAATTATGGAGAAGAAATATATAATGTATTAATTCAATCAAATTCATCTTTATGTTCATTAGAACCTTCTTCAATATATTTATCTAATTTATCTGGTTCTGCATTACTCAATTTTCAATTATTAATTCCATCAAATTACGCAAATAATTATTGTACAATTCCCTTATTTATAACTTATCAGGATCCTTTAGGAAATATTAACAATTATACATCAATTATTAATGTACCAATTTTACCATCAAATAATAGATTAGAAGTTTTATATAATGTTGAATATTTAAATACTGGAGAAAATATAATCAATTTAACATTATATAATCCAACAAATTCAAATATGTCTGATATTTCATTAACATTTACTCGTTCAAATATTTCAATTGCAAATAATAATATTTATATTAATAATATATTGCCTGGACAGGAAATAAATATTCCAATAACAGTAATTGTTAATAATAATTTATATGGAACTATAAATATTCCATTTAATGTTCAATATTATTCAAATTCAATATTATATAATTTAAACGGATATATTGTCGAAAATATAAATGCATATCCAAATATAACTTTATCTGGATCATATAATTCAGGAACATTAACATTTAATATATTCAATTATGGAAATGCACCAGCATATAATATGTATATAAATTTTTATAGTTCTGGCGAATGTATAATTTCACCAAATCAAGGATATATTGGAGAATTAGATCCTGGAAATTCAAATTCTGTTGTATTTACATTAAATAATAATTGTTATCCAAACACAACAGTATATGTACAAATATATTATAATGATATTTTTGGAAATAAATATACAATGATTTATAATACTTCCTTAGAATATCTTGGATATAATATTTATTATACAAAATCGTCTGGAAATATTTTAATTGGTATAATAATATTAGCTCTAATAGTTATAGGTATAATATATTATATAATGAAAAGAAAGAAAAATGAAAATAAATGATTATTTATTTTTAATATTAAAATATTTGAAAACAAAAAAGGTAAGGACTTTTTTAACATCTTTAGGAATTACAATTGGTATAGCTACCATATTTACATTAATTGCATTATCCCAAGGATTACAATATTATGTTCAAAATGAATTAAATAAATTTGGAAATAAGGCAATATTTATTTTTCCTGGTGCAAGAGCTGGATTTGTTAGTTCTATTTCTGGATATTTTACAAATAGTTTTATTGAAAATATTCAAACACTACCAGGGGTAGAAAAAGTTATAAATGCATATTTTACCTCTACAATTATTAAATATAATAATTATCAAATACCTGCAGATGTATTGGTTATTAATACAAAAGATATCAATTATTTAACCTATATAGATTATAATATTCTTGAGGGGACTTTTATAACAAACAATAATAATTGCCAAGTAGATTTAGGATATCAAATTGCAAATTCTCCTTCATTAAATAATCAAAAAATAAGTGTTGGAGATTATATAAATATATTTGGGCAAAGATGTGAGGTAGTTGGAATATTACAACAAACTAGTGGAAACCCTGATTATACTATTTTATTTCCAGAAGGAGAATATGAAAAATTATTTGGAAATATAAATTATAATTATTTAATTGTAATTGTTTATAATTATAATATAGCATATAATTCAATAAATAATTATATAAATTCATTAAAGGGTCAAACATATACAATAGTAACTGCACAATCTATTGAACAGATTGCAAATCAAATAATTGGTGGAATATCTGTGTTTTCATTAATAATCGCATCAATATCTATATTAATTTCAGCAATAAATATTGTAAATACAATGTATACATCTATTTTAGAAAGATATAGAGAAATTGGATTATTAAAAGCATTAGGAATGAAAAGCATAGAAGTATTAATTTTATTTTTATTAGAATCTGGATTTATTGGATTACTGGGAGGTTTTTTAGGAATAACGCTTGGATTCTTTACATCATATATAGCTTCTTCGGTATTAAAATTCTATGGATTTATTGGATTACAACCATATATTACTGTACAATTAATAGTCTTTTCTTTAGTATTCCCATTCTTTATAGGTATTTTATCTGGAACATTACCTGCAATAAAAGCTTCTAGAATTGATCCAATGGTTGCATTGAGATATGAATAATTATTGCAAATATTTTTTAATTTCCACTTTTTTATATCTATCATCTATAAAAAATATTTTAACATGATCATCTGGAAATCTTATCGCCCTTCCAATTACTTGTTTAATATTTATATCTTTTAATACTTCTGCCAATTCATTATAATCTAGATTATTATCCTTAATTATTTTATATATTAATATTGATGCATTTGGTGGTGGTGGATATGGTTTCCCAACAATTACAATTACTTTTAATAAGGATTGATTATCCTTTACTAATTGAATTCCCTCTATAAATCTTGATCTTGCATATGTAAATATTATATCTTTATTAGTTTTTAATATTCTATTTAATGGTTTCTCTCCATCATCTAAAAATATTCTATCCTTTATATCTAATTTTTCATATATATTTACCATAAAAGAATATGAAGGAAACATATATAATTGATATTTTTCTAAATTATTTACAATAAATTTTATATCACCTATTAAATTTTCTATATTATTTTTATCATTTCTTTTTGAATATCTTGAAGAAAAATTATATAATACTTCATAATCCTTTTTCCCATATTTTAAATCAACTTTAATATATTCTACATCCTTTATTTTATATAATTTTTGGAAACTTTCTTTTGTAAAATTACTTCCAGACATTAATATTACTGATTTATAATTATCAAATACTTTAATTATTTTTTCAAATTTTGTTATATATCCTTCCAATTTAAATAAATTTAATATCCAAAAAATATCTTCAGAATTTATATAATAATATAACTTTAATATTTTATTTATATTCCATCTTTTCTTTGGTAATTTAATATTATTTTTTGAAACATATCTTTTATATGTTTCCCAATAAAATGATAAATTATCCAATAATTTTTCATTAGAATCAAATATTTCCTTTAATTTTTCTCTATCTACATAGATTTCTTTTGAAGATTTTTCTATTCTTTCTTTTATTAAATATATATCCCTTGTATTAAACTTCTTTGCAATTACATTTTCTATAAATGATAATAATTCATCTGAAAATTTTATTAAATTATATCTTATTAATTCAAAATCATTTTCAGGTATATTTAAAGCATTTTTTATAATTTCCAATTCTTTTATTAAATCTTGAAATAATAAATTTTCCTCATTCCTTTTTCCAATACCTTTTTCTATATATTTTCTAAATGATATTGACATAGGATTTATAATTGATGTTAATAAATTATGAGACTCATCCATTATTAAAAAATCAGGTTCTCCTTCTAAGGATAATACTTCATTTAAATATTGATTAAAAACATACGGATATGTTGAAATATAAATATTTGAATCAATTTTCTTAAAAGAATGATATATACATTTTACATCTTTCTTTTTTAAATATTTCTTATATTCTATTTTTGTCAATTTAATAAAATTATAATTATATTTCTTTAATCTATTATATAATTCTTCTGAATCATATAATGATTTTTTATATATACAATCTGCACATATTATTTCTTCTCCAGATAAATTTGATTTAAAAAATATTGGACATGTTTTCTTTTTATTTGGATATAATCTTAATATTGTATTTATTTTAAATGAATCTTCCAAATATCTTTTTATTTCTTCAGTTGTTCTTACAGCAATATGGGTTATAAAATCTTCTTTTGCCAAATAATCGGAAATCACCGATGCAATAATTGTTTTACCTGAACCTGTAGGAGAATCCAATAAAATAAATTTTCTATTTTCATTAATATAGTTTAATATTTTTTCTATAACATCAATTTGAAATGGTCTATTATTTAATATTGGATAATATTTTTCTATCATTATAAATTAAAGAATGTTTTATAATTTGAAAAATTTAAAAAATAAATAATGAAAATATTGATAATCGAAGGGGCGGTAGCTCAGACCGGGAGAGCGTCCGGCTGAAGACCGGAAGGTCGTGGGTTCAAATCCCACCCGCCCCAGGTTTTTGATATTATATAAAAATAGAAATTAATAGTCTAAAAATATTATAAGGAAATAATTAAAGTTATTAAAAGTATTTTATCATACTTTAAATAATAAATTATTCTCTGAAATTGAAAAATTAACTAACATAAATTGAAGGCATTATGCCATTTGGAGAATATAATCTTACTCTAACCAATTGCCAAAACTTAGTTCCCATAAATGATCTTGGACCAAAATAACCGGAAATGTATATAGTAGGCATTCCAATGAAATTTTCTTCAATCGTATAATCTCTTTCAGTTATTAAAGGATTATCATTTTATCCGACAATTAAAGTATATACGTGCATATTTCCGTCAATAGAATATAGCTATAACGCATATTCAGTATAAATACCTGATATATATGTATAAAACATCCTTAATATATAAATATTTTATGGTAAATGATAATTTATAGATAATTATTGATATAATTATTTCAATTTACTTAGGAGATATAAAATAAAATTTTAAGTGCGGCGGAGGGGATTTGAACCCCTGGCGGGACTAACCCATCGGGTTTCTTACCAATTGGGGTCTTAAGCCCGACCCCTTTGACCGCTCGGGCACCGCCGCGTATTTTATTTTTATTACACTTTATTTTTTAAATCTTTTTTATCATAAAAATAAAATGGTAAATATATACAAAAAAGGAGGATTATCTGTTTACCAAGGTAGAGATCTAAGAAAAGAAAATGGTAAAATAAAATCTCCTAATAGTAAAAAAAGAAAAGCAAATTATGGAAGATATCCAATTCTAACAAAAATATCAAAAAGTAATGAAGAAATAAGATATATATTTAGAACGAAAGGTGGAAATTATAAAGTAAAATTAAAGGGTGCTTTATATGTAAATGTACTAAATCCAGAAACAAAAGAAATTAAAAGAGTAAAAATATTGGGTGTTATTAAAAATCCAAATGATAAAAATTTAGATAGAGAAAAAATAATAACTAAAAATTCTATACTAAATACTGAAATAGGAAAAGTTTTAGTAACATCAAGACCAGGTCAAGATGGAATTATAAATGGAATATTAATAAAAGAATAATTTTTAAATTGATTTATAAAATAAATTTATAAAATCTTTCTTGTATATTTTGTTTATGGACATAGTAAGACCATTAGATATAATAGCACAGTCAAAAGGAAAAGAAATAATAGTAGAAATGAAAAATGGTAAACAATATAGAGGTAAATTAGTAGCTTCTGATGTTCATCCAAATATGGTATTAGAAGATGCAACAGAAATGGATACTAATAAAAAATTACCCTGGATATTCTTAAGGGGTGATAATATATCTGTTATAAAACCCGCCGATTAATAGAATAAGCTATTTTATTTTTTATTTAATTAATATAAAAAATTAATTATAAAACTCATCATTTAATTAATATAATTAAAACAAAATCTATACTAAATCTTCTTCAGAAACTACCACATAATCACCAATTGCCTTTACTGCCATAAATGGTACTAAAAATCCATCCTTTGTTTTTTCCAATCCCAATCTTTCAGCATTTTCAGTAGGATTCTTTAATATAATATTCAATACTTCACCTGTTTTCTCTTCAAATTGTAGATCTACAATTTCTCCCAACTTTCTACCTTTATCTGTAACAACTGGTTTGTTTAATAAGGATGATGCTTCATATCTTTCCATATATATAAAATAGAAAATATCTAAATATAAAGTTTATACATCCCTAACGCCTTCCTCACTTATTCTAAATACTGCATCTCTTTCAGGTAAATGAGGTGCATCAATTAACCTAGCGATCCTTGTTCTTTCTTTACCCTTTCTTAAGAATATTCTATATGTAATTGCATGGGCCAGAACATGTCCTCCAACCGCTTGTTGATCTAAAGCAAAAAATCCTTCGGGTTTTGCCATAACCTGGTTTGTCACATATACTACTAAATTATAAACTGTAGCTAATTTCAATAAATCTCTTAAGTGTTGATTTAATTTTTGTTGTCTTTCAGCTAAATTACTTCTTCCAACATATTCTGCCCTAAAATGTGCAGTAATTGAATCTATAACTATTAATCTTATATTTCTTCCTTCATGAATTAAACTTGGTATTTTCTTTACAATACTTATTTGATGATCTGAATTATATGCCCTTATAAATATTATATTCTTTAATACATTATCTGGATCTAATTCTACACCCTTTGCCATTTGTACAATTCTCTCTGGTCTAAATGTTCCTTCAGTATCAATATAAACTGCCTGAGCTGGTTTGTCGGGTTCACTTAATCCACCTTTTTCCTTTGGTAATTGAACATTAACTGATAATTGATGACCCAACTGTGTTTTTCCAGAACCAAATTCACCAAAAGCTTCTATCAATGCTTGTGTTTCAACACCCCCACCAAGTAAATCATCAAGAGCTTTTGAACCTGTAGTTATTCTTTCAACAACTTTTCTTGAACTATAAAAATCATATGCAGATACAAATCCTTGTCCTACAAAATCTTGAGCTATTTCCAATAATTTCTTAGCAGTTTCTTCCCCAAGTCCAGCTTTTTCTACTAATTCATGAACAGAAGATACTGCAAGATCTTCTAATGAAAATATACCAGCTTCCCTTAATTTCTGTGCAGTTTTTGGACCTACACCAGGTAAATCTTCCAAATCTCTAATTTGTTTCTTTTCTTCCTCTTCCATTAAAGGAATATATAATTAAAGTTTATAATTTTATACAAAGTTAAATTCTCTCATTAAAATGTTTTTTATTTCTTCTTTATTTAGTGATAAATATCTTAGATAATTTTCTTCTTTTTCAGTTAATTTTAATATTTTAGATCCATGAAATCCCTTTGATTTATTATTTTCTATATCCAATATTGGTAATAGAATTGATATACCATTTTCTTCAAATAAATATTGCGATAATTTCCCATCAGAGTTTTCAGAATTTTTATCAATAAATATTTTAGATATTAGAACAACATTATTTTTATTATATATCTTTTCTATTGAATCTGAAGAAGAATTGCTGTTTACTTTATATAAATTGTATATTCTTAATTTCCCAGAATTATTGATTAAAATGTTTATCTTTACTTTTCCAATTATATTAAATTCGTTATACATCATTGAAATATCATTATTATTGATTCTTATTTTTATTTCAGAACTATTTATATTAAAAACATTATAATAAATATTTTTATCCAAATTAATTTCGATGTATTGATCTTTATTTATATTAAATTCTTTTTCAATTATTTTATAATTATCAAATACTTTTTCATAATACCTTTTAAATAAATCTTCAAAAAATTTTGAATCCATATTCTTCAATCTTATTTAATATATTCTTATCTCCAATATATTTTATCTTTCCATCAATTAATATTATTACTTTGTCAATATCCAATTCTTTTACAAATTTAAAATTATGCGAAATTAATATTACTATCTTATTTTCTTTTTTAAATTGATTCAAATAGTATTTTAATTTATTTAAAAATTCTATATCTACCCCAGAATCTATTTCATCTAATATAATAATCTTTCTATTTAATAATATTGATAATAACAATGAAAACCTCTTCTTTTCTCCGCCGGATAGATTATAATTAACTCCCCTATCTAAAAAATCTTCTGGTAATCCCAAATCTTTTCCCAAATTCAATATCTTTTTTTCATCAAAATTATCCAAAATATACATTAATAATGTCCTTGTTCTAATATTTTCTATTTCAACAGGGTCTTGGAAAGAATAATATATATGTTTCGCCATACTTTCAGTCTTTTCATTTGTTATATCTACATTATCTAAAAATATTTTTCCTTCTTTTTTTAAACTTTCATCATTTAATATTGCTTTTGCTAGTGTTGTTTTTCCAGAACCATTTGGACCAAATATTAAATATAATTTCCCATATTCAAATTCCAAATTTATATTTTCTAATATTTTTTTATTATCAGAATATGCATTTAGTCCTTCTATTTTTAGCATTTAAAAAATATATTACAAACACTTATAAAGATAACTATGTTATATTTCTCTAAAAGATCTAAATCCTGGAGTTAAACCCCTTAAAGCTCTTTTTCTATTTTTACTATTAAGCAACCAGGAATATTCCTCTCTACTATATACATTTGGATTGTTTGGATCTACTAATATAACTTCATACCATTTATATTTACCATCTTCTCCCACGTAATATGAATTTATTACTTCTAAATTTTTATATTTCCTTTGTACTCTCTGCTCAGCAATTGCTCTTAAACCCATATTTAATGATCTATAATAATAATAATTTTTTGGCTTAACATGTCTTGGCATATCTTTTCTTTTTCTCCATCCTTTCTTCACCCTTATTCTAACAATTATAATTCCATTTATTGGTTTCCATCCCAATTTTCTAGCTTTATCCAATCTTGTTGGTCTTTCTATTCTAATAATTTCTGGTTCTCTTCTCCATTTAATTAATCTTTCTTTAATTAGTTTCTTTAAATTCTCATCTTTAAATCTATTTTTCCATGTTTCAAAAATATAATTATATCCAGATTTCATTGCTTATTTTGATTATCTTGTTTTTGCTCTTGCTTATTTTCTTCGCTAAATTCTTTTTGTACTTCTTTTAATTCTTTATTTAATTTTATATCTTCATATCCAATCCATAATATTAATACACCCAATATTAATATTATTAATCCTATCAATCCCTTTATTACCAATATAGTTTCTCCTAACCAATAATATATTAAAAATCCACCTATTATTAACAATATTAATCCTAACAAACTTTCTTTCATCCAATCTTCCATTTTGTATATTTGTTATAAATAATTTTTTAAATTATATATTATGCATGAAATTATAGAAGAATTGAGTAAATTAATTAATAGTATTCCATATGGTAAGGTAACAACGTTTAAGATATTATCAGAATATTTGGGGGATATATATTCAATAAAATTTATTATAAATTATTATAAAAAATTAAATGGACCATGGTGGAGGGTTGTAAATTCTGATGGGGTAATAAATAATAAAATACAAGAAGAATTATTAAAAATAGAAGGAATTGAAATTGTAAATAATAAAATAGTAAATTTGGAAAAATATTTATTTAATAATTTTAATGTAAAAGAAAAAATATTGAAAAGATATAGGAAAATTCAAGAAGAATTGGCTAAAAAAATTATTTTAGAAGATAATATAAATGATATAAATTTAATTGGAGGTGTTGATTTAAGTTATAAAGATGATATTGGTTATATAGTATATGTAATATTAGATAAAAATTTAGAATTAATAAATAAATATATATTTAAAGAGAAAGTTGAATTTCCATATATACCGTCCTTTTTAGCTTTTAGAGAGGGAGAACCAATTATAAAAACATTTAATAAAATAAAAGAAAAAATAGATATATTATTTGTAAATGGACATGGAATTTCTCATCCATTTAAATTGGGTTTAGCATCATATGTTGGGATAAAATTAAATATACCAACTATTGGGATAACTAAAAAATTATTATCTGGAAATGTTATTGATAATAAGATTATAATAAATAATGAAGTAAGGGGATATAAAATAGAAAAATTTGGAGAAACAATATATTCTTCACCAGGAAATTTAATATCTTTAGAAAAAACAAAAGTATTATCTGAAAAATATTGGATAAGTGGAAAATATCCAGAACCAATAGGATTAGCAGATATGATTAGTAAAAAAATTAAACGTATGGAAAAATTTTATTAATTATTTCTCTAAATTTGTATACCCTATAATAAATTGTAGGAGTAATTATTGAATAAGAATATCCTAAAACCAAATATAATAACTTATCTTCTTTATAATTATTATCATTTACTAGTCCATATGATCCTAATAAATATAAAAAAATTCCTGTATTTACTAAATATGATCTATAAAGATTTTCCTTTGTCTTTGGAAATGAATAATTCAAAAGGTTCTTTATATATTTTTTCCAACTCTCCGGAGTAATTTCTTCAATAAATTCTGATAATTTTAATTTTTTATTTTTATCATCAAAAAGCTTTTTTATACTTTTCTCTTTTATTTTATGTAATATATCTGATAAAGACATTATTCCCTAAATGCTTGTACAATTAATTTTTCCCCAACATCCCAAACTAATACCTTTTGTCCTTCTTGTATTTTACCCTTTAAATTTTCATCCAATACCTTTGCATCAAATGTTTCATATGTATCTAAATCCATTACTGTATATTTATCATCTGATATTTTTGCAATAACTTGTCCCTTTATTTTATTTATTACAGGAACCTCTATCGGATCCTGTGTTGGCTTTACTAACTCAGTAGTCTTCCCAGATACTATAGATCTTATTAAAATTCTAGCCTTTGCAGAACCATGTTTTCCTGTCTTTGCAGTTTCCATTTCTAATACTTCCCATACTTCATTATTATACCATATATATGATCCTTTCTTTAAATCAATAACCTTCTTAACTTGTATCTCTGGCATAAAATTATTATTAATTTGAATTACTTATATATATTACTATTGAATATTTTGTTCAAAATACATAAACATAATAAAATAAATTATAGTAATGGTGGATTATGAAATCTTGGATAATGGAATAAAATTATATAAAGTACCGTTTAGAAATGAGAATATTGCAATAGGAATATTGGTAAATATTGGATCAATATTTGAAGATAAAGAATTTAGAGGAATTTCTCATTTGCTAGAACATATGATGTTTCAGTCTAATAAAAAATATAATAAAAATCAAATACATCTATTATTTGAAGAAAGCGGATCGATTCATAATGCAATGACTTATTATAATTATACTTTATATTTTGCTGCAGTAATGAAAGAGGGATTTGGAAATATTTTAGACTTACTTTATTGGATGTTTGAGAATGATAAATATGATAATAATGAATTTGAAAATGAGAAAAATGTTGTAAAAACAGAAATAATGATGAGAGATGATGATCCAACAATAAGTTTGAATGATAACATATCAAAATCTGTTTATGGAGATTCTGATTATGGAGATCCTATAGGAGGCTATATTGAAACAATTAATAATATAACAAAAGATACATTAGAAGAATTTAAATATAAATATTATTCTCCCAAAAATATTTCAATATTTTTAGAAGGAAATGTAAGTGATAAAGATGTTGAAATTGTTAAGAAATATTTTTCTAGATTGGAGGGAAATGATGTAAAATTAAAAAATCCAAGTAAGGGAGAGGGAAAAGATATAATAATAAAAATGAAAAATATACAACAGATATATTATAGTATTAATATTAATAGCAATATTAAAAATACAATATTAATTGATGCGCTGACAGAATTTTATAATTTGGGAGCATCTTCAAAGATATTTGAAATATTTAGAAATAAATATGGTATAGGATACTCTCCTTCCCTTTCTTTATCAAATTTCTATGATGATGAGATTATATATTCATTAATGATACCTGGATTTCAAATTGATAAAGAAAAAATATTGGATAATGCTGTTGAGGAATTTTTAGATAACTTAAAAAATATAGATAATAAATATAAAAAAGCAAGATCAAATATATATAAATTTAATTATAATCTTAGAAAGGAAAATATATTAAAGAGGATAGAAACAGATCCATATTTGATAAAAATATTAAATATGGATTATGATCAATATTTCAATAAGGTATATAATATATTATCAAATATAGATAGAGATTTTATTGAAGAAAATAGTAAGTATATGTATGATTTATTTGAGAAAGGTAAAAAGGTTATAATTTACCCTGAAGATTATGATAAAAGAAATAATTAAAGGAATTGAAGAAACATTAAGGGAAAATAATATAAACGAAAAACTTGCATCTCCATATATTTGGGAAAAATATAAAGATCCATTTAAGGTATTAATAACAATACTATTATCTATAAGAGTAAGGGAAGAAAAAACATTGGAAGTTTCTGAAAGATTATTTAATAAATATAATAAACTTGAAGATATTAGAAATGCATCTTTAGAAGAAATAAAGGATACAATAAGGGATATTGGATTATATAATAATAAAGCAAAATGGATTAAAGAAATTGCTGAAAAATGGGATTACAATAAATATTGTGATGAAGAATATATCAGATCCCTACCTGGAGTTGGAAGAAAGATTGCAAATGTATATTTAATAATCGTATGCAATAAAAATTATATTGCAGTAGATACACATGTTCATAGAATATCAAACAGAATTGGGATTGTAAAAACAAAAAATCCTGAAGAGACTGAAATGGAATTATATAAGGTTATACCTGAAGAATATTATAATAAAATTAATTTTTTATTTGTTTTATTCGGGAGAAATATATGTAAACCAATTAATCCAAAATGCAATATATGTAAAATAAATAAATATTGTAAATATTATAAAAAACTATTTAGGAGGAACAGATTTCTTTATTAATTCTACATGCTCATCTGTAATTTTTTCTTCCGCATATTTTTCTAGCTTTACTCCATTATCTATCTTTACTTTATGAAATATGAATAATTTGTTTTGTAAATCTCCTGTAAATGTTCTTATTTCCTTTAAAGATTTTAGATATTCTCTTATTTCATCATTCAATATTTCTGATAATTGTTTTGTTGCAACCCAAATTCTCATATGGATTAACAATGAATTTTTAT
>Ga0081474_115063_pt1 | contig 13097 bp, 9 predicted proteins | sample OneHunmetagenome_2_FD_70978 | JGI IMG/M metagenome (GOLD analysis project Ga0081474, IMG submission 70978) | Ferrous microbial mat communities from One Hundred Spring Plain, Yellowstone National Park, USA v2 (version 2) | ecosystem: Environmental > Aquatic > Non-marine Saline and Alkaline >... | reverse complement strand
CGATGAAAATGACTACTGACGGAGGTAAAAAATTACCAAGTATAAATTACGGTAGATGTGTATTTTGCGGTTTTTGTGTAGATGTTTGCCCAGTGGATGCATTAAAGGAAACCAGAGTTCACGATGCTGTATTTACAAATAGGAGGGATCTAGTTTTTAGGCCCGATAGATTTGGTAAAGACTTTGAAGAGCAGTCACCGTCAGAAAAAGTTGTAAGGAAGATGAGGACTGTAATAGATGAGAAGAAGGGGATAAAATATGTCCCTGACGAATGAAATTCAATACGGGCTGTTCATTTTCTTTTCAGTAATTTCTATAGCGTCAGCCATATTCATAGTAAGGCAAAAAAACGTTTTTTACTCTTCTATAGCATTAGCATTTCTAGGAATATCCGTTGCGGTACTTATAGCTTTGATTAACCCCTCAGCATACGCTTTCTATTCCGCGTTCCACTTCTTACTTTACGTAGGTTCAGCTGTAGTGTTTTTATCAATTTCACTGCTCGTTTTTAAGACCTTAACTGTAAAGGAAATAAATGTCCCTTGGGCTGGGATTACTGCAGTAGTTACTGGGGCAATATTATTTCTCATTCTTATAGTTACATTTTATAATACACCTACAGTAAGCACGGGGCTGACATTTAACCTTCAGAGTTTTGCTAATATCTTCCTCGAGAAATACTGGTTTCCCGCCTTGATAATTATTATAGCATTGCTCACTACAATGATTGAGGCCCTCTCATTAGCCAGAGGTGGGAAAGGATGATTTTAGGTTATATGGGTTTAGTAGTTTCTCTTATATTAATCTCAGTAGGAGTTTACGGGTTACTTAATAGTAGGAATCTAGTTAGGATACTACTATCATCAGAAATAATAGTTAATGCATCAATATTGATTATTTTTTCGGCCTCATCTCTTATAGGAAGAGTTTATTTACCAATATACTTCTCTATTTTCGCAATTTCTATGGCTCTAGTTGAAATTGTGGTTGCTTTTGCAGTTATTTTCCTTTATTATAAAATAAAAGGTACGTTGGAGGTGGAATGAGGTGCTCTCTCTGTTGATTTTCATCCTCTCGTTTGTAATTTCCTCAATAATATTCTTTATAAAAGATAAGAAAGTATCTGGGATACTATCAGCAATAGCAATAGGGGTTAACATATTTTTTGTATTTAGGTATGGGTTGTTTTATACGTTTTTTGTAGCTGACGATATAGGTTATTTCGGATTTACTGTAAATGACTTAAATTTCCCCTTTATAATTACTATACTTGCTGTAACTATAGTTACAGTCTATTATTCTCAACGTTACATGGAAAAGAAATTCCATGAATTAGGGGGAGGGAACTGGGGGTTATACTACGCTCTATATTCGCTTTTCGCCGTTTCAATGCTTTACGTAGTACTCTCTACTAACTTACTAGAGCTTTATATCTTTTTAGAAATTGCATTAATTACTTCATTCTTATTAATCCTTTTATACGGTTATGGTGATAGGAGGAGGATTAGCCTATTATATTTCATATGGACTCACGTAGGCACAATACTCACTTTAACGTCTATCGTCATAATAGGTTTAATAACTGGTAGGATGGACGTTTTCTCCTCTTATGCTCAAACTTACAATTACTCTGCAATTGCTTATGCACCATTAGTCTTTATAATAGGAGTTCTGGGAATGTTGATAAAAGGTGCGATAGCGGGGTTTAACATTTGGTTACCATATGCTCACGGTGAAGCACCAACACCTATTTCAATATTATTGAGCCCTAATATGGTTGGACTAGGAATTTACGTAGTGATCTTATACTTTTACTTGTTCCCTTCATTTTCTTATCTAGCCCCAATATTCATAGCTTGGGCTATTATTACTATGATTTATGGTGGTATAAACGCTATAGCTCAGAAGGACTTTAAGAGGTTCTTAGCTTATTCTAGTGTATCACAGATGGGTTACATGTTATTAGGTGCCTCAATAGCGTTCTTTTTAGGTTTAGAGTCTTCTATTGTCGATCTGCCTTTAGGGATAATTGCCTCTGCACTAGTTTACGTTTCTCATGGTTTCGGAAAAGCTTTACTTTTCATGAGTGCCGGCGCCGCGATAACAGAGTTAGAAGAAAGAAACATAGAAAAATTAGGAGGGTTGTACTCTGTTTCTCCATTACACACAACCCTAGCTTTCGTTGGCATTCTTAATCTATTAGGTTTACCACCCTCCATAGGGCTGATAAGTGAGGTATTACTATTACTTTCAGTAGGTGAGTCAATAGGCCAAATAGGTTTTGTTACATCTATCTTACTTATAGCTTTCTTAATGTTGGCAATAGTTATTTCATCAGCTTATGCAACTTATCTGTTCAAAAGAGTTTACAGTGGTGTCAAGGAGGTAAGGGCTGATATAGATAAGGCTATGGAGTACTCAGTTCCGATGTTAATTATAGCGATATTCAGTGTGTTCTTCTTTTTCTTCCCCCAGCTTTTAGTACATTCCCTTTCTAACTTCATACAAACGATTCCATTTTCTGGTATTCCATACCTATTTCTAATAGTGATCTTCCCGTCTTTAGGGTCACTAATAGCTCTCATAACTCCTAAAAAGTTTAATCAAGACGCTAGGGGAGCTATCGTAGTGGCTACTATAGGTGTTTCGATGATTCTCTCAGTATATAATTTGTCTCAACTGGTATCATCTTCATTGTTTGAAGTTAGTGAAGTACAAACAGTTTTCTCTTACTTCACCTTTAGTTCGTCTTTATTGCAAGCAATCCTAGGTGTTTTTGTGTCTTCTCTATCCTTCTTTATAGCACTATACAGTATTGGTTACATGAAGGAAGATTCGGTATTAAGGAGGTACTGGGGGTTCTTCGGATTTTTCGTCTCATCAATGCTTTCAGTGGTCTTCGCTGATAATATACTATTATTCTTAGCGGGTTGGGAGGGTACAAGTTTGGCTTCTTATGGGCTGATCAGCTATTGGCTAGACGATAATGAGAGGAATGTTGTAGGTGATTTCGGAAAGAAGGTTTTGGGTATAGAATATCTCTCCAGGCCGACAACTAGTGGTATAAGAGCTATGATATTTACTAGGCTAGCCGATGTAGGGTTAATTTTAGGACTTGGTTATCTATTATTTTTATCGTCAAGTTCTCCATACCAGGGTATTACATTGATTTATCAGACGGGACTCTTCTCTTTCATACCGTTAGTTTATAAACTATCTTACGGGTGGTTTGTCCTATTTATGATAGTACTTGGTGGTTTAGGAAAAAGTGCGCAGTTCCCGTTAACTCAATGGTTATTAACAGCGATGACGGGTCCTACTCCAGTAAGTGCCTTAATTCACGCTGCTACTATGGTTAACTTAGGTGCAATACTCACTTTCTTCCTTTACCCATATCTCTTACCTAACCAACAGACAACATTATTTGCTTCGATAGTTGTGGGAATAACTATGTTCACAGCACTCTATACAAGTTCAAGTGCATTAGCCTCGAATGAACAGAAGCTAATCTTAGCCTATTCCACAGCGGATCAGATCTCATTGATGATTCTATCCTCATCTGTGGGGCTTTTACTTTGCTCACTCTATAGTAACATTGTTTACTTAACTTCTGGGATTATAATTGGGTTAATACAAATGCTAGCTCACGGGATTTATAAAGCGTCACTCTTCATGAACGCTGGTAGCGTGATTCACTTTACCGAAAACCGTTATGTAGGAGTATTTAACAAGCTGTACTCTAAGATTCCGATGGTGTTTGTATTACAGTTAATAGCAGCTCTCAATCTTGCGAGCTTACCACCATTAATTGGTTTTTGGGCCCATAACTTAATAGGGAATATATTAAGTGAAGAGCCAATGCTTTTCTACTTATACTCCTTAGTGGAGTTCTTAGGAGGTGTTTATATTATAAGATATATAGTTAAGGCCTTTTTATGGAAGGGTGAAGAGCTGAAAGAAGAGGGTCATATTAGTCCGCTTATGATAATTTCGCCAGCAATTCTTATCTTGGCTTCGATAATCCTAGGTGCAGTGTTTCCGTTCTTCTTACTTACGAGTTTTGAGCACTTAAGCCTTTCTTCCTCACTTTCTTCATTAGATCTAACATCTTTAATAGCCGCGATGGTAGGGCTTGTCCTCGCTTTTGGTTTATATCTCAACGGTGTAGATTTCTCACTTTATGCGAAGCCCTTGGTTTATTTCTTATATTACGGTTGGTACGTTAACCCCATTTTAGATCTTTTAGGTCTCTCTGGTTTTAAGGCGTTTCAAGGCGTTTATAATAAGTTCGAATACGGTGTTGTAGATCTAACTCTTAACGTAAGGCTACCACAGGGTATTGTTAAGCTAGGAGGGGATATAGTGAGGGGCACTTTCACCGGTATTTTAAGAGACTATTTACTTTTATATATAAGCGGTATCCTAGTCTTAATCTTGGTTATAATCATTCTGATAGGGGTGTTATGATGGATCTAATGATGTATATCCCAATAGTAACTTCATCAATCCTTTTAGTATTATCTTCAATAGGAGTACTCTACTTAGACAATGGAAAGAGAGAAGGATATCTAGCAGCTTTTTGGCTTACGGTCTCTGTGATGCTAGTAAGTTTACTAATATTTCTTTATTCTCTATTAACGGGGAATTATAACTATGCCTTATTCTCTTCAACGCTTTATATAACCCCATTCGGTTATTTCATTTCTATTTCATCCTTATTGGCATCAATAATAGTAATTATTGGTGGACAACAAGAGCTTGAAAACTGGGATACTAGGTCGTCTTTCTTATCCCTTATTTTATTGACCAACATAGGTGTAATATATTTAGTATTCTCGTATAATGTACTAACAATACTAGCCTCTTGGGGTATAGCCTCTGCGGCTACTTACGTTATTGCGTTCTTGAGTAAGGATTATAATTCTACCGAGTCCGGTGTAAAATATCTGATAATGGGTATATTATCTAGCTCGTTAATGATAATAGGTCTAGCATTTTACGTTCTTGGAATAAACTCTCTTTCACTTGACGCCACTGTCAGCTATCCTTTGTTGGTGTACACTGGGATATTGTTTTTCTCCATAGCGTTTCTGTTTAAGATAGGAGCTTTTCCATTTCAAGGTTGGTTACCAGAAGTCTACTCAATGGCCAGTAGGGTTTCTGTTGCATTTGTATCTAGCGTAGGTAAGATTGTAGGATTAGCACCACTAATAGTATTACTCTACTATTTAAAACCCCAAGGGGATTTAGGTGCTATAGTCTTTATTGTTTTCGTAATTATAACACTTTCAAGTCTAATATTTGGCAATATTTCAGCCTTTTCAAGGAAAGAGCTAGCCTCGATGTTGGCTTATAGTAGTATAACCCAGGTAGGGTTTATGCTTATAGCGATTTCAATGATTCCCTATAATATCTCTCTGGCAATAGATTCTCTTTCAGTGTATATTTTAGCATATTCAATAGCCCAAGCTGGATTATTTTTAGGTGTTTCGCATATAGAAAAAGTGAGCGGAACCAGTAGTTATGAAGGGCTTAACGGGTTAGCCTCTGCTGATAAAACTTTAGCTTTTTCAATGACGATTCTCTTACTTAGCCTGTTAGGAATACCTCCAATTGTCGGATTTTGGGCTAAGTTGTTCGTGTTGGAGTCTTCCTTCTCTCAACCTTGGCTTACTTTAATAGGTTTTATTAACAGTGCCATATCAGCCGGTTATTATATTCCTCCTATTAGGGAGATGTTTAAAGAAGGAAGGTTTGAGATGGTGGAGTCAAGTGAAAGGGATGGTGTAATAGTCGCGTCAATCTTAAGTATAATATTGGGTATAATAGCACCATTGATATTGGGTGTTTTAACTTGATAAGAGTTGGAATAATAGGAGTGGGAAATGTAGCGAGTGCGTTTTTGCAAGCCCTAGAGCTTGCGAAAAGTGGCAAAGAAATTCAAGGAGTACTAAACTTACCCTATAAAGTTGAGGAAATTGAGGTCGTTGAGGCTTTCGATATAGATAAAAGAAAGGTCGGTTTAACTTTATCAAAAGCAATATTCCAAAAACCTAACGTTACACCGAAATACGTTGAAGTTAAAAATGACGTTATAGTTAAACGTGGTGTTACGATGGATAGCAAAGAGGGTATCTTAGGTAATATAATTGAGGAATCAGATGAGGAGCCAGTTAACGTTTCAGAAGTTTTAAAAAATAGTAAAATTGATGTTGTAATTAACTTACTTCCCGCCGGTGTTCAAAAGGCTAGTGAGTTTTATGCGGAAGAGTCGCTTAAGGCAAACTCCGCATTTATAAATGCCACACCAGCAAGGATTGTGAGTGTCTATGAAGAGAAGTTCAGAGAGAGGAGAGTTCCTCTTTTAGGAGACGATTTGCTAAGCCAGATAGGCGGTACTATTTTACATACTGGTATTATAGAGTTTCTGAGGAGTAGAGGAGTGAGGGTGACTAGGACTTACCAGATAGATATTTCTGGGACTACCGAAACACTTGTAACACTAGAAGATTGGAGAAAAGATTTGAAGAAGGGAATAAAGAGTAATTTCATTTCTAGCCATTCAGACGGTGCTGAAGTCGTTGCCGGTACTTCAGATTATGTGGAATTTTTGGGGGACAAGAGGGTTAGTTATATGGTTATTGAAGGGGTTTATTCTTTCGGTATTCCGATAAGGATAGATATTTCTTTTAAATCATCTGATTCCCCTAATGCTGTAGTCCCTCTTTTGGACTTAGCTAGGATAGGGAAGATGCTAAAGGATAAAGGTATAGGTGGTGCGGTAAAAGAGGTTTGTGGTTACTATTTTAAGAGTCCTCCAAAAGTTTACAGTTCAATAGATGAAGCTAAAAAGGCTCTTATAGAGTATATTAATAAAGTGATGACAGAACCCCGGCTTGATCGATGATAGAGCCGTGTGAGGACTGATCTATTACACTTCCACTTTCTCCGCGTTTTCTATTAATGATTCTAAATTTATCTGGATTTTCTTCTCTTCTTCTAACACCTCCTTCAAACTTGCGGATATTGTACTTTTACCGGCTAAAGTACAGTACTCGGGTAATTTGATTGACAGTTCGTAAGTCCCTATTCTCTTTGCTAAATCTATAATATCGCTTTTATCAAACCCAATTAATGGTCGGAAAACTGGCCTATTTATTCCATATTCAGTAACATAAAGGTTTTTCATAGTCTGGGAAGACACTTGCGATAATGATTCCCCAGTAGTTATAGATAATGCACCAACACGTTCAGCTAATTTATCAGCGGTTAAATACATTATCCTTTTCAACATCACAACCCTCAAGTACTCCTTAACTTTTGATAGCTGTAATAAAATAGGCATAGCATCAATGAAGTACGCCCTTAATTTATGTCCCCCGCTCCACTCCCTCAAGACTCTTAACTCGTTTATTACCATATTTTTGTGTAGTTCCCCACCGAGTTTAAAATTTAAGATAATTGGTAAAACACCCCTTTTCATCATTAGCCAAGTTGCTGTTGGTGAATCTATTCCACCACTAAATAATACCACTGTTTTACCAGTAGACCCCACTGGATATCCTCTGGGGCCGTTAAAGACTTCAGTGTAAAAATAGGCTTCATTGTCTCTAATATAAACATGTACCTCAATTTCTGGGTTTTCTAGGTCTACACCCTTGCTATATGGGTATAAAGCACTACCTATTATTTTTGCAACGTCTAAACTAGTAAAATTATGTCTCCCTACTCTTTTTACTCTGACGGCAAATTTTTTCCCCTTAACTTTTTCTTTAAAGTACTCTTTAGATTTTTCCACTAATCGTTCTAGTGTATCGAACTCAATTCTCTCAGCTTTATAAAAATGGGCTATTCCGAATACTTTTTCTAATTTTCTGAAATCATCTTCGGTTTCAATTAAAATCAGCCCTTGCTCAAGCTTATACGATTTAATGTTTAGAACTTTCGATATATTATTAAGGAGTAAATGTTCAAATCTTTTTCTAGTCCTTTCCGATTTAATTGCTATTTCCCCTGTAAGTGTAAGTATAAGAGTAGTCAAAACCACTCCTAATCCCCTATTCTTTTAAGTGCTAAAAAATCTGGCTGAAGTTATGAAAAAGTATTGCTCCAAAAATTGAATAAATCTTTAAATACTTTATAAAGAATATTCTAAAATAAAGTAATATATTTAGTAAGGAACTTAACTAGAAGAAGAAAGGGATTAAAACAAAAAATAAAATAATTAAAACAAAAAATAATTATCTTTGTGTTATTTATTTTATCCTCAATAACCTATAGATGATGAGTAAGTTGAAGTCGATAAGGATGAACTACTTGTTGTTGTCGTAGTATTGCTCACTAATTCGGGCAACGTCACTATCCATGGTACTGGTCTTACAAATGTTAAGTTAATTAGAACTCCGTTATTTACAAGTATTGGATCTTCAAATAAGTACTTTCCGTTAATGTAAGTCCACATTGTAACTCCATTAGTTGGTGTCATTATAACGGTTATAAATGACTGGTTAGCTACAGCATCTGGACCCACATAGCCATTAATTGCATAGGCGAAAGCTAGTACTGGCGTTCCTCCATTAGGAGCATTAGGAACGTTACTTAAAGCGTAGAAGACTACTGAGAAGTTATAGCTCGTTAACTTTGTACCGTTTGTAAAGGTTATCGCGGTACCAGGCTTAATTACTACTATAATGTTACCGGCCATTATTACTCCACCACTTGTGCCGTTGATGGAATAAGTGTATATGTTCACTGGAGTTAATCCCGCTTGTGGAGTAACACTACTTAGTTGTACTGGCATTGGTGGTGTTGCTAAGGGGGTAGGTGAGGAAACAAATATCCATATTACCGGTTTGAAGAACTGTATGTTTACCATTACGTCTTGTCCATAAACCCAGTGATCCGCGAACTTATATGAACCTCCAACATAAGTTGTCCCATTAAATGTTCCTCCGAACCATGTCCATGATGTCCAGTAAGGTGTGGCGCCTAAAACAACTGTGTATGCTGGCATTGGCTTTCCTTGTGAGTTAACTAAGCTCCATACAGGAGATATTTGTCCGTTAATTGCGAAGGCGAATGCGTACATTGGAGTCAAATCTGTGCCATTTGGTGGGTAGACTCCAGTCATGCTGAATATTATTACTGAGAAGTTGTAAACTGAGTAAGTCATGTTAGTCTTTGCATTATATGCATAAGTACCTGGTTGAACTATTACGACTAAGTTACCGGCTGTTAGGACTCCTCCTTTAGTAGCGTTTATAGTCTCAGTTGATTCGGTAACTACATTAAACGTTGCTGGTCCTAACGGGTAGTAAATAGTATCTGATGGTATTGGAACTTCTTGTACGTTCCATATTTGTTCAGTTATCTCCCACATTGAGGTTGTAGAGTTATAAACGAAGTATGTCATTACATTTACGTGCATATCACATATTGCTGGGAATCCAGGTTGACCTTGGTTTAAGAATACGAAAATTACAGTGTCATTTACGTCTAAAGTTGCATTAACACCATTTGGAGATAAATTAATTTGAACTGTTGGTGGTACTGCAGTACCATTAGGTAATAAGTTCTGTAAATATTCTAATGCGAAAATAAAGTCGCTATCCCACTGGTTGAAGAAGTTCTCTATGTTACTCAATCCTTGATATGTCCCGTTCTTTAGACTACCTGGTAATGGGCCATTAATTTGTAAGACAGCATTAGGAGCAAAGTATTTTGCAGTTACTTGTCCAGGGAACTCAGCACCTAAAGCGTTTACCTCGTATAAGTATTCTTCTAATACCTGGTTAGCTTCTAATTGATGTTGTGATGGATAACCGGCTATAACAGCTGAGGGTGGTACTTCATTACCATTCCATGTTAAACTGGTTATTAGCATCTCACCTCCTATATATTGTACGGTTATTGTGTTAGATGCATTGAATACTTGTAAATAGATGGGGTCATTCGTAGGTGCTACGAAGTATTGTACTACATCAGTTACTTCATAAGTTGTATTAGACAATTTAGTAACTGTGGGTAAAGCTGTTGTGTAGAAGTATACAGTCTCATAAGTGCTGAAGAAATCAGCTAACCAAGTTGTGTTAAAAGTTGAAAGGCTATAAGTCCCTGGGAACGGAGCACCGGTTATTGTTGCAGTGAAGTTTGAGGCTAAGAAGGGTAATACATCTGATGGAGATTCGATTGCGATTCCATCATAGAATTGCATAACAGTTGCTAATGCTTCACCTTCCATAGGTGGGGCTACAGTAGTAACTTGTTTTTCTTTTTGCATTAGGCTCTGATATAACTGTTCGAGAGTAGTATAATTCTTATATAGTGATGAGTATTTCTGCATTAGCGATGTATAATTTGCACTTAAAGCTGAATACGTTGAATTTAACGCAGAATATGAGGAACCTAATGACGAATACTTACTATTTATTGAGGAATATTCGTAAAAACCTACTACCGCAGCTGCTAATAAAATTATTACTACTAACACGAATCCTATTGTTTGTCCTTTCACTTTAGGTCAGTTCTAATTGAGCCACACTATTTTTAAACTTTTTACCAAATCATGGGTCGATCTTTATGTTTTTAACTTCTCTTTGAATAGATCTTAACATAGTAACAAACATTATGTTTTAATTATACAATATCGTGTTATAGTCAGAATGTAATATTATGCCATAAACACAAAATAACCATGCTGATTTTGTAGCACTACTTTCATTTACGAGTGTTATACTTCAGCATTATATCAACATTTCATCCTCTTGTTTAGTCTAGGGACTTTAAAGATATGAGCAAGCATTTCTCCTTCTTTAATCATTATAGCTCATTATCTATGTAAATAAAAAAATTTGTGAGCATCTGATAATCTAATGTAAACTTTACAACTTGTCATGATAAGTTAAAGTGTATACGTTAACTAGATTTCACGCTTTAACTATATTGTTAATATCATCAATTACTTCACTGGAGGAATTTGCATAAAAACCCGATGCCATATCGGCTGAGTATATATTACTACATATCTAGGAAGTCAGATGCATATCTTGGGCATCATAGGCAGCTTGCAATGTTGTAATCCTACTATAGTAATTTTTCTAAGATATCTATTTTATTGGATATTTATCTAATTCATAAAGTAAAGTTGAAGATATACCAGGTTTTATAAGTAAAAAATTCCTTAGACATTATTAAGTATTATAGAAAAGAGTTATTAATAAATTTATCACTGAAGTTAAATGATCAATATTCCAGAATTTCGGTATTAATATATTTTTGGACTAGGTTATAACCGCGTTTTAAATAAGGTTGACTTATTGATTTTCAAGCGAGTAAAAAATTACCCTATTTACGTTGAGCAAGAAAAAAATAAAAGTGAGAAAGAAGTATTAAAAAATGCCGCGGTAGCTCAGCTGGCAGAGCGCCGGGCTGTTAAAGGAAGTACAGAAACCCGGTGGTCGGAGGTTCGAGTCCTCCCCGCGGCGCTTAATGGGAAATTTTCTCGCCTCTTCTTTGTTTACTTTTAAGCTGTGTAAGGGATTATCTCACTCTAACAAAATAATTAAGATAAAGATTTTCGAATGAGCAGTTGCTTTTAAAAATTATAAAATAACTCTAGTAACATTAAGATCTATTAGGATATTTTCTTTAGAGTAAACAGCCAGTTTACCCTATATTCAATGAGCGATCCACTTCACACTCTTTCTTACGACACTCCATTTTATGGTACTTTTTCTTGATCAGTTCTCGAAAATATATTACTAAACCCTTTACATAAGCGGTTCTTCACGAGTAAGCGGAAGAACCATCGGAAACTGCTTATAATGGGCTTAATAAGAACGAGAACAGTCTCGCGGTTTAATACCATGAAACAATTAGAGAAAAGCTATTATGGTAATGTAAAATGGTTCTTAATTCAGATTTTTGCATTAGTTCTTATTGTGATAATGTTCAGATTCCAGCTTTTACATTAAAATTTTTAATTTCCTTAAAAAATAATTTATATATGGCAAAAGTTTTATTCATTATTTCATCTGGTGACGAAAAGTTTGATTTAGCTATAAGGTTGGCATACAACAGTTACAATAAGCACCTCTATGATGATGTAAAGGTAGTCCTTTTCGGCCCTAGTCAAAAGAGAGTTTTAACTTTAGAAGGCGACATTAAAGATATTTTTCTGAAGCTCTTAGAAAACGGAGTTGTTGATTCCGCTTGCATAGGTGTTGCTAAGAGTAACGATTTAATAGAGCAACTTACGGATTTGGGTCTAAGACTTGAACCCATGGGTGAGAGGATTTCGAAGTTTGTTAATCAAGGGTATGAGGTAATAACTTTTTAACTATAGACTGTAACGCTTCTACGTAACTACTCGTTATTTTTAATCACTTCTAATTATCGTTTTGATTAAGTAATGTTTATATAGTATTACCGAAGTAGTTTTTGTTGATGATCTCCCTAACTGATGACGGGCTCTGCTCACGAGGTTTGGGGAGTGAAAAACTGGATGGGAGGGTATTGGCGTTCAGTAATAAATCTTTCGCTCAAACTCCAAGCATAGTGTTAGCTAACATTGCCACGTGGGTCCTTTCAACCCACGTGGCGATTCGGGGGAGGGATTACCTATTTAGGCTCATAAGGCTTATTATTATACCAAACACTCCAAACAACCCTTGCCAACTTCCTAGCCAAAGCGACATACAACTTCTTACCCTTCAACCTATCCTTGTGTGCCTCATAAAACTTCAGTAAGGTTGGATTCCTAGAATAACTCCTCACTGCCAAAAAGTAGAACAAGCTACGCAAGTACTTATTACCCCTCTTGGAAATCCCCCTACTTACCACAGCCCTCCCACTCCTCTCCACTACCGGGTCTAAACCACAATAAGCAACAAAGGACTCAGGCTTAGGAAAACGCCTAATATCACCAACAATACCAATAATAATACCAGCTGCAAGCCTCCCAACACCCGGTATCGTCAATAGGACGTGGTCTTGAGGGACTTGCCCCTCAATCATCCTCCTAACCTCCTTCAACCTCTCTTGCGTTTCTAGGAGGTTTTTAGCCAGGATTTTGATTTCCTCAAGTACTAAGGGGGTGT
>Ga0081474_130264_pt1 | contig 13168 bp, 13 predicted proteins | sample OneHunmetagenome_2_FD_70978 | JGI IMG/M metagenome (GOLD analysis project Ga0081474, IMG submission 70978) | Ferrous microbial mat communities from One Hundred Spring Plain, Yellowstone National Park, USA v2 (version 2) | ecosystem: Environmental > Aquatic > Non-marine Saline and Alkaline >... | reverse complement strand
TTCCCAAAACGAAAAAAGATATCCCAAAGATAAATAGCTATATCTTTAGCAGTTTTTCTATATTCTGTAAGAACTTGATTTATTTTTTCTAACTTTCCTTTATTTGCGTAATTTATAAATAGATATGAGCCAAATATTCTATCTTCTGCTGCTTTACTCATCATTTTGAATTACCTTTACTATTTCTTCTGCTTTTTTCTTTGCTCTTCTGAGTCCATACAATTTTGCTGAGAAACTATGTATTATCGAAACCAAATCCTGCATCAGGTCTGTTTTATCATCATCTGCTTCATTTACTACTTCAACTTTTCTACCAGTGTTTTCAAGCCAACTTTTTATGTAATTAAATCCAAACCTTGTGAGCCTGTCTTTATGTTCTAAAAGCAAAATCTTATAATCACTTTGATTTAGCAATTTCATCAATTTAGGTCTTGCATCATTAACTCCTGAACCTATTTCTTTGACAATATGCTTTATCTGATACCCTCTTGCTATTGCATACTCTTTTAATCTCTCAGCCTGTCTTTCTAAATTATCCTTGCTTGCATTATCCAACACTCTACAATAAATTGCAACTGTATTATTCTCTCCAACCATACTCTTATTTTCACACTCATCTTCTAACACTATAATACTGCCTGTTGGTAGTTTGACAGCATTTGGGATTTGCCCATTTTGATACATTCTCCAAGCTGTCCTATAGCTTATGCCTAATTTTTTCGCCCACTGTGATAACTTCATGGTAATAATATAGTCCAAAAGTGTAAATTTGTAAATAGGAATATATAAAAGAGTATTAATTCAGAGACCAGTTCTTAGACATGGAAGTATATGACGTATAAGAAAATAAAACATATAAGATATCTCAGATTTTAGACTACTTATAATTTTGTTTATCCTTATTAGTTTTAGGCTCTGGATCTCTAAATATTATAAGAAGCTGTCCTGTGCCTTGTGAAGAGTTTGGATTGTAAAGCTTGGGGTATGGAAAAAATATCTGTAAAGCTTTGGATTTATATTTGTCTATAATTGGCTTTACTTGGTCAATGCTTCCAACTACCCCTATCCCAAAACACTTACCTTTTCCATCTGGGCAGCCCCACTGTCCTATCCAGCCACCATTCTTTGTCCAATTGTTTGCAGTACCAGGCTGATAGCCAAAGGATTTAGGAAGATAGCCATTTTCTTCTAAATGTTCAGGGTAAAGCTTTGACGGGTCGCCACCATCTGAAAGGAATTTTTGGGAAGAGGAGAGAAGGGTAGAAAATAGTTTTATAGCTTCTTCAGCTAAAAATTTTTCATAGTCCATTTGAAGTTCTTTTATCATGTCTTCATTGACTTCGTCTACCTTTTTTAATCTACAGATTGATACTGGAAAAACATTTGTGATAATTTTGCTGCAATCATTGTAAGATAATAATAAATTATACTTTCTCAATAAATCAGTAGCAATTGAAGGATTTGGTGGATTATTAATTGTCAAATAATATATATTTCCATTCCAATCTTTAAGTGTGCTAAGATATTTATTCATAAAAGCTTGGGTAGCTGGGATTCTTACAGGCAAACCCATAAATCTATCATCTTCAGGGAAATATGGTAACAAAAAGCCCATAGGTGCATCTCCTAAAATAACTAAAGATGATTTATAACTCTTAAAAGTGCTTTTATTTACTCCAAAATAATATTTTGGATATGGTTTGATCCTACCCCAATTATGAAGCGGTAAACTTAATAGTGAAATTCCAAAAACAAAAATAGCAAAAAGGTATGTTTTGTTAAATCTATTAAAAATTTTATAAAACATTAGAAAAACCAATAAAGGTGCTAACATTTCAAGCGCAGCAATATACCTATAATAACAAAATATTTTCAGCCAAACCAGATATGAAAATAAAAAGAAGAAAGCTAAAAATAGTATTTTAAAGTCTATTTGCTTTTTATATTTGAAAAATCTTTTTGATTCTAAAAATAGATAGATAGGCATTAATATAGCAAGAAAAGCAAATAAAACTGTTCTAAATGGAATCTCCATTCCAATCCATTTAGTAGCATCTACCTGTCTGAATATAAATAAAAATGGCATAAAAATATAGCCCCAAATATCTTTAGGAAACCAACGCATATCCTGTGCTGAGCTAAATGACGCATATGGTGAGTGGAATATATTATTAAAATATGGAAATACTGGATTTTTAAAATTTTCCCATAACATATAACCTATCGGGAAATACGCCAATATAAAAGAAGTCAAAATTCCTATTATGAATATTGATAAGTAGATAATTTTCTTTCTAAAGTTGATTTTATTTATTAATAAAAGAATTAATGCAAGTGATATCGAAATCCCTACAACATAAACAGCATTAGTCAATTTTATAGCGCTGGCAATTCCATTTAGCGATGCAGAAAATATCAAAAAAATAATAGCAAATCTAAAATTAGTTTTATCTTTTTGTGCCTCATCAATGAATTTAATTAGAAGAATTAAAGATGCTATTATTAGTATGGCAGTTAGGCTGTCTCCCATTGTTCCACCAATTTCAGAATAAAATACAGGTCCAAAGATAACTGAAATAGAGATCATAAACGAACAAAATATTCTGATTCTAAGTTCCAGCTTCTCCAGGAGCATCATTGACAAAACAAAAACAAGAAAAATACCAAAAGACTGAATAGTTGCAATTGTTATGTTAACCATAAAGGGTGAAAGGTTCATTATTAATAAGTAATAAATAACTTCAAGATATGGAGTTAAATATGACTGAGCAGTCGCAATTGAGTCTGATATGGTGCGTCCATGTATAAATAAAAAGCCGTTATAAAAGTGATAATTTAATAAATCCCAGTTTATATCTGCACCCAATTTAAAGGCCACAAAATCTACTATTATTATAAATAATAAGCATATTAAAGAATACGTAAAAAAAAGCTTTTTATTTTTATCTGTCACAAGATCCATCCTCCTTTATTAAATTTTCTTCTTTTTTATTAAAAATTAAAGTGCGTGAAGCTGCAAAATTGAATATTAAACCAGCCAAAGATCCACAAGCCACTGCAAGTACTGGTTTCTTATCCATTATAGTCAGGTTTAGAACCAATAATACATAAACTCCATTATTAACGGCTGCTCCCAAGGAATTAGCAATCACGTAATGTAGCCACTCTTTAAAGAGTTTTTTAGTCCTTGTGTAATGAAAAAAAGTAATGTTACGGTTAAATAACCATGTTGTGGTCACTGCAAGGGCAAAAGCAGGTATCTGTGCAATAATATCATTAACCTTGATAAATTCTGTTAATATCCAAACGATGCTAGCATCTACAAGAAAACCTAAAAATCCCGCTACCGAGAAAAAGAACAATTCATATAATATATTCGCTTTATTAGAATTTATATGAGTAATATCTTTAATGCTGCGTTTCATTTCTTAATGTTCCAATTTGCAAGTAAACCAACATGCGCATTTCTTTTCTGCCTCGTGCAACTGTATCCAAAATAATTCCCGTGCTCATACTAAAAAATGATAGCAACATAATTCCCATCGATAAAAATGCTGTAGGAAATCTACGAACTAGTCCTGTATGGATATACTCTAATATAACTGGCACACCAAGAGCTAAAGAAATAATAAAGAAGACAATACTAATAAAACCAAACAATTCCAATGGCCTCTCGTGTTTAAGCATTGAAAGAATTAACAAAAGAATACGAAAACCATCTTTAAAAGTTCTGAGTTTACTATTTGATCCTGGTGGTCTGCTTTTGTAATTACCTTTAACATGACCAATAGGCAACTTCAACTCCAGTGCATTTATCGCTATCTCTGCTTCTATATCAAAACCATCGGATAAAATAGGAAATGATTTAACAAATCTGCGTGATAATACCTTATAACCAGATAGCACGTCTTCAACAAGACTGCCAAAAATAATTTTAACCATACCTGTTAGCAGACGATTTCCAAATTTATGACCAGGACGATATGCATTTGAATCTTCATCCACTTCTTTACGAACACAGTTAACAAGATCATAGCTGCCATCTATAGCAAGCCTAAGCATCTCTGGAGCAACGCTTGCATCGTAAGTATCATCACCATCGACCATTATGTAATAATCAGCTTCCACTTCACGAAATAGCCTCCTTACTGCATGCGCTTTACCTTGCCTTTTTTCATGAATAACTATAGCCCCAGCTTCCTTTGCCCTCTCAGCCGTTCTATCAGTTGAATTATTATCACAAACGTAAACTATACAATCTGGCAATACGGATTTAAAGTCATTTACAACCTTACCAATAGTAGCTTCTTCGTTATAACAGGGAATTATAACAGCAATTTTTGGCTTTTCTTTATTCTCCTTCAAGGATTACCTCCAACAACCTTTTCACATTTTCTTTCCATGTTATAAATTTTATACCATCTGGTTTTGGATGTGTGTATAAGCTCACTACATCATAAACACATAAACCGTGGTATACTTGTCCCAAAAAATATTTATCAATATTTAGATGGGACATTAGCATAACAGTTGTTATGTTAACAGATAAAATGTTGTTGATGGGGTTTGTTAAATCTGATTAAATACTTTAGGAGGCACGTTGCATGTGGTATTTAACAGATATGTTAACTGCAAGAAAACTTCAAGCACTAGGTTTACCTATTTTTGAAGCGGATGCTGAAACTATTAAGAGCATGCTGGAAGAGGAAGAATGGCAAAGTCGCATACAAAAACAAAGCAATGCAGATTTGCTGTCAAGAATCTTAGAGATGAAGATTGAAGTAAATAAAGAACCTGTTGTAATTGCTGAGCTTAGAGAACATGATGTTTTAGTTACATTCACTGTTAGGCGATCAAAGAAACAAAACAAAGATACTGTCATTTTCTATTTCGTTGTCATAATGTAGTGCATTATAATATTAACGTCCCTACCATTCTTTGTTACTCAGCCACCATCTGGCCTTAAGGCCAGCTTTTTTACTACCTTTTATAGTAATATCTCGACATACTCAGTCTGTTATGCCCGAGCTCTTGGGTCAGGACATAGTCGGCGGCTTTATCAATATTATTTTCATCATCTACATAGCTTTTTGTTTGTTCATCAGCGTTGTATTTCTCTAACAAGTCTCTTAACTCTTCTTTATTCTGTTTCAGCTCTTCTATCCTCTCCTGAGCGTATTCGTAACGGAACGCATGGGAAGCATGGTACTCTTGGCCAGTTGTTTCACATGCTTCTTTTATATCCTCATAGTAATCCTTCAATCTCTTTTCATATTCTTGTTCTTGGAGCTTCTCTATCAAATCTGCAAGCCTTTCAAATTTTTCTTCTCTATGCTCAAAATAAAGAGTTCTACTCCTACCACCCTTGGCATTGTGTATAGTTATAGTTTTATCTTCTCTATCAACCTCAGCTCTTGCTATCTCACGCACTCTAAAGCCTCCCAAGCTTTGTGCCTCAGCAATCATCCGATGAGTTTCATCTAACTGCTCTCTTATTGAATCAGGATCAACATAAGAGTCTCCCTTTTTTGATTCTTGTCCAGCAGACCACCATTCAACTCTTTTTTCATCGTTGTTTAAATAATCCCGTATGTCAGGACGGATTACAGCCAAGCTCTTTTCCATAGCTGAGATATGAATCTTAATGGTGCCCTTGCTATAGCCTTCGTCTGCTAAATGCTTGAAGTAGTCGTCAACTACCTGTTGTAATTCTTCCGTCGATAGTCTATCTAAATGCTTTTCTCTTTTTATCCCTCTCTCTTCCAAATAATCACAGAATGTCATCATTGCACGCTCATACCGAACCTTTGTAGTTGATGCATGAATGAAGTAGCTCTGTCTTACACCTGTCAACCTCTGCATCTCTCTTTGAAGCTGTCCCTTTTTTATCCCCTTTCCCAATTCATACAACTCGTCAAGTGTGTTTTTGATTAAGTATCTAACTTTATTTCTCATAATCAACCTCCTTTTAGCAGGTTTTAGGCAGACTTGTCCGGTGTACAGCAAGGCTTCCTAAAGCCTGCAAAACCATATAAGCTAGTTCAGGACTACTCCCCACCGTTTATTTAGACACGTCGGCGTCCCGTGTGCTTTTTTAAAGAGGTACGCTCCTCCATCCTGCCCTGTCTTTCAGCTTTTCAGCCGTGGCTGCAGGGGACTCCCTAGACACGTGCGTCACCCCAGCCTCAGTGCGGAAGATCCGCAAGGACTGACGAGATAGGCACATGCTTGGCTGTCCAGGATCAACAGCCGTTAGAATTACTCTACATAAACCTTCGACTTGCCCCAAAAGTCTCCAGCCTATGCAGACTCTAGAAAAACATGGTAGATAAGGGAAAAAAAGACACTTTTAAAAAGTTGCTATAAAGCCCACAGGCTTTTATAGCAATCCAAGAAATCAAAGAAAAACATTAGCTTATCATCATCTTATTTTTCACTCCCCGATCCCAATTGATTGAGAACAAAACAGCAGAAAGCTGTTTTGGGGGCCGTAATTTAAAAACAAACTAACTCCGGGAGGCAAGGTTTTAAACTCCTATACCCGCAGGTTATAGGTAGATCCTTGCCTAAAAAACCAAAATTTTAAACCTCCTAAACCTGTTTTACAAGATTCAATGTATGCCAAACATTTTGCTTTGCAATATCATATTTTCTTAATTTTGTCAAGTGATTTATGTCATGTTGGAAACGCACTTTCGTGCGTTACCGAGTTGTTTCCATTTTCACACAATCCCCCTCCTCTATCCCTATCCCTGGGAGGGGAAGCATGCCAAAAAAATGAAAAAGAGAAAGGAAAAAAAGAAAGGATAAAAGGAAAAAAGAAAAAGGATAAAAGAAAGAGGAAAAGAAAAAAAGGAAATAATGGCAGGCTAACGCCTGCAAAAAAGAAATATACAAAGAAAAGAAAGAAAGAAAAGAAATCACAAAGCAACAAAGAAAAACATCAACCTACAACCTTCGATTGTTTACCTGAGTCACCGAAGTAAGCACACTGACGTGTGCTAATGGAAGGGGGCAACTTGGGGTCTCAACCGACCCCAGCGCCCCCTTCCAAACCTACCCCTCCAACCCCACCATGAGCTTGCCTGACGGCTGCGCTCATGGACTATTTCAACATTTGGCTATTACACACCTTCCTCCCTTTATGGATAGGGGGGTGGGTGGAGAACTCTTCAACTTATCATTTTCCGTTTTTCCGTATTTACAAATGAATACGGAAAAAATACGGAAAAAATACGGAACTTACTCTATCAATGGTTTGAGCCCAATTTTTCCGTTTTTCCGTATTTTTTAAAAAAAATAGTTATTTTTATTCATCACACACCCCACCCCACTTCCTTATCAACTTTTTAAATTTGATTTTTTTTCAAAATCACGGAATTACGGAAAATGCCCAGCAAACCATTGTGTATCAATGTTCCGTTTTTCCGTTCCGTAATTTTGTTGAAAAATCATTTGTTTATTATTGATATACAATGAGTTTAGACTTCATTATTTTCATTTACGGAAAAATACGGAAAATGCCCAGCAAACCATTGTGTATCAATGTTCCGTTTTTCCGTATTTTTGTTACGTTTTGTTTGTATTTTATTTTTTCTCTCAAACCACTCTCTTATCCTTATTTTTTCAGATACCTTGACAAAAATTATCTTTTTTGCTTATATTAGTAAATAGCCCAAGAAGTCTTAGGATCGCACCCTAAGACTTCGAGAAGAGGAGGTAATAAGTTGATGATACGAGCTGTTAAGTATAATTTAGCACTTTTCAATGTCTTTGTCAAGCATAAATATACCCAAACTCTGTCTATATCTATATCTCTAACTACCTTCTTATCTATTTTCAAGCGCAAATTTTTTCTTTCAAAACCAAAATCTTTTCAGGAGGTGCATATATGTTGAACACCACAACCCTTATCGACAATTACCAGCTTTTAGAATTGCTTGGATTGATAGAGCCGGCTGGTGAATTTGTCAGGCTTTCAGATCAAGCGTTAGTGCTAAGGGATTCTGTAGCCTTCGAAAATATGTGTTATAGTGCATTCCCGATAGGGACTAAGATTTTTGCGCTGAATCGTATAATACGTAATGGCGATGGTCTATTAAATCGGGAAGGTTTAAAGGCCGTTTTACAACAATACCCTTGTCTTAAGTACCTAAGAGTGTTCTTTGCAAAGTTTAAACCAGATGAGAATGGGAGGATAACACAGAAAGCTGATAAGTGGGATAAGCTGAAAGGTTGGAGATATGATATCGATGTAGTGAAAGATGAAGACCTGGAAAAGGATAGAGAGTCAGCTGTTCAGCGAATTATCGATAAAGAAAGGGATATTTTAGCCTTGATTGATAAGCTACCATTAATTCCTAACATACTTAAAAGGAGTAATAAAGGCTGGCATCTTATCTATGTATTTGATGAGTTTATTACAAGGGATGCCTATGATACATATTTAAAGCGGTATAATAAACCAGGCGATAAACCAGATGATGACATCACGGATCAGTTTACTGTCTTTGAGCTCATATCAGAACATATTCCAAAGTATTTAATAGAGTTAGACCCCCAATTGGACTATCAGGCAAGCAGTAAGATAAGCAGTATAGCTACTAGATTTATAACAGATGAGCTTCCGGCATACCTGTTACATGATCCTTACTCACTAAGAGAGTTTCGTAAAGCCTTTGAACACCTCATTTATACAAAAAATACAAAAAGAGATACAAAAGATGTAGATATAAAAGATGTAGATGTAAAAGAAGAAGTTGTGTATAAACAAGGCAAGGTCCCTTATACAGTTAAAGACATTCCCAAAACCACCTTCTTATCCCTTATAGATAGGTGTGGAGTGTTAAAAGCATTGGACGAGGACTGGGAGAATCACACTGAGTATGAGTGGTATGTTATGACAAATTACTATGCAATTAGGATCTTATATGCGGATACTCCAGAAGAAGCAGAAAAGCTAAGACAAGAGTTTCATGATAAGAGTAGTCGATGGATAGGAAACGGTAATAAGCGTTACACTTACAACGAAGCAGAGAGACAGCTTGAATATTACATTAGAAAGCAAGAGGAGGGACTGAAGCCTCCTACCTGCAAATACATATACCACAACCTAAGTAGTAAATATACTACCATATGTCATACCTGTCCATACAGGAAATTTGACCCTCAAGGCAATATGATAGCTAATTTTGTCTTCGATGGGCTTAAGAGTGATAGTTTGGAAGATGTAAAAATACCTGGCTGGGAGCTTAGAGAAGATGGCTGGTATATGGAACTTAGTGGAAAGGATAGCCTCGAGTCTGTTTGGATTAGAGTGTTACCATATTTCAAGATACGGGCTTATTATTTGGTGGGTGGGGAGACGTTTACAGAACTTATCGATATCGTTGATAGCAAAGGAATTTCTACAATTCATAGAATAGAAAGGAAAAAGGATACTTTGTATGTAAATCCTGCTGATTTAATAGTACCATATGGACGGTTTAAAGCTGGTTGGGCAAGAGAAATAAAGGCATTTTTGACTGATTATATAGAAGAGGTGAAAGAGAAAAGGGGAGTGAAAATAAAGTTTCTTGGATATTTATATGCTAATGGAGTTTGGGATATTGCGGTTGGTGGGTATGGAAACTATAGGCGCAAAGATATAAGCTATATATTTTATGGTCAGGAGACAGATGAGGATTGGTTTGTTCCTTCAATCCAAGGTAGCTTAGAAACATTCAAAGACATATATCGCCATGCATTCTTACTTGATGATCCCGCTTTACATTTAGCCATAGCCCATTACCTATCCTGGATAGGATTCCAATTCATTAAACACAAACAATTAAAAGCAAGAATAAATCCAGTACTCATCTTTGTTGGGGATACTGGTACTGGTAAATCTACAAGGGCAAAAATAGCAGCAGGTCTTTATGGAAATCCAGCATTATTCTCTTTTACAAACATTACAGAGGCAACCTATACCAATAGATTTCCATTAATAAAGACACCATTTGGAATTGATGAAGTAAAGACAAGAAAAGAACTGGGTGAGGAAAAACTTAGCAACCTCATATACAATATCGGCAATAAAGGCGGTAAAATGACCTCATATGCTATGTATGATCCAATCAAAGTCCCAGTTATCATAACAGGTGAAACAGAGAGTTTACTAATTGATAAGATGTTTAATACAAACAGAGGGATCGTTAGAAGATCGATCGTAATAAAGATGACTACAAAATATGAGGATAATGCAGATACATTGGATTACCTACTCGATGAATTGGATGATAATTACGGGCATATTCTTACATACATTAAAAGCTTGACTGATGAAGATAGAAAGTTGATAGTTGATTACGGAATGAAGATTTTAGATTGGCAGCTAAATTTTGGTGGTAGTACTTTTAAAGAGCTTAGAAAACATTTAGCGTTAAGTTTAGCAATGTTTAAACACTTCTATAAATACTTTATAGGAATATCTGAAGATGAGATAGAAAAGAAGGTAAATCAAATCATTGAGTTTGTAAGTAAAGAAGCTTCAGAGAATCAGTTACACAGAATTGGAGATAGCATAAACTATGTTGATGAAGTGTTAGAGTTTATAACAAGTGTTAAGAAAGCTGAGAAGGAAGGATTCGTACTTACTGGATTGAGTTATAAAGGTGTAATAATGAAAATTGGATATAAGCCATCAAATAGAATTGAACCGTTGCTTAAGAAATTTTTCTGGAAAAAGTATAGTTATGGAAGTGGAACTAACTATCACTTTAGAGATACGAGTGTTTTACTAGATAATTTATGTTCTGCTGCTCAATGTGCAGAAGAGACCGAAATAATGTTTTACAACTTCACTAAAGACGATATGGCTATTTGGCTTAAAGTAGCAGAAGCAAGGTATGGAAAGGAAAAGCTAGATTCCATCAAAGCCCAATTGCTAACTAATGCAAGACCATCAAAACAAGAACTATTGGAAAAATTTCCGGAACTAAAGCAATCATAGTTTGTAGAGCCAAATATAGAAGCTTTAGATTTACAGAAGTGAACTAGACTAACATAATTGAGGTTGGGTTGAAAATTGTAAATTTACACCACAATATAGGTAACTGTTATACCATTAAAATATGACCAAAATCACATTTTCACCACTTTTTAAACACATTTTTGCTAATTTTTTGTATTCATTACCACCAAAACCTTGTCTATCAATGATGTTAATATAACCGAAATTATGTTAACACTTGTTTTTGGAGTTTTGGGTTGTTTCAATCCCCTATAGGTACAAACAACCCTTATACAGTCAAGTGAGTGCATAAGTTCTATTGCAAAAAAATCAACAATTTATTATATTTATTTCTAAGGAGGATGAAATATGGCAAATGTAAATGCTAATATGAATTGTATCAATGCTTATAATACTAACGGTGTGTATAACAGTAACAAGGTGAACGAGCAAGTTAACAATCAAAATGCAGCTCAAAATCAAAATACTCAAGAGCAGCAAAATAATCAAAACCTTCAAAACAACCCACAGCTTACAGCAACTTTATTAAACCTTTATAGTTAAAGCTTACTGGCGTATCTTGTTTGGGGAAAAGGAAGAAGCGGTTTAGCGGCTTTTAATCTTTTAAAAGCAAAAGGTTTTAAGGCTTATATAGGAGACGACAAAGAAGATAAAAATCTTTGGAAAGATGTCCCACAACATTTTCGTGGGTATCTATTCCATCAAAAGCTTTCAAAAGCTCATAATCTTTAAGTAAAACCTTGTCTTTTAATAACCTTAATATCAAAGTGGCGTTTATAGTATGAACATGGAAAACTGCGTTTACATCAGGAAAATTTTTATACACTATAATATAAAGTAGCGTTTCAGCGGAAGGTTTTTTCTTGCCATCTATGGTTTTGCCTTCATAAATATGTCCTTTGTGAGTGCCAGAGGCTGTAATACATATTTTCTTATCGTCAATTCTAAATGATAAATTACTGTACAAGTTCACTACATCGTGAACACATAAACCGTGGTATATTAGCATAATAGTTATTATATAAAAATATGACCCCCATCATATTTTTACCATTTTTTAAACAGTTTTCCCCTCATTTTTTTATATCATCACCTTAAAACCCTTGTCTATCAAGGACATTAATATAATCCCGATTTATGTTAATAGTTGTTTTTGGTTTTTTTTGGCTGTTTTTAATCCCCCGTAGGTACAGAGAAAACTTGTTTTTATAGAACATACTTTTTGGTGTGTTTTAGTTTCAATCCCCTATAGGTACAAACAAAACTGGTTTTATGATGACCAAGTGGTATATAGTGACTGGTGTTTCAATCCCCTATAGGTACAAACAAAACAAGAGAAAAAAAGAGGTAAATATGGAAAAGATTCTTATGTTTCAATCCCCTATAGGTACAAACAAAACAGAGGAGACGGAAAGAAAGGAGGTATTATGCATATTTGTTTCAATCCCCTATAGGTACAAACAAAACCCGTGGCAGAAAACTTTAAAGGAGGTATGTTATGTTGTTTCAATCCCCTATAGGTACAAACAAAACGAAGAAGATTACGAAGAAGATTACGAAGAAGCAACATATGTTTCAATCCCCTATAGGTACAAACAAAACAAGAGATGTATATGCCTGATTGGTTTAAGGAATGGTAGTTTCAATCCCCTATAGGTACAAACAAAACATCCATACGGATGGTGGAAAGGATTGTTATTATGGAGTTTCAATCCCCTATAGGTACAAACAAAACGCCTTATTGTCCTATTCCGACCACTTTTCAGACCGAGTTTCAATCCCCTATAGGTACAAACAAAACAGAGGTCACTGGGAGAACGGTAGTTATTGTTCCAGGGTTTCAATCCCCTATAGGTACAAACAAAACCTTAATTAAGGAACAGTCGGTATATTCTGAATATTAGTTTCAATCCCCTATAGGTACAAACAAAACTAACTAATTAAAGCCATCAAAAAAAACTACTGCCTGAGTTTCAATCCCCTATAGGTACAAACAAAACATGCACAAAAAAATTAAAAAAATTACGATTTTATAAGTTTCAATCCCCTATAGGTACAAACAAAACCTGTCCTGAGTGTTTAAATTATGGTAAAGTTTGGAGTTCTTAGTTTCAATCCCCTATAGGTACAAACAAAACAAAAACACTTTATAAAATA
>Ga0081474_125642_pt1 | contig 13262 bp, 11 predicted proteins | sample OneHunmetagenome_2_FD_70978 | JGI IMG/M metagenome (GOLD analysis project Ga0081474, IMG submission 70978) | Ferrous microbial mat communities from One Hundred Spring Plain, Yellowstone National Park, USA v2 (version 2) | ecosystem: Environmental > Aquatic > Non-marine Saline and Alkaline >... | reverse complement strand
GCTGCCCCTGCTACCTGAGGAAACGAAGCGCCCACTATACCATTACACGCAAAGTTCTTGGTCCTGTGGAAGAGGTGCATATGTCCTCCCTTTCCTTTACACAGTCCAGTGGACTTCCCGAAGATCTCAGAGGCCGACCCCTTGAGGCCAACTCCCTTGGCTATGGCGTGATTATAAAACCTATGCGTGCTAACCACGACGTCACTGTCTCTGGACAGATAGAGAGTACCAACAGTAGTAGCCTCCCTGCCAACTGACAGGCGCATCTCTCCTCTTATGACCCCTGAGGCCATGTTGAATGGGTTTTCCCGTGGTAAATCTTCCTTATGGACTCCTCGAAATATCTAATGAGGGTCATCCCTTTGTATATCTTGAGCAGATCCTCACTCTTCAACCCAGTACTTTCCAACTGAAGCTGTAGATCCTTTAGCGAGGGTTCAGGTTTGATTAACATGCAATAATAGTCAACAAGGTGTAAAGAACTTTCAGCAGACGAGGACCACCCAGGTCAGAAGAGAGTTCTAAATGCCACAAGCTCACACTTCACATAAGCAAGGCTAGGTTGGATAGATCTGCCAAGGCAAACAAACCGATGAGAAGTAACGCCGGGAAGATCATGGATCTTCTCAATAGAAGGTAACTCAACGCCACAGCAATAGTCTTTAGCACGGCCATCACCGTGATCATCAGGATCGGGTTGCCCGACAGGGCGTGGAGAAATAGATTCTCCTCAACATATCCCTGCGAGACTCCATAAAAGGTAGTTAGGACGTCGATGACCCCCAACCCGATTAAGGCACCAGTAATAGCTCTCTGCATCATGCCTCTTCTTCTCCACTTATACTTAAAAGTTGCATACGTTTTAAAGAAGTCAAACATATTAAAAATAACTCAGATGAACACTTTCACATACATTTATCTACACTTAAACACAAAGCTTATTAGTGAAATCTACATAAATTACATTTAATAGTGATGCAAAGATGAAATGGGGTGTTAGAATAGGAGAGGTTGTAGCTATCGTGTTGATAGCAGGGGCACTTTCGCTGGGTTTCCTAGGCGGGAATCCTAACGCACAAGTTCCCTCTTACCCCGCCTTAACGTTGGTGAACCACTATACAGGTTTATCATGGACTGTGTATAGCTCCTACAGGGGGGTAGCTGATGGGTCTCCGTTCATATTCCTACAAGGGTTCGGTTCCAATCCTATATCATACGTCAACATGACGGATCAAGGCGGTGACATGTTGTCGATACTTCAGGTCAAATTCCCCTCTCAGCAGAGTGCACTGAACTACTTGGAGAGTACTTCCTCTTCCAGCCCCTCGCTGGTTAATGGGGTTTGGGTCTCTACATACTCCTTGGGTCAGGTAGAAATAGTATACTTAGTAAGCGGAGATAATTATGTCCAGATATCCTATGTGGGCAGCTCTGGGGCATTGCCCAGTTTAAGCTCCATGGTTACATTAGCCACTCAGCTAGTTCAGTGATTTCAAGGGACTCAATTTCTTTATGTTCATAGAAGGTTTTTCCCTTCTCCAGTAAGATGGGGCCAGTTCGGGGACATTCGTTGATGATTGTATCGTTTCACTTTAGGGTAGCATAATTGCATTAACCTCATATTAATGCTCACCCAAATCAACAATTAATTAGTAAAAATATGTTAGATAAAATTAATTTACAATTGAAACCCGAATAGCTCATCGCTAATTAATAATAAAAAGGAAGCTCGTCCCGAGTGGGGTGAGCCGCGACCATAACGTGTACTTCTCCCTTAGGAATCAACCCTCACCTCACCCGTCAATTCCAACGAGTCCCTACACTCACCTGAGGGACAATCTGGTCAGGTTCAAGAGGTCCACCAAGACAGTTAATGGAAGCATGGAGATGGTAAAGCACTCAATAGCCTTAGTCCTGTGGGAGAGAGGATTACTATCATAATTTGTAACTAAGTGACTACACTTAACCCTCTTTACCCTATCAAGTGCTAAGGGAAAGATTAGCTAGAGGTTGTTTAGAATTATGGGTTTTTAAACTATAACGGCAATTTTGGCTCTCTGAATTAGTGAAGTCCCTCTGAAGTAACCTCCTATGAAAGGAGGAGTTCACTATTTTAGGAACCTATTTCCAAAATAACTTAAGTCATGAGGCTTACCTCAAACAAATTCTTCGTTATCTATGCTATTTTCTCTATATACATGATGGGATTTTACCTTATCTCCCAGGATCCATCCTCTCTCACCAACCAAAGAACCCTTCTTGGAACTTTTCTTCCTATCTTGACGGGTTTTATGATCGCCCCACTCCTCAGCCACCCTAGGGGGAACCTATTGGCTATACCTGCTACAGTTATTTCGTTATTGGTTGTTCCCCTGTTCTTCCTTATCCTTCACACAAATAATATATGGATCCTAGCCTTGACCCTCGCTCTCACCCTCTCGTCCCTCACCCTACCCTTATGGATTAGGAGGAACCCGATGCTCTCCTTAGTAACCTTCGTTTTTCTTTCTTTGTCATATTTAGCTTCTTATATTACATTGGTTAGGGAAATGGATTTTCCTTGGGAAATCCTAGCCTCTGTTCCTCTACTCTCTGCTGTTCCTGTAATTCAGGACGTCAATCGGCGGATATCGCCCTTGATTTGCTCAGTTCTAGCTTTTCTGGGCTCCTCTCTTCTTTCTAACCAAGCCATCCTGTACCTCATTACCCACATCTGGCCCCCCGGTCTGTACCAGATTACCCTTTATGTTCTGATCGCAACCTTAACACTCACCCTCTTTGGCTTCAAAACTTTCAGTACCTTTCCCTTCATTGTGTTGTCTGCCTTGGCCTACCTCCTCTTTTCGCCGTCTATTACCATCATACCCCTGGTGACAGGTTCCTCTCTGACCATCTCTCCAGAATCCATAGGAATTCGTATTGAGGTGACGGAAAACAGGATCATAATAAGAGCTCAAGTCCCAAAAAGTAAGAGGATCAGCTTAAGGTTGGATGGTACCCCATTAAACTACAGGATAGTTGGAGATAACTTAGAAGCAATAGTTTCTGACATCACTCCTGGTGATCACTTAGTAGAGACCTGCGTGGAGTCGTTATGTGTAAAGAGAACTTTCAAAGTTCAATCTAAACAGGGAACCCTCCCGCAGATCCGCATAGATCACCAAATAGACGGTAAAACTCTCAGGCTCACCGTTAGACTTACCAGCGTACTTGACGCTAAGGTTACAGTGAAGGTTAACGGCGAGGATGTCTCCCTCACCTCAAAGGAGAGGGGTAAGTACGTAGGCGAATATGAGTTAAGGCAACCTGGCAATTACGTGGTTGAAGCAATAGCCAATCTGAAGGACACCACGTTGGCTGCCTCCAAGGAAATAGAGGTGAGAGGTCCTTTAGATCTAGATGTAGACGTTCAAGATAGATGGCCAGAGTTATTCGTTAGAGTGAGTCCCTCACTGGGTGGGAGAAAGGTTTCTGTGGACAAATTGTGGGTTAGGGTTAATGGGGAGGAGATGTCTTTCAGCAACCCAGACGTAGGGGTCTATGAGGCCATATTTGGTCCCACGGAAGCTAAGACCTATACAGTTGAGGTTGAGGGGATCAGGGACGGCATGAGAGCGGAGAAAAAGATAATGGTCCAGGTGAGGCCACCATCCCTCAGAAATTGGGACCCTGGTGTTTGGATCGGGAAGACGATCTACGGTTACGAGATCTCCTCGGTGTTAGGTGTAGGAGGTACTTCCTATGTCCTACTAGGTGTAAGGGAAGGGAAGAAGTATGCCATAAAGATCCCAACGGTGTCTCCATCTTCATCCTCATCATTGACCAGGGTAGGATTGGGTACTTTCTCAGATTTAAGTAAGGAATCCTCAAAGCTCCAGGAGATATCTGAGAGGTCTGGTGACATCGTAAAATTGTATGGAGTTTATGCTGACGTGAATAGCATTAGGGACATCCTTGGAGGTAAACCCTATCTATACCTGACCAACCCTCCGGCCATAGTTATGGAACTGATGAAGGGTGGGACAGCGGAGGACCTCCTGAAGATCACGCAAGTATCCCGCTCTAAGGAGTGGAAGTTGATTGTGATGGAAATACTCAGGAGAATGGCCTCCGCTCTTCAGGTAGTTCACTCAGAGGGATACGTTCATCTGGACGTGAAGCCTAGAAACATATTTTTCTCCTCTCCACCTGGTGGATCTGGAGAGGAGGTCCTAAACAACTTAAGGAGCGGTTCTGTGCAGGTAAAGCTAGGCGACTTGGGCTCAGCTAGGAGGATAGGCGAAAAGATTACCGAGTACACTGGGGAATATTGCCCTGTGGATCAGGTGGAGTCTATGCTCTTAGGGACTGGAGCTAAGCCTGAGATGGACGTCTACGCGTTGGGGGCTACTATTTACAAATTATTGACTCGCAACCCCCTGAACCCTCCAGAAATGGTTAAGGAGATGGATAGTTCAGTGGACGCGTTTCTGGACCGTAGGGATTACAGGTCGCACCTCGATAGAGCTAGGAAGGTGTATAGTGAACATTACCAGAAGATAAGGGTTGTCGATCAAGACTGCCTTATGAGGCTGATCCTAAAGATGGTCAGTCCCGACCCGTCAGCTAGACCTCCCATGAGGGAAACGCTCGATCAGCTGAGGCTGATCAAAGATTAGGAACAAACATCCCACAATGGGTTTTGGACTTCACGAGATTTCGCAATGTATGATATCAATCCTCAGCTCCTGGACTTCACGGAGTCAAGGCTTGATCCGTTCATCCTCCGTCCCTTTAGCGGGATAACTCCAAACCCAACGGAGTGTCTCTATCCGTTGAGGAAGCCAGCACACCTTCAGCCGACCGTCACACCTCGTCGGGATACCTTTACCCTATCTGGCGTGACTATATTTATCTCTTCTAACAAGTAATATAGACTTTCTCGCTTATCGGAAACTGTTGACACAGAACAGTTAGACTCACCCCCTTCCAGGGGTGAGTTATGGTTTCTGCATCCCAATACTCAAAATTTCCCGAGTAAAACATCCCCCTGAGGGTCTACTCGGTGACTACTCCCCACCTCCCCGAGTCCCTAACATCACGGATAGAGGTCTCTCAGCGGTGAGAGATATGGGTTGGGTAATGACCTGAAGACTGGTCCGAGATCTACCGCCGGACGAACGGAACTGGCCAGCTGAGGGACACCATCCACGAAGTAGTGAGAATGAAGGCTGTGAACCACAGACCAGATTCTCCCAGGAACCCTCATCCTCAGGGCAGGTAGGAGGTCAGAGGAAAGGTTAAGTTTCTAACTCCGTGGCTCTCTCACCTCGATCTTCTCAGAGTTCCAGGTCTCAAGAATGTGAGGAACACCCCAAGCAAGGTGATGGAAGACCCCAATCCTTCCAGCAGGGTAGGGGCAGTCCTCAGTAAAAGAGCAGAGAAGAGATAGGAGGAAACCGGTACTAGTAGTACAGCAGAGCTAGCCTTCACCGGACCCAACATATTTACAGATTTAAACCAGAGCAGGAACCCAGTCGCCTGGGCAGTGACCGCGAGGAGGAGAGTGGAACCCCACCCCACAGGATCTAAGGAGAACTTACTGTCCACAAAGGACAAGGGCAGAATGAGGAGGGCAGAGAACAAGGACATGAAGGTGTTGAGTCCAACAACGTCTCTGTCGCTTAAGTACAATCTGTGATAGATCGTACCTACGGCCCAGGTCAGTCCACCCAAGATCGCTATGATTGAACCGATGGAGAAGTCGGTACTACCCACTGAGATGAGGACCCCTGAGAAAGCCAGTACCACTCCCAGTATCTGTAGTGGTATCAATCTCTCCCTGAGCACGAATCTGGAGAGGACAGTCACGAAGACGGGTTGCGTGTATATCATCGTGGAGGTCAGTCCAGGGTTGGAGGAGTACTCCACTCCTAGGTTCAACAGGATCATGAAGAGGCCCACGTTGAGGACTGCGGAGATCGCCTCCTTCTTACCATATATCAACTTCCTAGATACGAGGAGGAGGAGTGTGCCCCCCACCGTCACTCTCACGAGGGCTATGAGGAAGGGCGACAAGTAGTCTAGGGCAATCTTAATGACGGGAAATGCAGAGCCCCAAACCATCACAAGAACAATCAAGTAGAGGTAACTTCTGTTCAACGTTACTAAGTGAGTGAAACATGAACGTTTTTAAAGCATTCGGAGCTACAAGAGGTTCTTTCTGGACTTCCGGCCGATCATCCTGGGCTGACTCTTTAGGTTTAGCGAGCATGAAAGACGGCCCTTGATCCCAGGGGCCGAGAGACTGCTTAAGACTCAATGCGTCAGCACAGGTACCTTTTGATAAAGGGTTTGATGTGACCTATGTCCCCGGTCCCCGAGGTACAACGACCGAGACAAAGTCTTCAAAATTGGTTTTACAGGTTAGAGACAATTCTATTTCAGGCGCTTACCAGAACCACGGATCGAAGAGTGCATCAAGGTTTATACGTTGGGTAAGCTCAAGATAGCTATGACCCTCTCGCTGAGGATCAGGGCTAGTCAGAGTAGGAGCTGGAATTCTCCCATGAGACTTTACTTCTCCGTTGTTGTGGTTCCTGAGATAACGGCTAAGGTTGGGCAGGACCTAGTGATCGTCCTGGACACCAGTGGGTCAATGAACCTGGTGGACATAGACGTCAATCAAGTGGATCCTTCGCTCATTGAAGGATACGGTGTGGTCGACGGTAAGGAGGTAGTCTACTTGAAGGACCGAGTAGGAGCCAGGAGGATAGATACCGCACTTGAGGCCCTGAGAAAGGTGCTGGAAGAGCTCGATCCTTCCTCTAGAATAACATTAATAACCTTTTCAGACTCCGTGAGAGTGATCTGCAGGGGGGTGAGTCCCTCCACGTCCCTAGAGTACCTGGACCACATCGGGCCGGAAGGCAACACTTCGCTCTACCAAGCTATCTCCACTGCCCTGGAACTGACCACGAAAAATACGTCAAAGGTCATAATAATAACGGACGGTTACCCGACCGACGTGGAGGATCCGAGGCGGTACAGGAGCCTTAAGTTTCCGCCTTTCGTCCAGATAGTGCCCATAGGAGTGGGAGAGTACAACGCCTCTATCCTCTCTGCGTTGGCTGACATTACCAACGGCAGGTATTATCACGCTGAGAGTATGAGCGAAGTGTTGGAGGTACTGAAGACCGAGACCACTGGCCCTGTCGCAGCAAAGGAAACTGTCTTAAAATGCGAGAGCGATCTCAAGGTCAACCTGGTGAACTTCCAGGGGTTCCCAGTATTCCTGGGATCAGTTGAAGGGGTGATTAAAGTCTTTGGTTACGTTGAGGTTCCCCCCAACTACTCGGGTAAGGTCCTTAACCTAAGGGTGGAGTATGTAGATCCGGTGGACGGTGAAAGAAAGGTTGAACAGGGTGAGATAACCCTATCACCGGCGAGGTCACAGGAGGACTTCAGGTCTGGACTCAACTCCTCCGTTGTGACGGAGGTAAACTACTATCAGAAACTCAGGGAGGTGCTGGAAACGTTGAACTCTGGGGATCCAGTGGAGGTAACGAGGAGAGTCGCGGAACTGAGCCAGCTCGCCGAGAAGACGAAGAGGACAGACCTGATTGAGGAAACCAAGAGACTCACGAGACTTAACGACTTAAGGAATCTCTCCAGTGAGGTCACAAAGAGGTTGAGGTCTTGACCAAGGTACTGTACCACGAGGAGGAAGGAGTGTCTTGGATAACCCTCAATAGACCGGAGAAACTTAACGCTCTGGACGGGGAGGCCTGGAGACTTTTAGGAGACGCCTTAAGGAGGGGAAACGAAGCAGACACGATAGCGTTGGTGGTGAGCGGGAGCGGGAGGGCGTTCTCCTCCGGGGACGACATCGAAGCCATGTTGCAGGCGGACACTCCTGAGAAGGCCGAGGACTTCTTTAACAACCTCTGGTACGCAGTGGATTCCCTGTTCCACGTGAAGAAGCCCGTGATAGGCGCTGTGAACGGCTTGGCCTACGGTGGGGGTTGTGAGCTCCTATTCCTCATGGACGTGGTGGTAGCGGTCGAGGGTGCCAAATTCTCCATCCCGGAGGGTAAGCTGGGTCTAATCCCGCCCATGGCTCTCACCATAGGCTATAGGGCTATGGGGAGACCCGTAGCTTGGTTGATGCTCACCTCGGAGGTCATCGACTCACTGAGGGCTAAGGAACTGGGTCTGGTAGACTACGTCGTGAAGGAAGGGGAGCTGAGGGAGGCGGTGAGAGGCATAGTGAAGAAAATAGCTGGATTAGATCAGATGTCTATCAGGGTCATGAAGACTTGGTTGAGTAGAGAGAGACAGGGAATTAGGGAGGCGGTTAGGGAACTGACTCTCATGAACTTATCTAAAGAGGCTAGAGATAGGATGAGAGATTTCCTAGAGAGACGCCTGAGGGAATCTAGCTAAGGATTCAAGAGCTCACAAGGGAGGGTGGGTTCGTAGTTTCAGCGAGGAATGAGTGAGAGGTATCGGATCGAGGTGATCTCCTCTCACTTTCAAAACGTCGTCACGGCTTCTGAAACCGTCCTGAGGGTGGTCAGGTTGGACGGATGTAATTCCACTGAACTTCCTCGATCAGACTTAGCATTCACGGGGAGGGTCTGACGATATGCCAGATACACGGAGAAGGTCTCTACGACTCCCTCCCGCAATTGAAGGGTTTAAGGATCATCACGCGAATCAAATGGACTTAATTACAGCGGTTATGGGATTTCTCGTTAGGTGTAGCCTTGAAGTAGAGGCGAAATCTAATAACTACTGTTAATTATTTTTGTATTGAATATTCATTAAGCTTATTTATTATGTTTTTTTTAAAACATGAGCCCTCACATCGTGTAAGCTCTATCCAGAGGGAAGCAACGAAGGATACTGGAGCCTTACACCGTTAGGTTCAGGGAGTCCCTTAACCCATTTATCGTAAGTGTTTACCCGTGGCGTAACTTTTCCTTTTTAATTACTTCTAATTCCACCACGGGCACCCCTCTTAAGGGATCATACAGGGTCACCCTTAACTCATTGGGGCTAGTCGAGGGAAACACCACTACCCTCCCATCCACACTTTTATCACTCCCCAAACCTCGTGAGCAGTGCCCGTCATCAGTTAGGGGGATCATCAATAAAAACTACCTCGGTGATACTATATAAACACAACTTGTCAAAACGATATTTAGATGATTAAAAATAACGAGTAGTTACGTAGAAGCGTTACAGTCTTGGTAGGTGGCTGAGGACTAAGTCCCTAAACTCGGTCACGGTCAAACATAAAAGAGTCGAATAGGGGTGTAGAGATAAAAGGAGACCGGTTGTACCCGCGTAATCTAGGGTGCAAAGAGGATGAGACACTAGTGAACACTCAGTCGTCTCCCCCACCCCCGTCGTCTCCCCCACCTCTGCTAGGAGGAGGCGATGAGTTAGATCCCAGCTGGATGTAAACGTTTCCTGTATTCTGATCCACCACTATGGGGTACTCAGTCAGGGGAGCCGGTGCAGGACCCGCGATCACCGATCCGTCCTGAGGTGAAAACTCAGCACCGTGACAAGGACAGTAGATGATCTGTTGTTCAGGTATGTAGCCTACGGTACAGCCTTGATGCGTGCAAACCGCGCTAAACGCCTTGAGCTGCGTGTTGGGTAGCTCTACCACTATCCCAGGTGCGCCGTTGGGAAACGAGAACATCTTCGCAGTGTTGGGTTTCAACTGACTCACGTTAGCTATCGGACCTATCTCGCCCTGAGCTTGTAACTGGGAACTACCGGGACTCCCTCCGTCGTCTCCCCCACCTCTGCTAGGAGGAGGCGATGAGTTAGATCCCAGCTCGATGTAAACGTTTCCTGTATTCTGATCCACCACTATGGGGTACTCAGTCAGGGGAGCCGGTGCAGGACCCGCGATCACCGATCCGTCCTGAGGTGAAAACTCAGCACCGTGACAAGGACAGTAGATGATCTGTTGTTCAGGTATGTAGCCTACGGTACAGCCTTGATGCGTGCAAACCGCGCTAAACGCCTTGAGCTGCGTGTTGGGTAGCTCTACCACTATCCCAGGTGCGCCGTTGGGAAACGAGAACATCTTCGCAGTGTTGGGTTTCAACTGACTCACGTTAGCTATCGGACCTATCTCGCCCTGAGCTTGTAACTGGGAACTACCGGGACTCCCTCCGTTACGTTGACTGATTGACCCAGCTAATATCTCAGCCATCAGGGCTAGGACAGACGCCAGAACAGTAGACTCCAGAAAAATTCTCCGGCTCAGGTTAGTCGTGATCTTACGCGTCCCAACGGGCCTCAATTTTAAACTCGCCGTCTCATAGTGAGCTTTCAAATACTCCTCATCTATCAGTCCTACCGTTACGGCCATAAGGAGAGGCTTATTGGAGGGTAGGAAAGCCATGTAAATGTGGCCTATCCCCAACCCAACCATCATTAAGGCTGACAATACGTGAAGGTCCAGCACGTAGGTGAACACGACGGGTCCGAGCCCAGTAGGGAAAAGAAACATGGGGACCCCTGTGAGCGCCAAGCCCAAAAAGGAAAGCGAAAAACCCAGATGGAGCATCTTCTTCAAGGGATGATACTTTCCTCCAATCTTACCTTTAACGCCGTGAGGACGAATCAACTCCATGAGCTCCCTCACTCTAATGGTCATCTCAGCTCTCCCGCTACGCCTCATGAAGTCGAAGATCACGTGTCCGACGAACGGGATAGAAAGTAAAAGTCCTAGTAAATTGTGGAAGTTCAGTGTCGAGTAGTTCCCGGTGAGCAACATGGTGAACCCTGTGAGAGCGAGGATCGACATGAGGAGGAAGGTAATCCAGTGGAAGAGTCTCTGCCATCTCGTGTAAAAAACAAAGTGTCTTCCACCGACCTTTGGCTCGGGGTAATGACGTCCTCTGGTCAAGTAATGAACGAATACAGCCGCTGTCGTGAGGAAGAGCACGTCTAGGGAGATCTGTTGAAGGTTCATGTCCAGCTCTTGGGGAGGGATTCTATATAAGAAACATGTGAAACGTTGAGTATTTCGTTTATTAAAATACTTTTTACGTATATTTTTTAATATCTGAAGTATAATTTCAATTTTCACTCGTTCCACTCGGGGTGAAACATTCCTCAAAACAGCGTAAATTAAGTATACCGTGACGTCAATTGTGGGATTTTCCCTTGAGTACCGCCCTGCAATCTAGACGACCAATAATTGTTGACCGTGATTTCACAGTTGAACGGGAAGTCCTCATCACCCATGAGTGCGTTCCTTCAATTATTTCAAAGCGGTTGTTAGATTCCCTATTTCAAGGTGAAAATTGAGGAAAGCCCGGCGGTTCCTGAATTTCACTACTCGATTGAAACGCCCCTCTGGGTAGACCGGAATTGTGAACTTGTGTGTGCCTAATAAGACACAAGAGGCTAGAGGAGGTCAGGGTGAAAAAATGAATAAGATGGCCCTAATACTCCTGGCGGCCGTAGTGGCCACTGGAGCTGCAGCCGGTGCAGCCAATTTTTCGACCTTGGCTACTATAACCTATACAATAAATCAAGTGACAAGTCAGAGCTCTACACAACCCCAAGTGATATTGAACACCGCGAATCTGAATCTAGGTAATTTGACTCCTGGTCAGTTGGGAACAGCCTCGGCCAACACTACTATGACAGTCAATACGTCAGGTAACTACACCTTCGAATTAAATGAGAATCCCATAAAATCGGTGTTCTCTTCATTCAATGTAACTATAATAGTGGGTAATAAAATCCTCTACTTAACCGAAGGACAGAACGATGTTCACACTTACTTGAGCAATGGAACTTATCAGGTTCAGATAAAGGTGTCTTACCAAGTATCTCAAAATCCTGAAGGAAATGGTGTCCAAGACAAACCGCTCATTATAGTCAAGCCGTATCAGGGGGACAACAGCCCTGACATGAACTCCAACACTAGCAGTGGAGGAACTTCTGCGTCTGACAACAGCCCTAATCATTCTACCAACTCAAGTCAGGGAGATAACAATTCTGGATCTTCTGACTCTGGATACGGCTCAGACAACTAAGTCTTAAGTTAATTGTTTTTTACAGCAGTTATTAGATTTTGCCTCGATTACAGGGCGATATTTGAGGGAAAGTCCCATAACTGCTGTTTTTTAAAAACTTCTACTCTAAAGCTGGAGTGCCGGGTTACGAGTAAGCAAATGCGGTACTCCCGGTCGATCTGATCCTGACCTCCAAGACCTTAGGCATGTGAGTTCACCTGAATTAAGAGTTGATTTCTCGATTGCCTCTCACATTGGAGTTATAGTCTTTTTCATTATAACTTCAACAGGCTTTTAACTTTCCATCAATACATAAAATGGAAAAACACCGAGAGAAGCTTGTATTATTGTGAGATAAAACTTGTTAATAGATAACAAATCAAATAAGAGACAGCAGTTATTAGATTTTGCCTTGATTACAGGGCGATATTTGAGGGAAAGTCCCATAACTGCTGTAAGAGAGATTTTCCCACACTTGTACCTTCCTCAAGATCCCTAAGCATGTCGTGAAACTTATTAATCCAATACCTAATATAATTATCCTTAGAAATCAAATAATAGAACTCATCCTCAATTCTAGAGCGTAATCAAGCCATAATAAGTATTAACCCAACGCTTCAAACTAACTTATTCAAAACTGGAGAATAGGGAAGCAAGGAGAGCAAAGCTTGGAAGCGGTAACGATAACGTAAGAAGACTTGTGAAAACCAGCATTATTAACACGATAGAATCGGAATTCTTAACCCCTAAGCAAGTAGAGAAAAGTGATGAAAACCCTAGAATCTTAGAAGAGGGGCTCATGGCGTATGGCTTATCATTAAACAGGAGAATACAAGCGAGAGTATTGACCTTCTATGTACAAACACTTCTAGCTTACTAAAGAGTCCAGTACATCATCTAGGCTAAGGAGAAACTTATATGCAGGGAGAACTTTAATTCCTTCTATCTCTCTTTCCTGCTCAAACGTAATCACAAGCGAACTATCATAACTGGCGTATTTCTTAAACTTCTTTAAGCTTTTCAACTCTCTCTCCTCATTCTCATTATTCAGTTCATAAGTTATCTGTATGGGAAGGATCTTTTTCCCGCTCTTTATAATAACGTCGATTTCGGAGTTCTCAGAAGACCAATAGTACAGTTCATAAAATCTCTTCAAAGCATATCTATATAGATGCTGAACTACCAAGGTCTCAAAAGCCCTTCCAAGAGATGCGGTAGAAAAGTACT
>Ga0081474_122170_pt1 | contig 13270 bp, 10 predicted proteins | sample OneHunmetagenome_2_FD_70978 | JGI IMG/M metagenome (GOLD analysis project Ga0081474, IMG submission 70978) | Ferrous microbial mat communities from One Hundred Spring Plain, Yellowstone National Park, USA v2 (version 2) | ecosystem: Environmental > Aquatic > Non-marine Saline and Alkaline >... | reverse complement strand
CTCAAGAAAGAGATAAAAGAAGAAAGAAATGAATACAAAAGAAACAAATTAAAAAGCAAATTGGTAAAATTAAAAAAGGATTTAAAAACGTTACAAAAACATTTGTCGTTTATTATAGAAAGTGAAAAGAGTAAGTCAGTTTCTCAACAACCTGTAAACCAACGGAAGGAACAGGTGAGAGGTCTACCTGTAGGTAGATACAAAAACTGGCAAGTTCTTTTCACAGCCCTTGCTTTTCCTTGCCTTGAGAGTTATAGAGACTTCTCTCCCTTGAAAAGGATACTCCTTGCTGGGGATTGGGTAAGGATGGCAAACAGGTTAGTTCCTGTACTTGGTGCAGGGTCTATGATACTTCCAAAATACCGCCTGTTGGGGTTGGGAGTATCTGAAATGGCGGAATACAAATACCCCAGCTCAAGCTGTACAGAGCAATACAGTTTTGTACAGTTTGGTTGACCAGGTGTTATGAAATTTTACAAAAGCAAGATACTAACAAGCGCTATATCTATACTAACCCTAATAAATATTACATTTGCAGACGCTAAGACTGATAAAAACGTTGATAAAAGCCATAAAACTATAAATCAACAAAGCACTACCAACAACAGCTTTGAAGAGCTTTTACATAGCACACCTGGAGTTTTAGTAAATAGAGTTGTAGCTTCCGTAAACGGTGAACCAATTTTAGAAAGCGATTTGAAAATAGCAATGGTTTATTTTGGTACAAAAGATGCAAAATTAGCTTTAAAAAGGCTTATAGATATATACCTCATATACCAATATTTGAGCGAACACCATATGGCCACACCAGAGAGCTTTTTAGACCAAACTATAAAAGACTTGGCCTCTCAAAACAACCTTACCGTTGAACAACTTTACGAAGAGCTAAGAAAACAAGGTATATCGCCAAAAGAGTTTAGAGACTTTTTAAGAAAAGAGATCTTGGCAACAGCTGGCTTTGGAGAATACTTAAGAAAAGCTGTTCAAATTACACCTTCTGATATTGAGCTTTTAAAATTAAAATACGGCAAACCTAAAATAGAAAGAGATATTGAACTTCTTATAGTGCCCAAAAAAGACAAAGATAAACTAAGTAAGCTTTTAAACAACACCACAAGCTTAAAAACGATAGCCAGCAAACTAAACCTAACTCCTCAAGAATTAGAAGTAGCAAAAGGGGACTTGAAAAAAAAGTTAGACGAACAAGTCTGGAAAGCATCAAAAGGTGATATAGTCTTTGCAGAAGGTAAAAACAACATATACATTGCTAAGGTTAAAAACATAAAACTTGTATATAAAAACATAGATCTAGACAAGCTAAAGAAAAAGCTTTTAGAAGAAAAGATGAAGAAAAAATACAATGAGATTTTACACAAACTTAAAAAAGAAAGCTATATAAAGGTATATTTAAAGTAATGCATGTGAAATTATGTATTTTAGCGAATCTTTTGAGAATGACGCATACATAGTTTTAGACATAGAAACCACAGGCCTTAATCCAGATGAGCATGAAATAATAGAGATTTTTGCCTTTTTAGTGGAAAAAGAAAGAATCACAAAACAATTTCACAGACTCATAAACCCAGGGTTTTTTATTCCAAGAAGGATAACAGAAATAACAGGCATAACAAACGCTATGCTGGTAGGCCAACCAAAGGTTGAAGAGGTTATATACGATTTTGACAACTTTGTAAAAGACTATATCATAGTAGGTCATAACGTAAAATTTGATTTATCGTTTTTAAACAAAGCTTACAGCATATATCTTCATAAAAAACTACAATCTCCAAATATCTGCACCCTTGAACTTTCCAAAAAACTCATCCCTAACCTAAAATCCTACAAACTTTCTGCAGTAGCAGATTACTTTAACATAAAATACGAAAGACTTCACAGGGCTAAAGACGATGCTCTTCTAACTTACAATATATTCAATAAGTTAATGGATATAATAAGGCGTCAATACAAAAAAGAATTAAGCTATTTTTATCTTAAAAGCCTCATAAACTCAAGGATATAGTGTTAAAAATTTTTAAAGCTTATAGCATAGATAGTTTCCTCTTTAACTCTTCTATCTCCCGCTCTTTCTCAAGTATCTCTTTTTCTTTATCAAGGATTATTTTTTTCATATCTATATCTGCTCTTTGATATTTGTTATCTAGATCTTTATACTCTTTTTTACAATCTTCTAACTCTTTGCTTAGATTTTTTAGCTTTTCAGATAATGATAAGTTTTCTTCTTTAAGCTCTTCTATTTTGCTTTTATAACGGTCTAAATCCTTTGATAAAAACTCTATCTCTTTCTCTTTTACAGCCAGTAAAGCATATAAGCTAGAAAGCTCTTGCATAAGCTCTTGTTTTTGAAACTCGGCATATCTTTGAATATTGATATATGTGGCTATAAGAGCACCATCTGGAAGAGCTTTTAATTTTTCTATAGAGTCTGAAATAGCTTGTTCTCTTTCTTGAGATTTTTCTTTGTTGTTTTGCAGATTTTCATATTCGTCTGATGTCAAATACACATACCATATACCATCTTCTTCTTTGGCACCATTTAGTATTCCAGCTTTTATCCTATTTTTGACAGTATTTAATGACACTGATGTCATTGCCGCATACTCGCTTGCCTTCATTTTGATATCACCCATTTGACTTACCTCCAATATTTTGATAACATTAATATATCATTTTATGTCATTGATGTCAAATTTTCTTGATATCAAGATATAAAAGCTTTCATTTGTTAACATAATGGTAATTATATTAACATAAATATGAGAAAAATTATTTTGAAATAAAAAGTGGTGACAATTTATACACTCAACACTTATATGATAAAAGCATAAAGGTAAAAAATAAGATTAACTGAAGATGAAAGCTATTAAGAAAAAGGTTATAAAATATTTTGAAGTAGAACTACTATGAGAAAAAACATAATTGAGATAACCATGCCCCAAGGTATAGGTTAAATATGAAGGTTTCAATCCTCTATAGGTACAAGTAAAACTTATACAGGTCAAAACACAACACGTTGTGTTGTGATACACCTGCGCCAAAAGCCAAACTGGAAGAGTCAAAATTAGAATTAACTTTTTAACATCCTAATGCTTCCTTTAATAAAGTAATAACTTGATAGTTGATAAACAATGTCATTGGTATTATGTAGTATATTCGTTATCTAATACTTATTTATTACCTTTTCAGGTTTTGGCAAAACAGGCCTATCTTTGTATTCATTACACTTGTCTTTATTCGTACCAGCGCAAATACACTCATATCCAACTGTTGGTTGGCATTCTATCATCATATATCTTGTTTTCTCAAGCCAGCCTTGAATCTTAGTATTATTCCAACTTAGCATTATCTTTAATTGCTTTAACCTTGGAGTTTCCCATAATGAAGTTGCATTGCTTTTATCATTATTAGAAATATTCCTTAAAATGTACGTTTCAAATGCATTTTTAAATTCATTTATCTCACCCGTTTTGTCCTCTTCTGCTAGATTCCAAGCATCATCTTTAAATAAAGATTTATATCTTTTTTCTCTATCAACAATAAATACCTTAGGTTTTATTTCTATACTACCTAAACCCAAAGGTTTGCCCATTCCAATCTTATGATAATGATTTTGTGGTAAGTCTAGTACAAAAAGCAATGCGCCTAACTCTTCCTTCGTAAGATTTTCAAATCTTATGCGTGATTTGAATTTAATATTTCTTTTGATTGGTTTTATAACAGTAATAACAGTATGCTGAGTATCATTTTTTGCTTCTCCTTCATTCCAGCTGTATTTATCTGTTGGATTATCAGGTGTATCCCTATGCCAGTAAAGTTTGTGGCCTCTAATAAGTGCGTCTTTGTCGTCCCAATGTTTTAGATTTCTTGAATAAGTATTTTCTTCGTTAGGTTGTTCTAAGTAAAGCTGAAAAGCTGTAGGTTTTGGTGATGCAAGTATCTTAGGCGAGGTCTCATTCATGAATACATCATTTTGTCCTTCTCCTAAAAAAGCATCCTCAAAAAACACTCTGCTTGCCCATTTGCTCTCTTTTCCAAAGATTGCTTCAGCAAAATCTGTTTTATCCTCTGACTTTAGTTCTTCAGGTATATGGTCGCCTATAGTTAATTCATAGGGTAATCTAAAAAATCCTGTATGGCCAAAAGCTATTCTTTTCTTTCCTTCTTTATCAGTATATTCAACATAAAATACAGGAACTCCATTAGGTAATTCTACTATTTTATTATTTGGCAACATGAGTTTTTTATCTTTAGCCATTTTTAAAATGTCATAGTATTTTGGTATATTTCTATTTACATCACTTTTATAATTCTCTATATCAGCTTTATCTAATTCTATCTTATTAACAGAAGAATTGACATGTTTTACAATCCAATTTTTCTTTTTTCCTTTTATATATCCAGATCTAACTCTATAATCATTGTTATGTATTTCTATAGTAAATTGTTTAGATGGGTTAGATGCATCTTGATCTCTAAATCTATCATATTCGGCTGGAATAATCTTATATGTCCCTTTGTCATATATAAGATAGCCAGCTTTTATTTTGTCTTTCCTGATTTTATAAGAATATATATATTTTAAAGTAGAATCACTTCTGCCAGCGACATCTCTATAATACAATCTTCTCTTGCTATCAACAAAACTAAATTTACCAAAGGAAACTATCTCTACTAAAGTTCTCACCATCCCTCTTAAACTACTTCCTGGGATTATCGGTGATCCATTTTTTATAGAAAAGAAATCATGTTCTTCTTTATCTCGTCTTATATAGATAGGTGTTTTTGTAGTAATCGAAAGCTCTATATATCCTGAGTATCTATCTTTGTGATATTTATCAAATTCTGGTATATTTTGTGCTTCTACTACTTTTTTATGCAATGGAACAAAATTATACGGAGCTTTGGCAGGTTTTCTATTCTGTGTTTGTTTATCCTTATAAGATTTCTGATGACTTTCTGCCCCTGTATTTCTTTGAAAATGTTGGTTTTTTTGAGCATTTGTATTTTTTTGATAATTTGAGCTTTTTTGTGCGTTGGACTTACTATATTCTTTTCCATCTATCAATATCTTCTGAATAACTCCATTTATTCTTTCGACTTCGCATTCTTTTCCGTTGATATCAGTGGGTAGATTAAAGTTTGGAACTTTCATAGTTTTTCCATTTTGAAAAGTCAATACATAATCATAACCTTGTTTAGTTTTTTCTACCTTTATTGTAGCTTTTTCCATAGTACTAATCTCCTCTATGAATTGATATATTTAAAAACCTACTGTCAACAAAACCAGCCTGACCAATTTCATTATACCCTATATAGTTTCTTGTATGCAAAACTAATCTTTTTTTATGACGGTTCATATCATCAACTGTACTGTTTCCTATAAATTCCTTCGGTACTATATACTTGATCCCTCTGTTTTCAGAAACTTCAACAAAATCACCTCTATCTTCAAAGCTGCTTCCATACATTATTTGCTTAGCATCTATATATTCTATTTCTTCCCCCTCTTCCTCGCTTATATCATCTTTTCTATATCTAAATTTAAATTTATCTTTTGATTTCCAGATATAAATTTCCTCTTTCTCATTAAAAGCCCGCAACTTTTGAAGATATTTATTTAAATTATGCGACACATTGTCATGAAATTTGATCTCCCCACTTTGTAATTTTCCAAACAAAACAGCATAATCAAGCCAACATACGATATATCCGTTTTGTATTTTTTCTATTTCTTCAATAATATTAACATCGTTATCCATTTCTTTTGTTTCAACTTTTGAGCGAATTGTTTCAATATTATAAATATTGTCTAACATACTAACACCCCGCTATACTTAATTTCTCTAACAAATTTTTCACAAAACCTTCTAATTCATCCTTATCTCCATTGACTATCACTTTATCTATATTGTTATCATCTTCATTCCTACTAATGGTGTATGTTTTCCCTTTATATGCAATTTCTATTTTCTTGCCTTTTAATATTCCTCTTCCTATGTTTTTTTCTCCACCAATAGGTAAATCTTCATTCCATAAGTCTTTTAATACTAAAAGCAAAAGCCCAACTTCCCATTCTTGAGCTTCCTTTATTTTTATCTTTATTCTTATATTTTCATTATTATGCCAAAGGGGTTTGGATTGGAATAAAGCACCAGATATCGTTCCTCCTGTAAATCTATCAATCTTTATTCTAGTTTGTTCTTTTTCGATCACTTCCTCATTCTCAATTATGCTCTCATTAATGATTACTCTACTTTTGTGTTTAATCTTTTCCTTATTTTCTTTATCATTTTCTGTATCAGCCCAACCAAATAATTTTCTTAAATCTCCATTTTCCTCTTGGTTACTATTACATAGCGTATTTACAATCCTAAAAGCCCTTGATCTTATTGCACCTTTTAAAGATGTCCCAGTTAAAACATTTTTGCCGTTATATTTTATATGTACTTTATCTGGATATTCTGGATCTGTTGTATATGAGCTTATAATAAGAGAGCTCTTTATTGAAAAATCTGCAGTTATATTACAATCGTTGTTATCTTTTAAAGGAAGTGTATCTAATTCACCTAAATTTAAATTATTTTCTTGGAAATGCTCATCTTTTAAGTATTTTAAATATTTTTTTCCATCACCTGGAAAGTCAAAATTTAATACGCTAACATCTTTCAAATTAAATCTGCCAAACCCTTTAGTGGTAAATGCACCAAAATAAACATTACCAGCTTCTAACTCGGTGATTATAGTTTTTAATATTTTTAAGATGTCGCTTTTCTTATCTTTGAAACCTTCTCTTATTTTAATCTCAGCTTTCAATTCAAATTCTAAATCTTTGTTAACTATTTCATAGTCATATTTTGCTTGATTCTTTGCAATTCCCGTTTTGTCATCTATTGCTACGCCGTCCCTAACGGCAATAAGGTTTGTGTCTTCATCGTTTCTCAATCTCAAGTCGCTAACAATAAAATGGCTTTGAGTACCTTTATTGTTATTTGTTTCAGAACCCCAAAAATATTCCCATGCGTTTTTGTCCCATTCTTTATAATTTCTTTCAATAAAATGCCTTAGTGCTCCCACAAAAGAAGTAGCTGGAATATAAGGATTTCCATTTTCATCCTTTATAATTTCTATATCAATAATATCACCCTTGCCTGTTCCAATTACAAAGGGTGAAACATTTTTCAAAATACCCTTTATAACAATAACGCTTGCAAGTTTAGCATTATTAGCCATTTTTATCTCCTGCATACTTTTTAAATAATCTTAAATATCTAAAGAAACTAATCCAGTATATTTTTGACAACTCAAAATTATACTTTTGTAGACCTAATTCTTTTATAGCTGTTGATAATTTATCATAAAACATGCTTTCATATTTATCAGAAATGTCTAATTTAAGTAAATCATCCCATAAATCTATACTTTTTAGAGTTTCACCGGCAGGTTTTTGTTTTCCCTCTAGTTTTTTTAATTTCCAGTCCTCAAATCTATTTGTTTCAAACAGCATTCCTTCAAGCCGCCCTATTAGATGGTTTGAGATGCCTAGATTAGAATTTTCTTTTGCTCGTTTAGAAGCCTCAAATTTCAAAACTTCCTCTGCTTTTTGCTTTATTATTTTTTCTAGAATAGCCTTTGAATATTCTGGAGAGGTTACTCCTTTAGCATTATCGTTGTCATTATGTTTAATATCATATTCTTCTCTTAAAGAAAAATATAACTTTATCCTTCCAAATCCCAATTCTGTCTTTTCACCAAAACCATATTTTAAAAGATTATTTAATTTTTCTTTTAAATTATTGCATCCACTTATTTTTATTTTAAATGCTGAACCTGGTGAATAAGCTAAGTCACGAGTATTCTTCATTCCCCAAATACCAACAAAGTTTTCAACATATTCAGTTCTTGCAACGATTTTTTCTACATCAACCTTACAAGCAAAATGTTTTTCTAAATAATGTTTTAACGTTTTTATAGATATATCAGAAAATCCTGATTCGTTATATAAAATAATAGGAGAGGTTGCCACTATAGTAAACTCATATTTAGTAAACTCATATTCCATATCTTCTAAATCATCTGTATCTTCTATATTGCCAAATTCTATATTTACCAGGCCATATTGTGCACTTTTTGATCTACCGATAAAAGAAGTAAACTTCCCGCCATATATTTTTTTTATTTCTTCAAGGTAACCCTCATCGCCTATTATAAACCCCTCAAATTCTTCCCCTTCGTTTACTGCCTCATAATAAAAGATTTCCTCTCCTACGCTATGTCCTTTTTCTCTATCTCTTGCGTTGTGAAAATAAAATGTTGTTGATACATCATAAGCATATATTCCTTCGTTTTCGTTAAGGTAACAAATCATTTTCTTCAATGGTTTTGTTTTTATAGTATCAGGATTTTTCTCTAAAATATTATATACTACATTATCGTCTTTTCCCTTCTCTTTATGCAAATATAGAGCTGGATAGTAAGTTTTGTTTTCCTTAGATGGATATGCTGGGGTAAATATAATTTCATTTTTCAAAAACAAATTATAAAAATTCTCATCTTGATGAGCAGATCTACCTAAATTAAATTTTTTTATGAATCTGTTTGCAAATAAACCCCTTACGGTTGTAGACGGTATATATTTTTCTGTATTAATTGTATTTTGCTCACCTACTTCTTTTGCCAGCACAATCGGAGATAATGTAGTTATTTTATAAGATAATTTTTTTACACTTCCTTTTTTATTAGCATTAAATTTTTCTAAATCAGAAGAGTTATTTTCTTCTTTAATGTCATCATCTCTATTTAAATACTGAATAGCATCATCGAAATCTCTAATATCAACACCTTCAATAAGGCAACTTATTTCACCAAATCCGCGATTTCTTGACGTGCCAATTCTTTTTAGATTTACTGCAGCCAAGTACAATAAAGCTTTTTCTTTTTTACTCAAAGGAGTTATCTCATAAATCTCACCTTCAAATTCTAAGCCTGGTTTTAAAACTCTAAATGTCCTAAGTGAATTTTCTTTGGCAATTCCGCTCTTCTCATCTATAGAGGTTTGTTGTCTGATAGTTGTATAATAGGACGCAATTTGAGAAGGATTTATAAAAATGTTATATATGCTATTTTTATCTTTTTTTAAGTCGTCAATTTCTTTTCTTATATTTTCATAATTATTTACGTATAAATTGCCTATGTGTACCTTTCCTTCTGTAAAACCATCTTTCCCAAATACACTTTCTACAATGTTATAATCTAGGCCTAACATATCACAAACTTCTTGAGAACTCTCTTTTAATACGCCTTTTATACGTCTTGAAGGGATATATGGAAATCCAAAATCATCTAACACTACATCGCTATCTATTATACCTGCACCTTCTCCGGAGCCAGTTAGCGTATATGATAATAATTTTATTTTTAATCTCATAATAACCCCTCAGGATAAAAATCTATAAGTTCTATAGCGTCAAAATATGGTGTTTCTTCATCTTGCCATAAATCTTTATGAAACTGCATTCCATTTATCCGTGGTAAATTTATTCCTTTAACCTTTAATTCCTCAACATAAATTTTTGCAATATTCTTATCTTCAAATAGCATTTCTCTTAATTTCATCAATTTATTTTTAGGAATATTCTTAAGTCCTTTAATAATATTTTTCAAATTATCTATTGACTTTTCATCAGTCGTCGAATCTACTCTATAAGGTCCAAAATGAAGCTTGCCATTTACAGTGGATAAGTGTTTATCTAGAATATCCTCTAAGCTACCGCTCCAGCCAGCTGAGGAAATAAAAAAGTCAATGTATGAACCGTCTTCTTCTCTCGATTTCTTTTTGGCCATCTCAAGCAAATCTTCTGCTAATTTATAAGCTCTATAAAATGGGTATTTTGTTTTTACAATACTTACTCCTCCGCATGCAGATAAACCATGTTCATTGTCAATATTTTGATTAGTAAATTCTTTAATAAATATTTCAGCAAGCCAAACTCCCAATCTACCATCTGAAATAAAAGTTATGTCATCCCCGCCCAAAACAATAGGCCTTATCGGCAGTACAGTTTTCCCATCTTCTTCTTCTAGTTTAAATTCTCCGTTTTTAAAAATTTCATTATTTTCAATTTCATATATTAACTTTTCTATCATTTTTCTGAAAGCAGTTACTGTTATATTTTTTACCTTAATTGATAGCTCTCTATATTCTTCGATATTTTTACAATTAGCAAATTTTTCACTCATTTTATTACCATCGATAAATACAATAGCTATATAGTCTTTACCCTTTTGCTGCCCTAATTTTCTAATATCATTTGTTAAAGTATACTTATCTTTGAGTATATCTTTTATCTTATTTGTCATCTCGCCTTCATTTATAATCTCTCCTTCATTCATGATCTCGTTTTTTGCTTCATCTGAGTATTTTAATTTAGCACGAGATACTGATGATATAAACTTTTTATCTTCGTCTTCGAAAGCCTCTGCGCTCTCGTTGGTTCTCGGACAATCGAGCGTAAAACCATATTTAGGCAGCGTTACATTGGGAAAATATTGATTTTTATTCTCTCTTAAATTTTCGTGTAAATTTTTCATAGAATTTTCAAAATTATTTAAATCAAAATCATGCGATACTCCAAAAGCAGTTCTTAAACCTGGAGTTTTAATCAAAAGAAGCTTAGTGTAATTTTTTATAAATTCCACAGTTTTATCTTTATCTTTAAATAAAACTAAAGCATTGCCACCACCTATATACCCTATCTCAACTTCATCATTTCCTTGAGCTATCTTAATCTCTTTAGGCTTTCTCCATTCGTTAATATCTATATCTTTACCAAATGTTTGTTTTAAAGCTTCTTTTAAAACATCATCATATATTTTCTTAACCAAAAACGATGCGCCGATATTTTCTTTTAGTTTATTGCTTGAGTAAACATATTCTTGTATTGATACCGTATCAATCAAAACCGCACTTAATGCCACTGAAATACCTCCCCACAGATTTTATTTCCAATATCTGCCCAATCGTCTACTCCAAAAACAACAATCTTATCATTTGCTGTTCCTGTCATAAAAGATAAATCTTCTTGAAGCTTTTTAGGACTTCTATTAATATCATCTTTTGGCAAACCAGTTATTAATATTGCCTTGCTTTCATCACCACCTATTTGCCTTACTCTATGAATAACTTCAAAACCTTTTAATTTGCAATCCCCTTGCTTGTCTGAGGTTGTTATTGATATCCCTACTAACTGATAACCATTTATCATAAAGATATCTAATTCAAAATTAGGTGATTCAGGTGAATTTTCCTTTTTTGCTTCTAATGATATACCAAAATGCTTTTCCTCTTCTAGCTCTTTATTCAATAATTCATTTCTTATTTCGTTGTAAACATACCATTCAAGCCATTTCCCATCTAAAAATTCTACAGTATCTTTTATACGGTTTGAAAATTGCTTATTATTTATATCGATTCCTGGAATCCATAACTTTTCTCCATCATTTATTCTTTTATCTTCAGGAAATGCATTTAAAATATCCCATATGAATGGAAGAGTTTTATTATTGAATTCATATATTGGCGAAGGATTGCTATCACTTAATTTTTGTATATGTTCTCTAAATTTTTCAGCTTGTTCTAAAAGTCTGTTATTCCCTTTGAAAATTTTTCTGAATGGATTCTCTAGCCATTTTACAAAATCTTTACCTTTACCATCTTTAATAGCATTTTCTATTTTCTCTGATATACTATCAAAATTATCTCCAAATTTTTGTTTATATTTATAATTATATGTATCATGAGTTTCAAGCTTATTTTTCTTATACAAATGAATCGACAAGAGTGTATCTATATCTATTTTTATTTTATCTTTTAGATTCAAACTTTCTTTTTTGCTATTATCATATATAAGTTTATGACTTCTTGCATCTAAATAAGAAGCATTAAAGTTATCATTAAACTTTTCTTTTAAAAAATTATATACATGAACAGCCATCGTTTTTGTACCACCAGTGTAATTGAGATGAACTTCATCGATATTATCTGGAAATTTTTCTTTTAAATCATCTCTTATAGCGCTAGGATTGGAAACATTACTAAGAGGTAATAGAGTACAATTATCTAAATTTAAATGTTTTTTTAATTTATTAGCATAATCTTTCGTGCTGCTCTGATTAATATCTTCATTTTTTTCTGAATAAATAAATACAAATTTATCATAATTTTCTTTTAAATAACTTCCCACAATATAATTAGGCAATGGATTAGTCCCAACCATTAATACCAAAACATTGTTACTCATTTTGAAACCTCCTAAATAGCTTAATTTATATTATTATTTTAGATATATTATATGACAACTTATGCATTTTGTCAATGTATTTTACAAATTCACTACATTGTGAACGCATAAACCATGACATTCTTATATATCTCTATTCTATAACCTAACAAAAACTCTTTTCAATCCCCTATTAGGTACACAAAAAACTTTAAAGGAGGTAGTTTATGGAAAAAGTAATAAAACTGTTTCAATCCCCTATAGGTACACAAAAAACGGGGCGATTATCAAATACCGGGAACCTTAAAGGAGGTGTTTCAATCCCCTATAGGTACAAACAAAACTAAGGATTTTTGTAAGAATGTAAGAACGTAAGAATGGTTTCAATCCCCTATAGGTACAAACAAAACGAGGTTAGTATGTTGAAAGTAAAGATAGGTGAAGATTGTCTCAATCCCCTATAGGTACAAACAAAACAGGCTAACGCATGTTCGCCTTCCCAGGGAGAGAAAGTCTCAATCCCCTATAGGTACAAACAAAACACCAAAATGAAAAGCTTGTGAAATACCCTAAAACCCTTCGCCGGCAAGGTTTTTAAGGTACCTCATCAACCTATCAACAGCTTATAGTATAACATATTTCCCGTCGATCGTCTTGTATAAGTTCACTACATCGTGAACACATAAACTGTGGTAGACTTGTAGGTCTTACAAAGTTATATTTTTTTATATACTTCTCCAAGAGGATAGTGTGCCAAAGGCATTTCTTACACTACCAGTGCCTGTTCTCTTGCCAAGCCACGACAAGTATGCCACGCGCCACAAGTAGCCACGCAATAATTCAATAGGAGATTTTGAAGTCTCTTTTTCCCGGTTCACAACCCCACACGGTTCAGATGAAACAATCTATCGTGATGTCTGGTGTGATTGTAAAGACCTCTTCTTAACCCACACGGTTCAGATGAAACACGATATTAA
>Ga0081474_120101_pt1 | contig 13294 bp, 16 predicted proteins | sample OneHunmetagenome_2_FD_70978 | JGI IMG/M metagenome (GOLD analysis project Ga0081474, IMG submission 70978) | Ferrous microbial mat communities from One Hundred Spring Plain, Yellowstone National Park, USA v2 (version 2) | ecosystem: Environmental > Aquatic > Non-marine Saline and Alkaline >... | reverse complement strand
GTGTTTGGCGGGGAGGCTGCGCCTAGACGCCGACTACGAGCTGGACATCTACTGCAACGCCGGCGCGCTCACCGCAGTCGGCGAGGCGAAGGTTAGGGCCGGCGGCCGCGACGTGGAGAAGGCGCTGGAGAGGGCGCGGGAGCTCCAGAGGAGGTGGCCGGAAAGAATTTCCGGCAGACTCGTCGCAGTCCTCTACACGCTGGTGGCCGAGCCCTCGGCCGTCCAGAGGGCCAGGGAGCTCAAGGTATGGCTCATAGAAAGCAAGAGGGAGGTCGTGGCGCTGGAGGAGGCCTTCGGGGCAGGCGGCTCCAACGCGTAGAGCCCCGCCCCGTGGATCCTCATGCGCCTCGCGGAGATGCCCCCGGAGGTCTTGAGGCGGTCCTTCCCCCTCTGCCGCCGCCTCGGGGAGCGGCGCCCGTAGTTGCATTTGCGGGATCCAGCAGGCCGCGTATGACGCGAGCGAAAGGAGGCGTAGGGAGGGCCGCGTTGAGCAGGCCGCACCGGACTCGGGCTGGGCGTCCGCGTCGAAAACACGGCCAGGGGGGGACGTCGGGCGTTGTCCGCTTTATGCAATACTAAAAGGCCGAACCCCGAAGGAGGTGGTGGGGATCTTCACGGTGTTGTAGCTACCTGCCTTCCCGAGCCCCCCAAGGCTTCCTTCGAGCGTTGAGAGGTCGCCGAGCGGCCGGCCCGTGCCCGGCGCCCTCCTCTTGGCCTTGCTGTCCGCGTCTTGAGATCGGAGTGGACGGACCTGCCGCGACGAGCCGAGCGCCTTACCTGTTGCGCCGCCTCTTCGGCCGCTGCGCCTATCCTAGGGCCGCGGAGACCTCCGGCGCCCCACGGAGGCCCGGCACGCGGACTGCCGAGCCTCCGCGTAGCCGGCGCGGGTTCCGAAACTTTTATCTCACCACCTTTTGAGGGGTGTGAAGCTCATCATCGTCTCCAACCGCCTGCCCGTCACCGTTGTTCTGAGGGAGGGCGGGGCGGAGCTGAGGGAGGCCGTCGGGGGGCTGGCCACGGCGGTTAGGTCGTTTCTGAGGGCCACCGAGGGAGGCCGGGCCCTCGGGTTCTCCGAGGTTCTGTGGGTCGGCTGGTCTGGGGTGAGGGCCGAGGCGGAGACGGCGGAGGTGAGGTCCATGCTGAGGGACCGGGGGCTGGTGCCCGTGCCCTTGAGCGGGGACGAGGTGAATCTGTTCTACGAGGGCTTCTGCAACTCCACCCTCTGGCCGTTGCTCCACGGCTTTACCGTCTATACCCAGTTCGAGAGGAAGTTCTGGGATGCCTACGTGGGGGTGAACCAGAAGTTCGCCGACGCGGTCGCCTCACTAGCGGAGCCGGGGGATTTCGTCTGGGTGCACGACTACCACCTCATGCTGGTGCCGGCCATCCTGCGGGATACGGCGCCGGAGCTCGCCGTGGGCTTCTTCCTCCACATACCGTTTCCGCCCGCCGAGGTGTTCCAGCTCCTCCCGCCGCCCTGGAGGTCCGCGATTCTGGAGGGGGTCCTCGGCGCCGATCTAGTGGGCTTCCACATACATGAATACGTCAACAACTTCCTGAGGGCCGTCGCGAGGTTTTTGGGGTACGGGGCTGAGGGCGGCGTCGTGCACGTCGGCCGCAGGAAGGTGCGCGTGGGCTTCTTCCCCATAGGGATAGACTTCGACTTCTTCCACGCCGCCGCCGAGAGGCCGGAGGTCAAGGCGGAGGTCGACGAGCTGAGGCAGAGGCTGAGGGGGCTGAAGGTCGTGTTCTCCATAGATAGGCTCGACTACACGAAGGGCCTGCTCAATAGGCTCCGCGCGTGGGAGCGGTTTCTGGGGGAACACCCGGAGTGGCGGGGGAGGGCCACCTTCGTCTTGGTGGTGGTCCCGTCGCGCACCGGGGTGCCTCAGTACGAGGCCATGAAGAGGGAGATCGAGAGGGAGGTCGGCAGGATAAACGGCGAGCTGGGCGAGGTGGACTGGGTCCCCGTGGTCTACATCTCCCGCTTCATCCCCACGGAGGTCTTGCTGGCGCTGTACAACGTCGCAGATGTGGCCCTCATCACTCCGCTTAAGGACGGCATGAACCTGGTGAGCAAGGAGTACGTCGCCTCGCGTAGGGACTGCCGCGGGGTCTTGATACTCAGCGAGACCGCGGGCGCGGCGCACGAGCTGTTGGACGCGTTGATGGTGAATCCCAACGACGAGAGCGGAGTCGCCGACGCCGTATACAAGGCGTTGACGATGGACGACGAGGAGCAGTGCAGAAGGATGAGCCGCATGCAGGCCGAGCTGAGGCAGCACGACGTGGTTAAGTGGGCCGTGGACTTCATCCAAGCGACGGCGGTCGCATACGCCGACAACAAGGCGTCGATCTCCGCGGAGCCCGCGCGGAGGCTGGACGGCGAGACGCTGAGGGATCTGCTCAACCGGTTCACGCGATCGAGGAGGAGGCTTCTGCTTCTCGACTACGACGGCACGTTGATGCCGCACTACCCCTACGCCTACCAGGCCGTGCCGGACCCGGAGCTCAAACAGCTGCTGCGCATGCTCGCAAGCCTTCCCGACACCTACGTGGCGGTCGTGAGCGGCCGGGACCGCGATTTCCTCGAGAGCTGGCTCGGCGATCTGCGGATATTCATAGCGGCCGAACACGGCGCCTACATCAAGGACCCGGGAGGCGGCTGGGCGCCCCTCTTCCCCTTCGACGTACAGTGGAAAGACGCCGTGAGGAAGATGATGGAGGAGTTCGCGGCGCTGGTCCCCGGCTCCTACGTGGAGGAGAAGACGTCGTCCGTGGCTTGGCACTTCAGAAACGTCGAGCCGGAAGTGGGGGAGGCCATGGCGAATAAGCTCGTCGACGCCTTAGGCGGGATGCTCGACAAGTCTAGAGCCGCCGTTCTCCGCGGCAAGAAGGTGGTCGAGGTCAGACCCGCCGGGGTGAACAAGGGCGCCGCCGCCAAGCTGCTCGCGGAGAGGCTCTCCCCCGACTTCGTGTTGATCGCCGGCGACGACGAAACCGACGAGGATATGTTCAAGGCGATTCCGGACGCGGCCAGCGTGAAGGTGGGGCGAGGGGAGACCGCAGCTAGATACACGGTGGCTTCCTACAAGGCGTTGAGGGAAGTGCTGCGGCTTCTGGCGGCCCTAAAGCCGCCGGACGCTGTCGACGATAAGCCCGGCTAGCTTATCCGCGGTCAGCCCCTCCGCCTTTTTCTGCGCCCTCCTCCCCATTTCCTCCCTCACCTCAGGCCTCTGGACCAACGCCGCGATCCACCTCACAAACCCGTCGACATCGTCCGCGCTGCCCAGATGGATGCCGTCTACGCCGTCCGCCACGTACCAAGCGGCCCTCGAAGTGGGCGGGGCGGCGAAGGGGACGCCTGCGTACATGTACTCCAGAGCTCTGATCCCCATGGGCTCATAAAGAGAGAGATCCACCCCAGCCACGGAGGACTTGACCACAGAGGCGAGAAGCCTAACGTCGTGGCTCTCGACCGTCAGGACGTTTCTCCTGTTTTTGGCCTCCCTCTTGAATTTGGCCGCGGCCTCGCCGGATCCCGCCGCAACTACGGCGATCCTCCCCAAGGCCTGCAGCTTGTCGGCGATCTTCACCAGCCCGGATATGTTCCTGTCCTCCCTCAGGGGTCCCACGTACGATACGACGTAGTCGAAGCCGTCCGGGACGTCTGCAGGCGCGGCGTTCAGAGCCTCCGCAAACTCTGGGTCAACCCAGCTTCTCGACTCCACAATCTTCTCGGAGCCCGCCTTGAACTGCCTGAGCTCGCCCGCCTCCTGCTGGCAACACGCAACGACGAGGTCCGCCTGCTGGAGGATGAACGGCAGATTCAAGGTGGACCACATGACCCTGGACGCGTACTCCACGGGCCTCGCGACGTGGAATCTGGTGAAGTAGACGGGTATGTAGACGAAGAGGGAGCGCCTCACCGCCTCCCCCGCCGCGGCCAAAGATCTTCTGACGGAGGCCCATTTAGCCGCCTCCTCGGGGCCGTTCCAGAAGCTGGAGAACACGACGACGACGTCCAGGCCGTAGAGATCTACGATTTCGCCGAGTATTCTCGAAAAATTCCTCAAAACCACGCCGCCGGAGGGGAGGAGCGGCTTGGCGCTGAGGACGCGGAGGGCGGGGACCCCGGCCACGTCGTTTTCGAGCTCCACGAAGCCCCTCTCGCTCTTCTCCACGAGCTCGGGCTCCACCGCCGGGGCGCCGTCGTGGAAAACGCTCGTGATCAGCCAGGCTCTGTGGCCCAGCCTCCGAAGGGCCTTGGCCAGTATGGAGGCCGCTCTGTGCGAGTCGTCCCAGTGGGAGCTCTGCGGCGCGACCACTCCGACATTCATTTCTTTCGTAGCGCCTCCAGGACGAGCACAGCCACCACGGCCGCAGTCAGGCCCCAGGTTATGGGGGTCAACATGGCGGTGAGCGTGGAGACGTTGATGCCGCCTTGCTCCAAGGCGAAGGTCACCACCACTAGATACAGGATGATTCTGATGTACTCAGCCACGGGCCCCACCACCGCCTCGTTCTTCGAAAGCGCCCCCTTGTAGATATACTCCACAAACCCGTCGACCAAAATAAATCCGATGATGGAGATTGTGAAGAACTTGACGAACCCGAAGAGGTACACCTCCACGGCCGACATGACCCACTGGTATACCTCCACGTTTCCGAAGTTCGACGCGAGGTAGGCAACGGCCAGGAGGATAAAGAGGAGGTATATGAGCCAGGCCGCCACGGAGCCGAAAAACTCGCTGGGGGTGTAGCCGGAGCGGAGAAGCGCCTTGCCTATGTTGAAGCTCCGAAACCAGTCGTTAAACCCAAGCCGGAAGAGGACGCGGTCGACCAGCCGCCTGACGAGGCGGCCCAGCGCCAGTCCAAACAAGCCGATGAGTATCGCCACGGCCACGTAGTAGAGCAAGGTCACTATCCCCACATCCCCCTCACCCTTCGGCCTAATAAAGGTTGTCCATATATGCAACTGAGTCGCTGTATATATGAAAAACCATGCCTCTGCGGCGTTGCCGCCGGCAGGTCGCCTCCGGCCTCCTCCAGCCGCGCGCCGAGATGGAGACGGCCGCCGCGCGTCTGCGCCCCGCGCCGCGGAGCACCTCCATAGCCATATAGGGCTACCCCTGCTACAGCTCCGTCCCCAAAGGACGCAGGTGGACCTACCTCGCCAAGAGACATAAGATCTGAGCTCGATCTTTATCTAGATGTATACGGGGCCGAGGCCGACAAGGGAGATGCCGTGCGCCTCCTCAAGGCGCTTCTCGGCGTTGGGCATGTGGCCTACATGGGCGACGGCGAAAACGACCTCCCGGCGTGGCGGGAGGCCGACGTCAAGATACTCGCACGCCACGGCTTGAACCGCGGCCTCCACGTCCCGGAGGCGATGCCGATGAGGTACGAAGATCTGCCCCACTACCTGGAGGAGATGATGAAGAACATAGTAGATCAATCCATAGTCTTGTCTATATAGGCGGCGTGGTTGAACACGGAGATGGACGCGTCGCGGCCAGGCTTCTGGTGGACTCCGGCGTCCGCGGTCTTGACGCGGAGCGTCTGGGAGGGTCTGGGGCTGAAGCCTATGGGCGAGGTGGAGCTCGTGTCGGCCGACGGCACAGCGAAAAGGAGGGGGTCTCCGAGGCTGTGCTGGAGCTGCCGGGCTACGGCGAGAGGCGCACGCCCGTGGTGCCGGGCGAAAGCGAGGACCTACTCGGCGCGGCGACATTAGAGATATTCGGCCCAGTCCTCGACCTTCAGGGGGAGCTGCGGCCCATTAGGGCGTTGATGAAAGCCGTGGTCCTCCACGTCTAGTTAAGCCGGTGCTTGCGAATAATGCGATCATCGCCGTTTACGCAGAGAGAGGCTCCGGGCAACGCGGACGCCTTGGCGCTGGGGTTGATGTGCGGCATCGTCGTGAGTAGCCGCGGCGGTTGAGTTTATAAAATCAACAGCCCTATAGCCGTGGAGGTGAAACTCGACTGGGATAAGCTCGAGGAGGTGGTGGAAAGGGCCGTTAGGAAGGCTAGGACGGAGGAGCTCAAAGACGTGTCAGAGGCCCTCAAGACGTTGGCCGAGCACGTGAAGACTGGCTTTGAGGCGACGAACAAGGCGCTGGAAGGCCTCCTGAAGTCGGTAGAGGAGCTGAGGAAGGCGGTCGACGAAATGCGCAAGACGTACGACGAGCGGTTCAAGTCGCACGAAGAACAGCTCAAGGGGATCGAGGTCGCTTTGGGCTCCATAGGGAGGCGGTGGGGCCGGGACCTTGAGAAGATAGTGCTGGAGATCTTCAGGGAGGCGCTGGAGCGTAGGGGCATCGAGCCGGGCAAGGTGGAGAGGCTGACGTTGGAGGATGGGGGAGGGCGTAAGGCTGGAAATCGACGTCTATATCCACGACGGGAGGGCGTATCTGATCGAGGTTAAGTCCAGGGCTGAGCTCGCCCACGTGGAGTGGTTCAGCCAGAGGGCGAGGCTGGCGGCTGAGGCGCTCGCGAAGCAGGGCAAAAAGGTGGAGCGGCTGATACTGGTCGCCGTCCACGTGGACGAGGAGGCGCTGGAGAGGGCAAGGCAACTAGGCATAGACGTGATATACGGCGACGTCTTGGGCTAGCCCCTCCTTCCCCGCCCTAGGCTTAAGATCCCGAAATCCGACGTGAGCCCAACACCGACGTTTGCCGGAATACTTCCAGGGATGGTCTTCGGTCACGAAGATAACGTCGTCGCCGTAGATGTCGGGAAAGCATATAGCACCCGCGCATATCCGCCGGAGACGCCCTCTATCAATATGTCGCCATAGACAACCTAACTCCCAGCTGCCACGCCCTCTCCAACGCCTCCACCTCTGCCATATTGTCCACCTGACTCTCTCCTCAGCCTTTGAATATTCACAAACCAGCCCCTTCTCCATCTTCTCAAGCCGAAGCTCTCCCACCTTCAACCCTCCGGAGCCGCCTGAGCACTCCCAGTGGCGCGTAGAATTTACGGACCTGTCTTTCCAAGCGCTCCAAGATTCCGCTAACCCCCCGCTACGGCCATCCGTCCTCTCCCCCAGCAGACGCGGAACTCGCCGCTCTACGACACGCGTCGAACTACACCAAAATTAAGGCCTATAAAGGGACGATCACAACCCTGCATGGTTCTCTACGTTGTCGTTGCGGCGCTGGCAGAGGCCGGGATCTACGCCGCATCGGCGGGGCAAGGGAAGCCGCGCTTCTGCTCCTATCCGCCTCAGGCTTGGTGCACGCTCTTTTCAACAAGCCCCAGGCCCTCTGCGGGAAGGTCAGGCGAGGCGGATGCGGGGTCGTCCTCGCTTCGCCTTACGCGCGGCCCTTTGGAGTCCATATTGAGTACCTCGGCGCCTGTTGATTCGCCGGGGTCCTCCCTCGTGGGATTTAGACGGGCGTGGGGCTTTTGGCGTTGCTGGCGGTGGCGGCGCTGGTTAACATGGAGGTTAAACTGAGGGTGTTCTGCATATACTACACCGTGGCACACGTGATAGGGGCCGCCGCGGCGCTCCTCCTAAGTTTGACTGCGTGGACAGGTTTGTAGACCCGTAAACGGGTCCGCGTCCCAGAATTTCAGCTAACGATAGTTCGTTCTTTTTCTACCTCTCTCCGCCTAGCAGAGACCGGCTGTACGACGCCCCTTTCAAATATTTCGCCTATACACTCTCTTAACGTCTCAATCAATTCCTCAACGCCAACTCCCAGATATTCGGACATATGGGACTTATGCCTCAATACTGCATGTCTTGTGATACTTATGTCGCAGTTGCTGTTCTCCACGCAGTCGCTGTCTGAAGAGAGACGCATGGCTCCCCCCACGGCGTGATGAAACTATCGGCGAGACCCACCGCCACAGGCTCCACATATATTTCAATTATTTCGCCACCATCGGCCCTGACTACTGCGCTGGCTATTCGCCTTACGACGAAAGATGCGGCTCGATGCTGGACGCCGGGGCCGCATAGGCCGACGACTCGCTCTGGGTGTTTCAAAAACCTGGCCACCACGTTGACGCCCGTGGCAACTACAAAGCCGTGCGATACCTTTGCCACCCGGACGTCGGAGATAGAGAACCTGACAACCACCTTCCCCTCCACCTCGACCTCTCCCGGTTCGCTTCTCTCGACGACTGCATCGACGGGCTCTACCATATCTCAATTTTCATTGAGGGAAACACCGCATCCACCTCGGAATCCCACCTCTCAGCCTCCAGGTCAATGGACCAAATACCCTCGTCGTCCGCAAAGACGACGAAGGTTCCACGGCCGACGACGACGTATTTAGGCTCGCCATCCCGCATCGTGATGGACAAAACGTCCGCCCTCCCATCGTAATAAGCCTTTACCTTTGGAGAATGACTGATGGAAACAGAAGACTCTACATCTACGGGCTCTCCTACAAAATTCCTCCACTCACTAGAGTTTAGTCTATCGTTGCGGATCACTGCAACGACGTAGCTCATGGCTTAACCTACGTCTAAATATATTTAAGTCTTGTACACAAGCGCCATGAAGACGTCGTTGACGTTCGTGCCGGCGGGGCCCGTATATCTTGCCCAGCCTGCGAAGGAGCATGTGGCTGTCGTTGTCGTCGAGGTCTCTGGGGGGTTGAGGCCGGCCCTCTCCGTTTCCTTCGCCGCGTCTCCGTCCGCCACAGCCCCGGACAGGTCATACCTACGGCCGGCCGCCTCCACTCCGTCCTCTGCTCTTCCTACGTGCCCCATCACGGCTCTGTAGGGGATCGGCGGCCCAGGACTGCCTCAACCGCTCCGGCAACAACGAAGCGCCGCGGAGCCTCATCGAACCGGCGGCTCTTAATCGGCACAAATCTTAATTTGGACCGCTGAAAACATGTGGAGGGTTGGATGGAGAAGGCCGAGAGGTACAGAAGCTATGCCAGACGTGGTTTTGAAGACGGCGCATACGATCTGGCCTGTTTCTTGGCGCAACAATCCGCCGAATTCCTCCTCAAGGCGCTATTGATAAGGGAGGTGGGCGCAAGGCCCCTCACCCATAGCCTCCATGAGATGGTCAAGAGGTTTGCCCAGCTGCGGGGCGAGGAGCCTCCGGAGGACGTGGCCAGGTGCGCCAAGTCGCTCGAGGAGCACTACGTACAGGCCAGATACCCAGACGCAAGGGTGGGGCCCTACGAGCGATGGGAGGCGGAGGAGTGCCTACGCTGTATGGAGGCGCTGTGGAGATGGACAGGTGGATCGAGGTAGCCCGAAGGAGGCGGCTGGAGACGGCCAACGCCTTGGCCGAGTTCGTAATGGACAGATGCCGTAGGGGCGACGTGGCGTTGTTCGGGTCCAGAGCCCGCGGCGATTTCCACGACATGAGCGACTGGGATATCGCGGTGGTTGTGGAAGACGGCGAATACGCCGTGGCGAGCGAGGAGTTCGGCCAAGCGGTCTACATACCGGTCGCAAGGCTGGACCAGCTCCTGACCTTCAGCATGATAATACTCGACGTAGCTCACGACGGGCATCTCCTATGCGGGAAAGGGGATCTCTGGCACGAGTTCGTGAAGAGGGTTCGGCGATACGTTATGGAGAAAAGGCTGGAAAAAACCGGAGCGGGTTGGTATCCATCGGTTTAACCGCCGGCCCAACGCGCCGGCTGCAACGCCGCGATGCGCAGATCGCAGCGCCTATCGGCGCCGCGGCGAGGAGGACCAAGACTTTCCTCCAGCTGCCGGCCCTGCCGCCGGCGGGGCCAACACCTCAGCCAGAACCGCTCCGCCTTAGAGGGCGGGGGTCGGCGGGCCGTGGGCAGGGGCCCGGCCACCGCGTTAGGCGCCCTCATGTTTGGCTGTGCGCCTCAACGCGCGAGGAAGCAGAGCCGCCGCGGAACAGCAACACCGTATCTAAGGCCGCCCAACTCCTGGACCAGCCGAATCGCCCCGCGAATATATTGCGGCTTTCCAAGGCCGCGAGACCACAAACGAGGTCCCTGCATGGGGCTTTCCAGCAAGTTAATAAAGAGGGGATCGAGGCTGGCTGTGGCGGAGTACGTCAAGGCGAAGCTACAGGAGGCGTGGGAGTTTTTGAAGGCGGCGGAGACAGAGTTTAAAGAAGCCAAGTCTGAGGTTGAGGTTCGAGACGCGGCGGAGAGGGCCTGGGGCGCCGTTGTGCAGGCCACAGACGCGCTTATCTACGCGCTGAAGGGGAGGAAGCCGCTTAGCCACTTCGAGAGAAGGAAGGCCCTGAGGGAGCTCGAGGAGGAAGTTGATGCGGTCGGGCGGCTTGGGCTTAGGGATCGCTATATGGCGAGATACAAGGCGCTCCACGAGGCCTTTTACGAAGGCGTAGTAGACCGCGAGGAGGTGAGGCTGGAGCTAGAGAAGGCGAGGAAGTACGTAGAAGACGTCGAGGAGCTTCTCGGCCATGAGCTTCCTGCTTGAAAATTCGCGGTCCTTCTTGAGGGCGGCGAAGAGGGACTTGGAGGAGGGCGAATACAACCTTGCCATGTTCCACGCGGAGCAGGCCTTGCAGCTCTGCGCAAAGTACGAGCTGTACCTCAAATACGGCGACTACCCCAAGACGCATAGGCTGAAGGAGCTGCTGGGCGCGTTGGGGCAGAGCTACGACCCCCTCGTCGCCGACCTGCTGGAGGAGGCCTACATAGGGTCCAGGTACCTCCCCATGAGATACTCCGGGGAGACCGCGCGCAGAGCCATCGACGAGGCCGAACGCCTCATGAGGGAGATGGGATGTCTTTCCTAGACCTCCTGAGGAGGCTACACGAGCAGAGGAGGCGGTACCTGGAGGACCTCCCCCGCTACCTCTCTCTGATCAAGGAGGCGGCCCTGCGGCGCGACCCGGCGGCCGAGGTCTACCTCTTCGGAAGCTACGCGGAGGGCGCGGCCAGGCCCGACAGCGACGTGGATGTTCTGATCGTGACGGAGCTGGCCGCGGTCGAGGAGGCCCGGGCCCGGCTCAGGATGGAGATAGACGACGCCCTGGGGCGGCCCAACCCCTTCGAGCTCCACATAGTGACGCCGGCCCAATACAGGGAGTGGTACGCCAGGTTCATCAGGAGGCAGGTCAAGATATAGCCTTTAAACCCCGGCGCCGTGGGGGACATGGAGTTTTTAAGGAGTCTTCAGTTCCTCGAGATGTCGAAGACGGCGGCTGAGAGGGCCTTCTACGAGCTAGCTCTCTTCCACGCCGAGCAGGCGCTACAGCTGTACGTCAAGTATCTGATCTACAGGAGGTTGGGCGACTTCCCCAAGACCCGCTTCCTTCGGGATCTTCTGGACAGAGCGGCGGAGCTCTACGGGGACGTCTGCGGCCTGGGGGAGTTCCTGCGGCGCCGCTCCGCCGTGCTTACGCTGTTGGAACATGCCTACATAACCTCCCGCTGCCTTCCCCTTAGAGCTAGGCGTGAGGACTACGAGGCGGCGCGCGACGTGTTGGAAGAGGCGGCGAGGGTCTTCAGATGTCTAGAGAGTTCATAGAGCTATTAAGGCGTCAACGCGCCGCTAGGGAGGAGATCTTGAAGAACTTGGACTTCTACCTATGCAGGATATCGCAGATAGCGAGAGAGCTGGATCCCTCCGCCGAGGTGTACCTCTTCGGCTCCTTTGCGCGGGGCGCGGCCAGGCCCGACAGCGACGTGGACGTGCTGGTCGTCTCCGATGCGCTGGGGAAGGACCTGCTCAGCGTCGCCGAGGCCGTGGATAAAATAACGGCGGAGCTGGGAGTAAAGGGGGTGTTCGAGATACATATAGCCACACGGGACCTCTTCGAAAGATGGTATAGAGGATTCATCGACGTACTAATTCCGACGAGATGCTGACGGCATAGATGTCGCAACGCATCACGCCTTGGGTACTGGGCCAAAAACGTCCCTGCGCGTGCCCGCCGTAATCGACGTAGCGGCAGACGTCGCAGGCCTCATTGACGCGGCCTCTCATCACCTGCCTCGATCGACGTGTTCGCACGGCTGAGCGGTGAGGAGGGGGCTGGGCGGCCGCGGCGGAGGCGGGGCTCGCGGCGCGAGGGCGGGCTCGTGGCCGTGGCGCTCGGCTCCCGGCACCACCTCCCTAGACGCGCCGGGAATATTTATATATACCCCGAATCCTAAATAGCTATGTCGGGGATTATGTAGAGGTTCTCGACACCACGTTGAGGGACGGGGCGCAGGGCGCAAACGTCTCCTTCGCCCTCCAGGACAAGATAAGGATCGCGCTCAAGCTCGACGAGGTGGGGGTGGACTACATAGAGGGGGGATGGCCCTACTCGAACCCCAAGGACCTCGACTTCTTCAAGGCCATGAAGGAGTACAGCCTCGGCAGGGCGAAGCTGGCGGCGTTTGGGAGCACCAGGCGGAGGGGCGTAAGGCCGGAGAGGGACGAGGGCCTCAACTCGCTGGTGGATGCCGACGTGCCCGTCGCGGTGATCTTCGGCAAGAGCTGGACGCTCCACGTGAGGGAGGTGCTGGGGGTTACATGGGAGGAGAACCTCGCCATGATCGCCGAGAGCGTCGAGTACCTGAGGGGACACGGCGTGGAGGTGATATACGACGCCGAGCATTTCTACCAGGGCTATCTGGAGGACCCCGAGGCGGCCCTCGCCTCCATAGAGGCGGCTTGGAGAGCCGGGGCGCGGGCGGTCGTGCTGGCTGACACCAACGGCGGCACTCCGCCGCAAGAGGTATATCGGATCACGGCCGAGGTGAGGCGGAGGTTCCCGGCGATGCCTCTAGGGGCCCACATGCACAACGACATAGGTTGCGCCGTGGCCAACACCCTCATGGCGGTGGCGGCCGGCGCGAGGCACGTCCAGGGCACCATCAACGGCGTCGGGGAGAGGACCGGCAACGCGGATCTGGCCGCGGTGCTCCCGACGCTGGAGCTGAAGATGGGGTTTAGGGTGCTCCGCGACGAGCCGCCGGCCGTCAAGTTCGGCAGGCTGAGGGAGGCCTCCAGGCTCGTCTACGAGGCGCTGGGCCTCCAGCCGAATCCCTATCAGCCCTACGTGGGGGACTTCGCCTTCGCCCACAAGGGCGGCGTCCACGCGGACGCCGTCATGAAGGTGCCGAGGGCCTACGAGCACGTGGACCCGGCTCTGGTGGGCAACCGGAGGGTCTTCGTGGTGTCCGAGATGGCGGGAGGCGCCAGCCTTGCGCTTAAGGCGGCCGAGGAGCTCGGGATGCCTCTCGACAAGAGGAGCGACGCCGTGAGGCGGGCCCTCGAGGAGATAAAGCGGCTTGAGAGGAAGGGCTACTCCTTCGACCTGGCGCCCGCCCCCGCCATGTTGATCCTCATGCGGCACCTCGGCCTGT
>Ga0081474_126925_pt1 | contig 13298 bp, 11 predicted proteins | sample OneHunmetagenome_2_FD_70978 | JGI IMG/M metagenome (GOLD analysis project Ga0081474, IMG submission 70978) | Ferrous microbial mat communities from One Hundred Spring Plain, Yellowstone National Park, USA v2 (version 2) | ecosystem: Environmental > Aquatic > Non-marine Saline and Alkaline >... | reverse complement strand
GTTCTATCAATAAAAGGCGAGGCTGTGAAGCCTAAGACTATTGAGTGGATTAGAGAGGAGTTAGGAGCAAAGACAGCTCTATGGTATCCGGACGATCCAAGATTCTTCGACAGCCTAGTAAAGTGCATAGCACCAAGTTACGATCACGTATTCACAGCTTCTGAAAAAGCTATCGATATGTATAAGGATATCGGATGCGAAAAAGTCCACTTCTTACCCTTTGCATGCGAACCAACTGTGCATAGGAAGTTGAATCTATTAGATGGGATAAGCAAAACAAATAATTTGGATGTAGTTTTCGTTGGAACCTATACTCGAAGGAGAGCCAGGTTGATTAAAGCTTTGGAGAAGGCTGGAATAAAAGTCAAAGTTTATGGACCTTACTGGAGGTATTTTATGAGAAATAACAATGTTCGAGATGGAATTTATGGGCCTGAAATGGTCAAAGTGTTTAACTCAGCGAAAATAGTTCTCAATATTCATGTTGAAGACGATCTGCCCTACAAGGTTAACATGAGGACTTTTGAAGCTACTGGATGCGGATCTTTCTTACTTACTGATTACGCATATGGAATGGAGAAACTATTTAAAGTCGGCGAAGAGCTTGTATCCTATAATGATGCAGATGAGCTTGTGGAACTAGTAAAATATTATCTGGAGGAGGAAGAAGAAAGAATGACTATCAGTGAAAAAGCACAGAAAAAAACTTACTACACGCATACATATGGACAGAGAATTGTTCACCTACTCTCTTTAGTATGATTACCGGGAATTTAGTCTTATTCAATCGAGCTACTTCAATATTGAGAACCCATGGAATGGATAAGTTATTCTAAATAAACAAAGAAATTGTAGTTTACTCAGATAAAAGTGAGCTTGTGAAATTAGCAAAATACTACATTACATTAAGAAGAAAGAGAAGCTTTTACCAAGAGGGAAAAAAGGCATGGAAAGAGTATACATATAAGCAAAGGATCGGTCAATTACTTTTTACAATAGCTTAGATTTAAAACAGTGCTTTAACGTCGTATATGATTATAGAAAAAAAGCGAGTTGAAACAAATGAAAGAAGGGGTAATATCTTATTTACTGGGAGACTCAGGGTCATCCAAAGATTAAAATCTGATAATAAATTTTCGCTATCAATCGGATGTAAAGAGACAAGATTTGCAGATATAAATATAGATATAGATGTTACCGTCAAACCAGATATAGTTGCTGACGCCAGATTTCTACCTTTTAGAAGATGTTTTCAACAGGTTTTATTTACGGATGTTATTGAGCATCTTCCAAAAGGTAGTGAACTGTTGGCCCTTCAGGAGATCCAAAGAGTTCTTATCCCTGGAGGAGAGCTTATTTTTTCAACCCCTCATGATATTCCTTTATACACCTTTCTCGACTTAGCAAGGTATGTTATCACTCATAGACATTATAAAGTTAAAGATATTCAGCGCTTATTGGAAAGTTCAGGATTTGACATCAAATGGATCTTTACCGCTGGTGGGTTATGGACACTTTTGGCTAATTTATGGTATTATCTCATTACCTTTCCATTTAAAAAGATCTTTCATTTTAACTTACCGTATTCACATCCTTGCATATCTCATCATGATGAGAAAAATTATTATACAATAAGTAAATATGGGTATACTATTTTCGCCAAAGCTTTTGCTAAATAATAGCAATGAAGTCTTTGAGCTATTGCTACTGCTTGAAAGTTTTACAATCAAACAATTATGCATAAAGTAACTCTAATATCTCACGATCCATCACAAAGTGGAATTTGGAGATATTCATTAGCACTATTCAAGGCTTTAAGGAGCTTTTGTAAAAATGTTGATCTCGTTGTAACTCCTTCAACTTACGTTAAACCACCTTATCTCGAATTACTTAAACCTCTCTATGGAGGAATAACTTATGCGCATGTTCGGTCGTTTGCAGTATCATTTCAGCAAGATGCTCATATTCATCATCTTCTTAATGCCACAATATCTGGCTACTTTAAGTTAAATAAGCTAATAATAACAGTGCATGACTTAATGTCATTTACCTTGTTTAAGGAAAGAGCTGAATCATGGGCAAAATTTGGGTGGCTTTTCAACTTTGGCATCCAAAGAAGTATGAGAAATGGGGTATACAATGCTGAGCGCGTTATATGTATATCAGAAAGCACAAAAAGAGATTTATTGCGTTTCATAGACGTTGACCCTAAGAAAGTTAGGGTCATTTATTATGGTGTTGACCATGAGTTCTTTAAGCCTAGGGATAAGCTTGAAGCTAGACGTAGGCTTGGTTTGCCTTTGGATAGACCGGTAATCTTGAATGTTGGAAGCGAGGAATCTAGAAAGAATATTCCTGTCCTACTTAAGTCTTTTAAGAAGCTTTTAAACGATGTTCCAAACGCTTTACTGGTAAGGGTTGGTCAGAGGGTCGCTTATATAGAGAAGCTCATAAATAGTTTAGGCTTAAATGATAAAGTGTTGTATCGTAGAGCATCGCCAAATGAAGTTGCTTTATACTATAATGCCGCAGACTTACTTTGCTTTCCATCATATTACGAAGGTTTTGGTAATCCTCCTCTAGAAGCGATGGCTTCTGGGCTACCAGTTATAGCGGGTAATCGAACCTCTATTCCTGAAGTTGTTGGCGATGCTGGAATACTTTTAGATCCTTTTGATGTTGAAGGCTTTGCATATTGGATGCGTGAAGTGCTTATGAACGAGGATTTGAGAAATAAGCTGTCCGAGGCTGGTTATAAAAGAAGTATGAACTTTAGCTGGGAGAAGTGTGCTAGAGAGACTCTAGAGGTTTATAAGGAAGTCTTGAATGAAGTTTAAGTCCTGAACAAATTCGTTAAAGAAATAAGCTTGGTTAAGAAAGTCTAAAAAAGGCATGGTATTGCAAAGAGTGATCAAGAAAGTTTTACTCATTAAAAGAACTATTAAGTATTATTTAATCAATTTATGACGATCTTTCATATTTATTTCGCTGTCAAAAATTCTCAGGGAGCGGTAGAAAAAAAATGTTAGAGATGTGTGGATGGTGATACAGTTAAATTCATAATGACTGTTATACAATGCGCAACAGTATAAAAAATTTCAAGCAAGAAATTCTTTCTCTCGATATAGGAGCAGGTGAGAATCCGAAGGGAAGCATTAACGTAGATATACGTCCTTTACCCACAATTGATGTGGTATGTCACGCTTTGTATTTGCCTTTCAGAAGTGAAGTTTTCGATAAAGTGTTTCTAAAACATGTGATAGAGCATTTTAGATATAAAGATGCTTTTAACCTGCTTAGGGAATGTAATAGGGTGCTTAGGTTAAAGGGGGAGATTGAAATATGGACGCCAAACTTTCAAGCGCTTGGCGTTTTAAAAACATGGATATTCGGCAATATCGATGAAAGAGATCCCCCAATGTTGGCCACATTACTCATGGGCGCTCAAGATTACGAGGAGAATGTACACCTAAGTCTTTGGACTTTAAAGCTTCATCAGATATACCTTGAAAGGACAGGATTTCGCGTGGTAAAGGTGATGGGAGACTCGGTCTTATGGATATTAGCAAAATTATTGCCTAACAGATGTGGCAACATAGGTTTAATAGCGGTTAAGGTTAGGCCATGAAGATAGCACTTATCACAAACTTTCCTCTAACTTCCGGAATGGGTAAATACGCCTATTCACTTTATCTTTACCTTAATAAGCAAAAAGGTATTAAGGCTGACCTTATCTCGCTAAACCCGTTTCAGGGATACAAAGAAGTAGGCGAAGGTAAAGTTATAATAGTTAACAAAGAACTTAGTAGGCTAAATTCATTCAAGAACTACTTTTTAAATTCTCGTAGGATTCCCAAAGGCTATGATGTGTATCACATTACCAATGAGTGGCTAGGCATATATGCTAGGTATAATAGGCCCTCAATAGTTACTTTCCATGATGTCTTTCTTCAGGGTTCTGGTAGCGAATATGCAAGGATGCTCCCTTCAGCACCAAAATTCTTGAGTAAAAGATTGGAGTGGTCTAAAATTTACCACTGGTTCGGAGATAGAAGTAAGAAGGCCTCAAAGTTTGCTGAAAGGATAATATGCAACAGCAAGTTCACAAAGAGGAACATAGTTAGTGTACTAAACGTTAAAGCTGAAAAGGTCGATGTGGCATACGGGTTAATAAGTGACTGTTATAAACCAAGGGACAAACTGGATTCCAGGAAAAGGCTGGACCTCCCATTAAAGGAAAGGATGGTGTTAAGCGTAGGAGGAGATGAAACCCCAGTAAAGAATATTCCTAACGTTATAAGGGCTTATAATATAGTTCAAAGGAAGTTAAACAATGTATTGTTCATCCACGTTGGAAGCTTAAGTAAAGAAACCTTATCCCTCATCGAGAAGTTAGGGATTAAAGATAAGCTTATCCAAATGAGAAACTTATCTGAGGAGGATTTAGCATTAGTGTATAACGCAAGCGATGTGCTATGCTTCCCAGCTCTCTATGCAGGTTTCGGCATGCCTGTAGTTGAAGCTTTTGCCTCAGGATGCCCAGTAATAGCCAGCAATTATGCTTCCCTTCCCGAGGTAGTTGGCGATGCTGGTTGCCTTGTTGATCCTCTCGACCCGAACCAGATAGCTGAAGCTATTGAGAATGTGCTAACTAATAACGAATTATGTGAAGACCTTGTTGAAAAGGGCTTTCAGAGAGTGAAAAAGTTCTTCTTACCAGATGTGTGGATGAAAAAGACAATGTTCATTTATAAAGAAGTTCTTGAAAAATAACAAGGTTAAATATATGAGTAAAAGGAAGGTTCAGATGATAGGCTTTGGGGAGTATTGGGAAGCTATGACTTATCTACTTAATAAGCTTGATTATTGAGTCTAGGGTATGAATCCACCTATAGATAAACCAAATCTTGTGAAATTAATGCGAAATCGCGCAAAGCAGAATGTAAAAGATATATGGGATAAAGCATCTGAGATAGATCTCTTTGAATACCTAGGTCATGGTAAAGGATTAAACGAATTCGAATTAAGAAAACTAAGTTCGATTATTCTACGTAAATTAGGAGAAAAAAGGGGCTTCCTTTTAAATGCTGGCTGTGGTATATGTTCTTACGATGTATACCTTTCTTCTCATTTTAAAGAGATTATTGCAATAGATGTCTCACCAAAGATTGCAAGAAAAGCAATTGAAAGAGTTAAGTCGTTTAATGTTAATAATATTGATCTGATAGTTGGCGATGTTAGATTTCTTCCATTAAGAGCTAAAACAATGGACGCTTGTATATCATTGGGCGTTATTAAACATATTCCTGAACAGCCTCATTCTACGCTAAATGCTCTTAAGGAGATCAATAGAGTAGTTAAAGGGGCAGTTTATATAAACGATCTTCCAAACCTATTATCGATCGATGGAATATTATATAAAATTGCAATAATGATTTGGACGAAAATTTTTGGTAAATTCACAACAGGTACTTATTACTATACTCCATATTACTTAAACCATATACTTCAAATAGCTGGTTGTAAACAAATAACATGGTATGGCTGTGGTTGGGCTTTTCCTCTTTCAACAATTTTACACTACCTACCACTTTTTAAAAGTATAGCAAGCAAGCTATATGTCAAACCTGTTTTTACGAATATAAAATCAGACAAACCATTGACTCGATACAGTTCTCTAGAAGTCTTATATCATGTTGTATAGAAAGATTAACGGTAGCATCAAGAGCAATTCATCAGTTCATATTTTCTCCCTCATAATCATAGTACTTTGCAATATAGTATCTTCCGCTCTGTGGCATTCAATGGCTATAGAGCTAGCATGCATGACTTTACAGACTAAATAGTTATGAACTTTAAGAATGTTTTGCTAGATGTTTTGCTTGGTTTTATTCTACCTTTAGTTATTGGCTTTTTAGTTATGTGGAAGTTATTCCTTACACCTGGTACAATATTTCATGGAGATTTAGAAATTCTCTTCTCTGTATCCTCACTACTTAGTGAGCTAAATTATGCTTGGATACCACAGGTTTCAAGTGGATGGGGGTATAACGCAGTCCCATGGATTCTTATATTAATGTTTGCCAAACTTTTTGGTCTTCCAAATGACCTTACGGTTAAGTTATGGGTACTTTTAAGTTTCGCATTATCTTCATTCTTCATTTACTTAACGTTGCGGCTCTTACTTCCTAAGAAAGAAAAACGCATGCATTATATTGCTTGCTTAATGGGATTGATCACTTATATGTTTAATCAGGTAGTAATAAGTGAGCTTATAGTTCCTCATATGCTCCTCTCGTTTTCAGCTCTTCCTCTCTTTTCAATTTTGTTCGTAAGATTTATTCAACAAAAAAAATATAAAGATACACTTGAGTATATTGTAGGAATAGCCGTTATTTCAATGTTTTTATCTATATATCCTCCTCCATTGTTTTTTGCTATTCTTTTTGTAATTTTTTACTTTACGTATAGAACCTTAAAGTATAAGGCGACTCTGATTATTAAAGATTTAAGCAGAACTGCTTTGATGCTTTTCATATTTGTCTTATCAAACTCTTTCTGGATCATCCCAATGCTTTATACAATCTTGTACATTCCTGAGAGCATAGGTACCTTATATGCACAATCGCCTTTCTCTCTTCAAGAGCTCTACGCAGCGTGGAATGCTGCACATGGCTGGAATACAATAAACTCTCTAGGTCTTATTGGCGGATTTGGATGGCCTTACAATCAGCAACCACCGAACATAATTTCAGCGTCACTTTCACTAGTACTGCCAATTTTAGCATTTTTCTCTATACTCCTCTTTAAAAGGTTTGATTCTCTTACAAGGAAGTATATATTCTTTCATTCTATAGCGTTCCTTTTTTTTATGACGTTTGCTGACAGGGATAAGCCATTTATAGATTTAGTTGCTGATCTTTCTTATTTAATCTGGTATAGTGGGTTGCCCTTAAAGTCTCAGTTATGGACATTAATAAAACAGCCAAGTCTCTTTCTACCAGTGATTCCCTACTTTTATGCATTCTTTATAGGCTTTATAGTTCTTATGATTTTAAGATCCTCCTCAAAAGCATGAAGACTATCGGAAAAGCAATATTAATAGTAGTTATGCTGAGCCTTATTATATTAGCAGCGTGGCCCTTTTCAGGCGATGTTTATGGTAGATTTAGACCAGCCCAGATCCCACCTGAATATTATGTTCTCAATTCATATTTTGAGAAAAATGAAGGTTTATACAGAGGGTGGTGGCTTCCAATCGACTATGGCTTTGTGTATTACCAATGGTCTGGATATTATCCTCCTAGCCATCCCTTCTTCACATCCGAACCTTGGGTACTTTGGGATTCGGATCTGGCCAGTTATTTATACATTTTTGGTATTTTAAACGGTGGAACTGATAGCATAGGAACTATTTTATCAAGCTTAGGTGTTAAATATGTCATACTCCGTACAGATATAAGTTCACAGCCACAAATCGGCTACTGGGACGAGCTCAGCAGAGCTCTAAGTGGACTTCAAAATCAGAAAGACCTTAAGCTTATATTTCATGACGGTTATCTTTATGTTTTTGAAGTTACCGAGGAACCTAAATATATTGCAGTTGGCCAGTTGGCACTTATTTTTGGTGGTTACCAAGTTGCTATGGATTTATACGAAACGAAACAATTAAACTCCACGAGTTATGAGTATGTATTTGCTCAGCAACTGAATGGAGAACAGCTTATCAATCTTATAAGGTATTCAAATCTTATAGCTTTTGGTCCGCACAATAATATTAATGAATCGGCCCTTCAATTGCTCGATAATGACTTCATTTATCCTTCCGGCTTATCTAACTGGAGTAGAATATCGGGTTCTGACTTCTATCCATATTACCTTAATCCTCTATCCATTCAGAAAAATTTAGCATTAGATTGGAGCGGTGATATACCGTTCGGTAATACTTTAGTAATAACCGATAATGAAGGAGCTTCCTTTGAAATTCCGATATTTGTTAATTCCTCTGGAGATTATGAAGTCTGGTTTAGACTTCTCAAAAGTCCATTAAGCGGCATGATAACAGTTAACATCCAAGGCAATCTTTACCATGTTAACACTACAGCTAATAAAGCTTATCTTTCTTGGGTCAAGGTGGCTAACTTATGGCTCAACAAAGGAAATCATACCATTCTTGTGACAAATTCTAAAGGCTTCAACGCGATCAATGTAATGTTGGTAGAGCCGAAAGTTAAGATTGACGAAGTCGTAAATAATTTTTATTCTATGATTAAAGATAAAACTGTTATTAAAGTTGATAGAGAATTTTATAAAATTCCTCTTCTTGTTGATCAGGAGGCATGGCCTAATGAATTTATCAATGGTAGCAGGCCCATGGGGTTAGAATGGATCGCTGACGGACGGTATATAGCTCAAATTTTCGTCCCAGATCGACCTGAAATAAGTGCAGTGGAATTATGGCTAGCACGCTACAATGCTACCGCGAACTTGCTTGTAGATTTGGTTCCCGTAGTTAATAGTGTACCTGATTTAAATCATATTCTTGCTGAAGCAAAGATCCCACCACAAAACGTAGGATACGTTGCGAGCGGTCCTGTTATGGTCAACCTAACTTATGAAAACTTAACAGTAGGGAAACCATATGCCATAGTCTTGAGACAAGAAAATAATAGTGGAACAAAATGGGGGGAAGGTGATAAGTTATACTTTGCCTATTTTACGCTTGGAGTGGATGCCTATCCTCCTGGATATCTCTTAATTAGCAATAACCAAGGAAAAAGTTGGTGTAAGTGTCATGGAAATCAAGATCTGCTTTTTAGAATTTATGTTAAAGGGAATCCAGAAAGAACTTACAATTTACTAGAGTCGCAATTTTATAAAATAAATATATATGTTTGGAATTCATCAAAAAATGAGTTTTACAGATTAAATAATTCTTTATATGTAAAAGGACAAACAACACACATCAAGCTGAACCAATACAATCCAGGTATTTATCAAGTTACGGTAAATTCATCAGAACCGTTTGTTTTATCTGTATCAGAGGAATATGATCCTTTATGGCAATTAAACATAGAAGGAGCGGAGCATCTTCCAGTGCTATCAACAATGAATGGCTACTATGTGAACAAGACTGGAGAATTTGTAATAATAGCCAAGTACGGTATGAATATACCTTTTGAAGTAGGCAGATGGCTCTCTTTGTTGCCCATAATTGGAATGATAATCTTGCTAGTGCTAATTAGGTTAAAGCCACTTAATAAATGGAGGAAATATCGCTATTCATTTCATATCCATATTTTTATTACACATTGGTTGTTCAAGAAGTTCAAACATAGTTAAAAGGTTGTAACACATAAAATGAAAAACGTTTATAGGAAAAGGAATAGTAATAATAACTCTCAATGACTTTTAAAATAAGCATTTTAATTTGTCTAAAACCTCTTCTTAACAACACTTAAATCAGGATGATGGACTTTAAAAGCATGGCTACAGGACTAGTGATCTAGATTCGAAGACTTCTGTTCCAAATATTTATGGTAAAACTCGTATTCTATGATTTTCTAAGAATTAAAAGATTACTGGTAACTATAAGAATGTAGACTTATATTTATTTAAAAAAGTGTTATTCCTATCAATATCGATCATGGCTTCAAACTATAATGAACATGGTTCAAAGAGTAGGTGAGAAGGTAATACAGCTAAGGAATGCGATTTATGGCGTTAAACATCCGAAGAGAATCCTAGATTTCTGATTAAGGAGAGGAAACTAGCAAAGCTATTATGTTGCTCCGTAGATGAAGTCAAGTTTTATTTAAAGGAACTTGATGAGAGCGGGCTAATTCGTATGTTAGAGTCAGAGGTTAAGAAGTATAATTTCCCATTAGGCACAATGCTTACACCTTTGAGGGCGCCTATTCTTTACACAGTTGTGAGAGCATTAAAACCGTTGGTAATTGTCGAAACTGGCGTGGCTAGCGGAGTATCTACAACATTAATTTTGAATGCTCTTTCATTAAATTGTAGGGGACGCCTTTTCTCCATTGACATGCCCGATCTTGATCCTGGTGCTAGATTACCCTATGGGAAGGATGTAGGATGGCTTGTACCTTCCGATTTAAAGGAGAGATGGTATCTCATTCCAGGTCTATCAAGAGATAAGCTTAGACCTCTTCTTCAGGAACTAGGTTCAATAGATATATTCCTTCATGACAGTGAGCACAGCTATGAGAACATGATGTTCGAGTTTAAGATTGCATGGTTTTATCTAAGAAAGGGAGGGATTTTGTTAGCAGATGATATAACTGGTAATAACGCTTTCAGAGATTTCGTACAGATAAGTAAGCCAACCTATTGGACTACCTTCGGTGGTTTAGGAGCCATAAGAAAGTGATCCAGACTTGAATATAGATTACAATAAAATTTGGGAAGATTATGAAAGAGAGATATGGTTGTTAGACAGCTATAGGTTTCTAAAGTCATATAAGCTCCTCGAAGGAGAAAATATAGGTAAGCTACTTGGTATAGGTATCCTTGCTGGAAAGGAGCTTTTATCTCTACTTGAGAGAGGCTACGATTGCTATGGCATTGAACTTTCTGAGGCTTATAAAGTAGCTGAGAAGAGGGGAATAAAATGCATAAAGCATGATGTAAGCAAAGGGTTTCCGTTTAACGATGAATTTTTTGACGTGGTATGGGCTGAGGAGGTGATTTAGCATCTATACGATACTGATTACTTCCTTAAGGAGGTCTACAGGGTATTGAAAAGTGGTGCATGTTTTATTTTATCAACGCCAAATCTTGCATCATTGATCAATAGGTTTAGACTGCTCTTCGGACTGCAACCACGCTACGTTCAATTCAGCATCGAAGGGCCAGGGCATATCAGATATTACACTGCAGGAACACTTAAAAAACAATTGATAAAACATGACTTCGTTGTAGAAAAGGTTATAGGAAACTTTCTAAGTTTTCCTGATCCGTTTCCTAAAAAACCATTAAGGAAATACATTTTAGTCCTCTTGGCACAGTTTTCCCGACACTTAGCGAAAACATCATAGTTAAGGCAAGAAAACTGAGGAGGTAAGTATAATTAAAGTTTTAGCCGCTCCAGCATGCTACCTCGTAAGCGATGAAACTGGTAGCGATTCAACTGCGATATACGAACTCATGTATTCGCTAAGTTTAAACCACAGCGTAAATATTTATGCTATCGCTAATAAAGTTAGAGTACATAATCCTTTGCCCGAAAGAGTGAATCTAGCTGAGCTTAATGTGGATTATGGAGGAAGTCTGATCGAGGAAGCCATTTTCATTTTAAAGTATTATAGAATAGCGAAGAAGCTTATGCGAGAGAAAAAGTTTGACGTACTTCATCACATGTATCCTCCTATATTTGGAAACACATTCAATTCCTTAGTCGTATTTGATAAAGTTGACCCACCTTTCGTTTTAGGTCCTGCAATGTATAATGTTCCTCTAGCTGCAGAGCTTGTGGAGGATCTTAAATTTATGAAGTGGGGCCATAGCTGGGGAGATTTAAAATTCAATCTTGAAGTTGCTAGAGATCAGATGTTAAGTAATTTCTTGTTGAAATTTAGAGATCTAATAATTCATTGGTTTCACGAGACGGTGAATAGGGCTGAAGTCATAATAACTGTTAATAATTTCACTAGGAGAGCTTACGAGAAAATCACAAGTTCTAAGAAAATTAAGGTTATACCTTATGGTGTCAATTCAGAAAAATTTCCTTATAGTCCTACACCGAGAAATTATGATATCTTTACCCTTGGAGGCCTTTACAAGAGGAGAGGAGTACATTATCTCATCATGGCTATGCCTAAAATCATTAAGGACTTTCCTGAGACAAGGTTGCATATAGCTGGGGATGGCCCTCAAAGAATATTTCTCTCTAGATTATCTGAGAAACTAGGCATTAGAAACAATGTGATATTTCACGGGCTTATTCCTCACACTAAGGTTGCTAGTCTTTATAAAGCATGTAGAGCGGTGGTTATTCCCACTTTGCATGAGTCCTTTGGTCTTGTCCTTCTCGAGGCTATGTCCTCTGGCCGTCCTGTTGTTGCTACCGATGCTGTTGGTCCCCGTGAAATAGTCGTTAACGGCAAAAACGGTTATGTGGTTCCGATGGGAGATCCTAATGCGTTAACAGAGGCGATATGCAAACTGTTAGGGGACTACGATCTTTCTTACAGAATGGGAGTGGATGGGAGACGTCTAGTAGAAGAGAAATATGACTGGAATATTATCGCCAGTCAATACTATGAAATTTATGAAAAGCTCGTTTACAGTTAATATAGTATGTTAGCGTAACTCTGAGATTCGCTAGGATGTTACTGTAAAGACTTAATTTATTAGGTAGTTAATTTAAAACAAGGTAATAATCAATGGAACGTCATGAAAAGAATTACTTTGAGAAGTATTACAAGGGATATAAATTTGAAAGTATACGTTTCTATGCATATAGAATGACTAGGGCTTTGGTCGAAATTCTTAAGCCTAAAAGGGTTTTAGATATTGGTTGTGCAAGAGGATTTCATGTTCTCTTTTTCAGGAAATTTGGGGTTGAGGCTTATGGAGTTGATATAAGTAGATATGCTATCGAAAGAACGCCAAAATCTGTAAAAGCGGTATTATTCGTAACAGACTGTGAACATGAAAATCTACCTTTTCCCGATGGATATTTTGACCTCGTAACCATGCTTGAAGTAATTGAGCATTTAAGTAACTATGACCATGCACTTAGTGAAGTTAATAGGGTTTTAAGTGATAGAGGAAAACTTTTCATAACAACCCCCCTTCCACCAGGAGAAAAAGATCCTACTCATGTTCATGTTTACAATAGATCTACATGGCTTAGCATATTCTATAAGCATGGCTTTCAGGAAACCACTGAATCTAAAAGTTTAGCTGCAGATGTATTGAAAAGATATCGACTTTATTTACCTCTCGTTATTAAGACATCAAAGGATGTAGGAAGAGCGTTGATGGAGATTATCTCCATAATAAGGCAAGAGAAAGGTCAAGTTTTTCTTTTAGTTAAGGCGGCTTCCCATGGAGGCAGACAGGACTTTAGCTTACATTAGGCCTTTTGGCAGACATACCTTGGGAATAAGTGTTAACGAGAAGTATAGCCCTTTCAAGAAGATTAAATACATAGGGGCCGATATCTTTCCTAAGGATTGGTCATGGTTAGGATTGAAGAAAGTTAAGCTTATACATGTCAAGGCTAGAAGACTTAGCTTTGTTAAAACTTTCTGGGCTGAGTTAATCGGATT
>Ga0081474_134792_pt1 | contig 13432 bp, 22 predicted proteins | sample OneHunmetagenome_2_FD_70978 | JGI IMG/M metagenome (GOLD analysis project Ga0081474, IMG submission 70978) | Ferrous microbial mat communities from One Hundred Spring Plain, Yellowstone National Park, USA v2 (version 2) | ecosystem: Environmental > Aquatic > Non-marine Saline and Alkaline >... | reverse complement strand
ATGGTATTTAAGCGTTACTACTTTTCGGCTTATAAAGGTTATATAAAAAGATTGCGCCAAAAAAAATGTATAAAAATGTAGAAAAAATACATTTTTAAAAGTTTAAAAAAATAAAAGTTTATAAATAAGTTCAACTAAAAAAATGCTTGACCAAAAATGCACGCCAAAAAAGTTTTGGTAGAAAAAACGGGTCAAAGCGAAAACGAGCCAAAGAAAGTAAGCCTTTGGTATATAAAGGTAAGCGAAAGCCAAGACACAGTAATTTATGCAATATCTATTTTTGGCTCAGTTATTTATGTGAAAGTAAGGGTCAAGGAAAAAATGGGCAAAAACATTTTCACTTGGGTTTTAGACCCCCAAGTCGAAAAAGTTGGGTTAAGCCTTGATGACCTTACTTAAAAATAATTTTTTTTTGTTTTTTTCCCTTTTTGCATTTTTTCCGATTTTTTGCGTTTTTTAAAAATTTAAAAAAATGCGGAAAATCGGAAAAAAGACCCATACCCCTTTTTTGTAAAAAATTTTCGTAAAAAACTTGACCCGAAAAAAACCCAATCCGAAAGGTTTATAAGTTTGAAAGTTTAATAGTTTTAGGGGTTTAAACATGACCCTAAAAGGCAGAAACGAAAAAGAAAGCCGTCAAGGGCTTGACAACCCATTTTTTAAGTCGGTCGGTTTGGCGGAAACAGGGGGGTGGGCGTGATGGTCAAACTGACAGCGAACATAACTAAGCCATTGCCAAACTTTCATGAAGGTCTAAGCGGAACAATAAGCAAAGTAGAGGTCATCAAAACACAGCTAAGAGGATATGAAGGCGTTAGAGTAGTTCTTAGCAATACAAATTGTGAAGAGTGCGGAAAAATGCAAAATCTTGATACAAACGAACATGCGGATATGCTATGGTTACGTCAAAATGTTGGTCAAAAATCAAAGCTAGGGGCGTTCATAATAGCACTAGGCGATGACACGGATAATTGGGTAGGTAGGAAAATACTAATCAAGACATGGCAAAGCAAAGTTAGAGCGATTCAAGTGCTTGATAGTAAGAAGAAGTGATAGCCATGCCTAACCCTACCTTTTCCCCTACTTTTTCTCGTATTCATCCAGATACACCGCTTATCTTTGGTGTCAAAAAATTAAGAGTGAATAAACGAAAAGCGTTAAGCATAACATTAGTAACTATGGCTAGACAAGTGATTTTCGTTTACGATTACAGTATAAGAGAAAACGTTGATACTGAGCAACAAGATGATAGACAAGTAGATATAATATTCCAAAAGGATAACTACATTATGGTGATAAGAGAGGGAAATAACATATATACTAGCTTTGGGAAGCTGGCTAGTGTGTTTGTAATGCATCCAATAAGAGGTGAAAAAGTTGGAAAGAAAGTTGAGAAAAATAACTAAGACAAACAAAGGCGCTATGTTGTTAAATGTAGCTGGCTTTGTTCCTTCTGATGCGGACTATGTTTTTATAACCGCATCAAAAAAGGACATCAACAAAATACTTATCACTCTAGAGTTAGTTGATGGTGAAGAACATGGAAATAAGAAAAATACTAGCAAAACACCCAATAAAACTAAAAGTGTTTGACAGCGTAGAACAAAGCCATCAAGGGTTAGGGATGTTAAGCATAGTAGAAATATTAGCGGATATATCGAATAGAGCCATGCTAGTCGTTGGTAGTAGTGGAACGGGTAAATCTACGGCTATGAATTTCTTGAAAAAAATATGCCAACGTAACGTAATGAGTCTAGACGCTATTACTGTAAGCGGTTTACGATACATAGCTCCACGATTGTTTAATGCCAACTTAACAATATTGGTTGATGATTTAAGTAAAGGTGGAACTGAATATAGCCAAGTAGCTACCGCTATGGTGCTTGGTGAATTGGTATATAGCGGTTTTGTAGCTAAGCTAACTAGTAATCTTAACCTGCAAATATACGACTTTAAAGGCAGTGCTATAATGAACGCGCAACCACTAATACTAGCTAGACTACTAAGAGAATCCGAATTTGAGACCGATATTAGGGATAAAGTTATCCGCTATTATCATATCTATATGCCGTTAGAACCAAAACAAGGCATACCACAAAATGGCATAACATATAGTTATGACTACAAAAGCGTGGAAATACCCGAAAAAGTGTTAAAATCAAGGCTTTATCATAAAGGTCAAACACTCTTTCAATACGAATTTTCAAAAGCTCGAGCCAAAGAACACTACGAGGCTCTGATAAGAGCTAGTGCATTACTAGAGGGTAGGAAAACAGTAGAAATAGAAGATTTAGAGTTTGTGAATAAAGCGTTCTCAACTTTCCGCATAGAAATAGAGCTATTTGATAAGAAACAACTAGAAGGCACTAGAAAACTCAACGTGAACATATTACCCTTATTAAGTGTTTTAGCAACTTACAAAAGACCTACCGTAGAACAGATGTGTCAAATATTTCAAGTAAAAGAACGTAGATTATACGAAATAATACAAACGTTAGGCGAATTCGTCATAACTAAGCAAAAACGAATATTCTTAACGAAAGAAGGCGTAGATTTATTGAGAAGGATAGGGGTTAATTATGCCAACACTGGCAATATTGATTGATGAAAGCAGCGGGGAAGAAATAGTAGTTTTTACTAGACGCGGAAGAACACTAGCGTTTTTAAGAAATAAAATAACTAAGAGATTCATAAGGCGTGTAAGAGCAATAAGAGTAAAAGTAATAGTAACATTTTCAAGTCAAGGTGCTAAAAACAATCCACTCTACGTAGACGCTACGGGTATGACGACGATATTGGATACGCAAATAGTAGAAAGAGATGAAATAGCTAGGCGTCTAAGCTTTGCGTTATTTGATGCCATTCAAGAACGTTTTGGTGAAGTAGTAGCGGATTTAGTAAACGTTGTTGGTGTTGAATACAAAATAACCGCTGAACTACCAACATATCCAGACGTGGATATAGATGTGATATGGGCGCACAAATACAATAAAAGAGAGGAAAAGGTGAAGCTAAAGCTATGACAAATTGCATTAAAATAGATTTAGACATCAAGCCAAACAAAGAATGGAGAAGGCTATGGATAAACACAAGGAAACTAATACTCAAGCACATGAAATTGCATTTACTCTATTATAGAGAGTATGAGAGTCGAAAAGGTTATCACTACTATTTCGTAGTCAAAGAGAATCTTAGTTACGATAGACTATGTAAGATACAATTCTTGTTGGGCGATGACATCAATAGAGTTAGATTTATGTTGATACGGAAAGCGTTCATGTCAAGGCTAGAGTATAACGTCTTATTTTGCGAAAAATACTTTAAGATAGGTAGAAGTCTCTACAAGTTTAACGTAGCGGAAAAGAAAATAGAAAAAGTAGGATGGGGTAAGCTATGGAAAGAAAAGCAAAAGTGATGTTAGCATTAACTATTTCCATAGCGTTGTTGTTAGCAACACTAATAGCATTGTGCTAATATCCTTTTTTTTCGATTTTCTGCATTTTTTAAAAGTTTAAAAATAAACTATTTGATTACTACAAGCTCGAAAATAAGATTCATGCGGTCTATTTGCTTCATTTTCAGTTTGAATTTCCACCCTTCTCTCTTACTCAAATAATTATCTTCACATAAAAAGTCTGGTGTTCTTTCATCGAAGTGGTGGATGTGTGTGATATCTATCCAGCTCTCTGGTTTATGCCAAAGTGGTGTCTCTATATGAATTATTGCCCCATTCTTACATACCCTATACATCTCTTTAAATAGTTTAACCAAGTCATGGATATGTTCAACCACGTGTATAGCTCTAATCTCATCCACAGAATTATCGGGAAAAGGTAAACCATTATTTATATCATGTATTAAATCGGGTTCGCCATATAAATCAATGGTAAAGTAGCCTTCTATTTTTTTACTTTCGCCTAAGGCTACCTTCATTTTTAAATCACATGTTTAATGCTTACATATTCTATGTGGTCTAGGCTTAGCCTTCTTGTCATAATATTCTTGGTAACCACTGCCAATATAGCACACGTAGTAGCTATAATAACCACCTTCACCTATCGATAAAGGACTAGTAAGCTTACCAAGATAGTCATATTTATTACCACTCTCAGATTCAAAGAACCAATAAGGTGTTACAAAATCACTAACCCACATGTTATCTATTTGATACGTATATTCTTCTACCACATCACATATTTCTCTGAAAATAAACTTGGTGAAAAATATACCGCCATCATTAGCGCTAGCACCAACGAATAAATTAACAAAAGGATTAGTTAGCATTTCAAGTAATTCATGGGATGCAACAGCTGAATATGGAAAACCATCATTCGCACTAGTTTTAACGAAAACAAAAGCGGTTGGCTTATTATAACCTTCATAAACATGGTATCCAAGTGCGCCTACAACATCCGTATTATCCTCTAGTATTAAATCCATATCTGAATCAGTTGGCTCAAGCTCTATTTTTGCTCCAACACCCCATATAGGTGTATAATGCTCATCTAGTTGTTTCTGTAATACACTAGCTAGTTGCTGAAGGTCGATATAAAAACTTGATTTATTAATTAAACTTACTTTATAAACCATGTTAATCAAACTATTAAAAATAAGAGAGCTATAATAATCTTTCCTTTTTTTCCGAAAAATTGCATATTTTTAAACTTTTAAAATATGCAAAAAATCGGAAAAAAAGGATAAATGTTTATGTTGCAATATTGAACTGATAAGTTATTGTTACACTTCCATTAGGTTGTAGTGTAACGGGTGTTGGTAGCAAATCATGAATGATGAGATATTTACATGGAGTTCCACCAAAACTTGCAACAACCGCAACTTCAGTTATTGTAATAGATGCGCTTGATTGATTTATAAATACTCTCTGTATTTGAGTGTAGCCCGTATTATTACTTGAATTTATTACGGGTGGTATAGTAGTCATAGCACCATAAGCTAATTGACCCGCACTATTACCATTACGAATTAAACTTTCAATAGTTATATCACTTATAGTAGGTGGTGTTGTTCCACTACCTACTTGAATACCATAACTATCATCACCGTTACCCGCATTTACTGTAATCCAGGGATAATAACTCGTAGCATTTTCATTAGCGCTTGCTATACAACTACCCGATGAAGGGTAAGCTTGTGGAAGGTTAATACCGTTATTTTCCTGAAAACTGTTAAATAATATATTTAAAAAGTTTCCTACAAAACTGCGACTCTTAAATCTATATACTTTTGTTCTCTGTTTTGGGTTCTTTACTTTCACTATTACAAATATTTTAAATGAATCCATTTTCACCACCTCATGTTTGGATACTGAAAATATAAGTCACAGTTAAAACGTGACCGTTTGCTAGTGTAATTGGTGAAGGTAGAATGTCATGGATTATAAATGTGTCATGAAGATTCCCATCTGAAGCGTAAATTAGAATTCCAATCCCTATTTCCGAAACTGTAACACTTCCACCACTATTGTTTGTAAAACTTCTTGTTACACTAAAGTTGCCTTGATTAGTTGAAGTATTTATTGTTGGTGATGTAAAAGTCATAGCACCATAAGCTAATTGACCCGCACTATTACCATTAAAAATAAAAGAATCCATACCTGTATCATTAATGCTTTTCGTTGTTCCACTACCTACTTGAATACCATAATTATGATTACCGCTACCCGCATTCATCTGTAAAGGATTATTGATAATTGCTGATGCTGGAAAATTATTATTTAAAATGCTTAATCTATTCTGTCCAAACATACCGTAAAGTAATTGTAACCATTGACCTACAAAGCTATGACTCTCAAACTGTTTGCTATAAATCACTTTACCTTTATCCTTCACTTCGACTAAACAATAGACTTTTAGCGTATGACCCTTCATTTTGTTACTTTTTCGTCTAATATAACTTGACTTTTGCATTTCAGCTCAAACCTCACATTAATTGTAGATATACTAACACTTGCTTTTATTTTTTGCTCTACCATAATTCATCACATTACACTTGTCGAAACCCGTGTCGTTAGCTGACCTGTCAGAGTAGCATTATTTAAGCTTGATGTAATTGATGAACCCATGTTTATTTGTATCTCTGAGTTAGTGGTGCTTGATTGTTGTGCTGAAGTGAAAGATATTGTTATTACAGGCGAAGCCGAAGCTGGAACTAATACTAAGTTAGGTGGTTGAAGTGGTATAAAAGGCAATTGAATACTTGGCAACTGTGGACGTGGGAATAATTGTGTTATTTGTCTTAAGGTTAGAATCTGTGTTATGAATTGTGCAACTATTTGTGCTATTATTGGTGTAACAAATATACCACCTAAACCGATAAGAAAACGCTTAGTATTCATTTTACCACCAACAAAACCTTCAAAAATGCCTCTAGCTATCTTTAGCTCGGCTGGTGTAACTAGTGTTGCATATACAACTTCGGTAAGCCTTGCTACTAATGTATTTTGCATGTTCACAAATATGCCTTCTATTCCTTTATATATCGCATCCATACCACTATTTATTGCATTTACAAGATATGATACCCCATTAGCGATATTCCGCCATAGCCAATTAAAGAAATTAACCAAGTGCTGAACTATCCATTGAACACCTGAAAATATCCATGTTCCAAGTGCTTGTAATCCACTCCATATCCAGCTTAAACCCCTCCATAACCAATTACCAATGGCGTTAAATGCATTAACTAGTAATTGACCAAACTCAACCGCAAAATTATAGATACTTTGAGCTATATAGACTAAACCACCAAATAACCCTTGACCAATACTTGTAATTTGTGAAAGAAAACCTGTTACCGCGTTGCAAATATCATTGAATGGAAAAGGTAAACTACTACATGGTGCTGAGCTTATAGGTGAACTACTAATCACATTAAAGAATACAGCTATGAAGTCATAGTTTGCTGATGCGTTGGTTGTATCAAACATAGCTACATATTGTAGTCCACCATGACTTGGTATGTATGCTATTGTTTCTTCCCAAGTAGTTCCTCCAATGGTGGCATCAACGTCTCTAGTCCATCCTTGTAGTGAACCCCAATCTGGTGTCGTCGTCCCAGATGTATTAGTTGATACTATTGCCTCTATACTAAATAAGCCATCCGCATTATTGAAAAACTGAATTTCAGCCACATTATTTGTGCTACTAACCTGACCACTACCACTAACGCTAAATGATAATGGCGATAAATAGTTGATACCACTAACATCATAGATAACAATGTAGCCCGATGCGGTATTTGTTAGTGTAGCATATACCGTTACATTACCCGTATTTTTAGCTATTGCATACCATATTTCAATGTCGTTAATAGTATCGCTTGATGTTGCACGCATATAGTTATTCCCTTGACTATCTGTTACTGATTGAACCGTGTTAGTTTTGCCTTCAAGTGCTACTACAACTATTATAGCGTCATTCTGATTAACATAACTTTGAAAAGTAGCGCTTAACTGTGTAACATTTAACGCACTGTTTATTTGTCGTTGAACAACACTAACAATTATTTATCACCCGTTAAATAAGTTACCACCTAAGAAGTTATTAAATTGCTGTGTTGTTCCCATAACCGCATTCATAAGTGCCTCAAAATTTAAGACAAAAATTAAGCCATCATTAGTATGCTTAACCTCTATAAATTGCCTGACTTTTGGGTCTAAGTTCGCAAAGAATGTATCAACTATCCATTGATACGATATGTCTATTAGTATTTTGTTGCCTTCAGTTCTAGCCTTTATACCTCTTGAGTTTAATGTATTCACAAAATCCTTAGTTGCCTGATTTATATTTGCGCTCATTTTCATACACCTAATAACGCACCTATAACCACAAGGGTAGTTATAGCTTTATCTGGGTCTCTAGTTAGCCAATTTAAAAATTGACGTATATACATCACTGCCTGCCAAATTATTACTTTTATGTATGTCATTAACTCAACCAAAAAACTAGCTAGCGCTCCAGCTATTCCATTACCTAAATCAGCTCCAGCTGTTGCTCCAGCTGAAGCTCCTATTACAGCTGACATATTTATCACTGAATATAACTATTAACTTCAACTTTAATTTTTCTATCCTATCAAATTAACGAATTTTTTGTAAACATCTGGACTATACATTTTTGCCTTATTTAAGGCATTTTCACTCATGTTTGCAAATTGATTATCGCTCATATCTAATGCTTTGTAAATTGCGAAAACCATGTCATCGGTATTATAGATATGGTGTTCTATGTTTTCCCATCCAAAAGGCTCATACCACGCATCTTTTGTAGGTATGAAGATAGTAAAGCTACTATCCGCATACTCATATATTGGCAAATAGTATGGTGATATTAATGGCATACCATGAGCCATAGCTTCTAGTGGTGTTAAGCCAAAGCCTTCACAATCACTTATATTTAAATACCAGCTGAATTTTTTATAGTAATCCACAATCTGTGTTTCATCAAACTTGTAATCTGTTATAATTGTATCGAAAAGATTAGCGTAAGGATTATTATTTGTTGTTAGAACACATGGTTTTATACCACTTCGCTTTATTGCTTCAACACCATATTTTGGGTATTTACGATACTGATAACCACCTATATATAGGAAGTTCTTATTGTTTTGTTTTTTAGGTTCACCGAAATTAAATATAGCGTGTGGTATTACATCATCAACATCAACACCAATAGCCTCATACTTTTCTTTAACATATTTGCTTGGAACTACATGTGTTATTATTTTCGAGTATGGTCTAAACCATAGTGCTGGTGTCCTAAGCACACCTTCACACACTGTGTATGCTATTATACGCTTACCAAAGCTATGACGAATTATAGTAAATAATTCTTGGTCTGGATTACCAATAGCCAATACTACATCACCTTTTGGTGGAGAGTAGTTATTAGTGCTTATTATAACATCATAGTAGTTTGAGAGATAACGCTTTAAGTCATTAGCTATTTTAACTAAGCTAAATGGTTTGGTATGCCTTATCTCAATAATCATACATATCAATTAAAAATATAAGCCAAGCGTGGTATAAGCATTTTTTCCGATTTTCTGCATATTTTAAAACTTTAAAAATATGCAGAAAACGGGAAAAAAAAGATATGGGGAGAAACGGCACTTAGGTAAGCCCTGCCCCTTCTAGGCTTACCTAGAGTCCACCCATAAGCCCTGTAAAGAACCTACCAACGCTTGAGAACACTCTACGACCAACAGTTACCACAGCGATAGCCAATGCTCCAAGAACGAGCAATTCACCTATCACTGAGGCATTCGCGGCGATAGCCTGCGCTACACTGTCAATCACTGTGCTTATACCGTTCAGAATATCCGTTAGTGCTGTGGCTAAGGTAGCAGGACTTGACATGTTACCACCGAATAGTAAACTATAATAGAGAGATATAACCTTTTCGATATGGGTAGAAATGGCGCAAAGAAATACCCCTTTAAATACGGATAGAAGGCTTTTACAAGTCTATAAGAACCTTAGAGCTATGAACCTAAAGTATTACATCGACTCAATAAGCGATGATGAAATTTTAATAACAATACAGCTTGACAGCATCATGAATTTGATAGACTCAAAAATGACACATTTACCTAGAGAACTAGCATTATTAGATGAAAACGCTAAGCCTATGAAAGGTTACTTAGCCATACATTTTTGGCGTGTTGGGACTAAACCAAAAATTAATCTTAAAGAAAACGACGAGAAGGTGGATAGCAAATGAGTTATGATAATGATGAAGAGTTTAAAGAGCTGACTTTTGAAGATTATATGACCGCTTTTAAAATAGTAATGCATTTTATGAGAACTTATAATGATGTGCAAAGACGCTTATATAGTGAGCTTGGACGTATGGGTTTTAACCGTAATCAGAAAACAATAGGTAATATGACAATGGATGAATGGACTAATTACGTTATGAGTAATGTTATGAGCAATACTTTACAAAGTAAACAAGCTAGACTACCACAAACACAAGATGGGGATGAAATACCAGAGATTGAGAATGAAGATATTATTAATATGAAGAAATTAACCGAAAAAATTAAAAGAAAAAAGAACGTTAAAGTAAATACTAATACAGGTGATGAATCATCGCAAAACCAAAAGAAACAAAATATATAAAAATAAATAGTAACGTTACAAGCTTTGAGGAACAGAATTTTATTAATAATTGGTTTGATGAAAGGATAAAGAAGCTTGAGCTGGTCGTATATACTACAATTGGAACACAAATGGTTTTAATCAGTCTAACAATAGCTATTTTTGTTAAGCTATTTTTAGGCGTATAAAAGTTTATAAATAGCCACTGTGATTTTTCTAGTTGGGTATGGTGGTCTTCTCACCCACGCGTAGTAGTCTCCATATGGGTGGTGGATGACTCTACGCATCACCCATTTGTAGTGGTATCCACTTGGGTAGTGGATAACCCTACACATTAAAATAGACCACCATACCCAGATAATCGAAAGATTTAAGATTATGATATGTGTGTTTAGTTTTGGTGTAATGTATGGCTAGAAAGCCTACATTTATAAAAGAACCACGAATAGAGCAATATGCTCTAAAGCAGTCTCTAATCAGAGAAGCCTACGGTTATCTACCAGAAGAACTGAGAAGACAAGCACAGGCACAGATAGCTAGACAACTTCAGGACTTTAATACGGGTTTTGGTGCTTTACACAGTGCTTGGCTTACTGCTGTTGGTATTCTTCAGGCGCGTGATGTTTCACACTTAGATTATGCTAAATATAAAGCGTTTGTCAATGAATACGTTAGTAAGGTGAGAACGAAGAAAACTGAAACTGTTGAAATGGTAATAGCGAAATACACAGCTCTAGGCGCATCAGAGCCTATTTTAAGGGACATCATAGGTGCTTTAGGCGAAGTTACAACCATGCCGTAGAAGTGTTTTTAACACTTCTACATTCACCTTTTTTTAAAAAACTTTTAAAAAATGCAAAAAATCGGAAAAAAGGGGTAGTCTATGGCATCTGTGCTTAAAGCTCTTAACAGTGATGCATATACTTTTTTGATAGCTGTTATCATCATTATAGTTACCGCTTATCTTAAGGTGAATAATTCAATTACTGAAAGTGATTTTATGGTTATTATCGTAGCTATTGTTTCATATTTCTTTGGTAGACGTGTTGGTGGTCTTTCATAAGGAAAGGATGGCATCCTTCTAATTGGCTTTTAGCTCAGGATTGTCATTTTGGCTATGGTTTAGCTATTTCATTTTTTGTTTATGCGGTTCACTTACCACCATTTTGGATTATTACGCTTTTATTAGCTGAATTGCTTTTTAAGGAAGTATTATTCGACCAAATTATAGAAAAGAATCCTTTAGTTTGGGGTGGTTTTATTGATTTTAGCTTTTATGTGCTTGGCGCATTAGCTGGCTTTGCTATTGTCCACTTATTTAAGGGTCTCTAAGTATATTTTCATAATGATGTATATCTCTTAATATACCTTGTAGTATGTTATCAGCTATATGCATCTGAACCATTATTTCGTGTTTACTTTTTATTCTTCTATCTTCAATTTTTTGCTTATATCTTACATATTTTCGTGTCATAGCATAAAAGTTTGTCCTTAAATCAATCAGTTTATAGAATGCTTCATCTTTTCTTGTTCTTATTAGTGCGCACATGAGACAATCCCCTACTCTGTTTTTTCAAGATAGTATTTATACTTTCTGGATACATAACTATGAATCTACGTAGTGTTCTTTGTAAATCTCTTATTTTTGCTAGTAATTCTTTTTTAAAGTCCTTTTTTATTCCCTTACTACCTCTTACGAAGCTAATTATTGAGCTAAATATAGCATTCACTATTTCCGCATATTGAGTTGAATATATTTTTCTTATTTGTAAGCTTGGTTGTGATGGTTGTATAACAAAAGTGTATGCTACTATTGTTTCTCTAATTTTCTGTAAGAGTTCTAATATTTCTGGGTTATTATCTGTTAGCTCTCTTATTCTACCCATTAAGTTATCTATGTGTGTTAGTGTGAAGTCTGTGTATGCATCATTTAAGATAAATGAACGTGCTGATAAAACTATGGCTATTAATTCTTGTTGTATAAAGTTTTCGATTATTTGTTGTAATAATCTAAATTCATATTTTTTTATTCGCTTACCGAATATGCGTTTTAGTTCTTCTCTTAGTGGTTGATGTATTTGTTCTTTTAAGCCTCTAGTGTGGGATGCTACTACTGTTCTTAATATTACTTCTGTTTGCTCTCCTTCTCTTACATATTCTAATGCTCTTTCTGTTATTGTTGGTCTTAGAAGTTCTAAGGCTCGACTTATGCTTATTTCCTTATAAACTGATTCTCTTCCTTGAACCATACCTAGAATCATGCTTTCTTTCAATTCCTCATTAAAGGATACTCGCTTATCATCGAACTTCCACCGTTTCCGCCGTTTGTACTTTCAATTCCTCATTAAAGGATACTTGACGAATTGCGCATTAATTCGGGTTTAACGATATTCTTTCAATTCCTCATTAAAGGATACCATTTTTATCACCTTTCGGAAAATGGATAAGGCTTAACCTTTCAATTCCTCATTAAAGGATACTATTGTTGCACCTTGCCATTCACTTGTGTTTTCAAACTTTCAATTCCTCATTAAAGGATACCCGACGGGTTCAAGTGGAACGGTATTTAGTTTGGTCTTTCAATTCCTCATTAAAGGATACCAAGTCCGTATCTGTCGGTATTGTGCATAGAAAAGTGTTTACTTTCAATTCCTCATTAAAGGATACACGCCTCTTTTAGCAAGTTCCCTTCTACAATAAGAACCTTTCAATTCCTCATTAAAGGATACGGTAAAGGAGTTCCTCTTCAGGAACGCGATTTACTTTGCTTTCAATTCCTCATTAAAGGATACTTGCGAAAACGCATTTACCAAGTCGTGTAACCCTGTGACTTTCAATTCCTCATTAAAGGATACCGATTACAGTTTAAGGGGTCTAACTATTTTTGACGTCGCTTTCAATTCCTCATTAAAGGATACTTCGACGTTGATCGCAAACCACTTGCTTACCTGCGGTACGTCTTTCAATTCCTCATTAAAGGATACCCAGAAAGATATAAAGAGAGAACAAGCGGTGATAAACAAACTTTCAATTCCTCATTAAAGGATACAAGCGTAAAAAGTCCAAAAGTTTTGGAACTCATGAACTTTCAATTCCTCATTAAAGGATACCGTCAGGCGTATACTAGCGTTATCAAGTCCCTTCTTCCCTTTCAATTCCTCATTAAAGGATACAACCCTTTGGAGACCCTACATTGACGAAGAGCTGGACTTTCAATTCCTCATTAAAGGATACCTGGTTGTAAAGTTGCACTATTTTACGCAAAGTTGCACTTTCAATTCCTCATTAAAGGATACTGCGATTGTCAAAGTC
>Ga0081474_124807_pt1 | contig 13434 bp, 8 predicted proteins | sample OneHunmetagenome_2_FD_70978 | JGI IMG/M metagenome (GOLD analysis project Ga0081474, IMG submission 70978) | Ferrous microbial mat communities from One Hundred Spring Plain, Yellowstone National Park, USA v2 (version 2) | ecosystem: Environmental > Aquatic > Non-marine Saline and Alkaline >... | reverse complement strand
CCGTTTTAAAAATGCTTTCCCAGAGCCATCGCTTAGCGTTGGTTTACCCAGACACCTACAGGTTTCCCGCAATACTAAGAGGAAGACTGCAATACTTCGATGTGGTGTTTACGGCGGCAAATAAGCACGAATTCTATTACAAGTTAGGCGCGAAGAGGGTCGTTACACTTTCTTGGGCTTGTGACCCTGAGTTCCACAGAAGGCTAGAAGAGCCAAAATTATACCCTGTTAGCTTTGTTGGGACGTTTTATCCAGAAAGATACTCAGTTATAAAACAACTAGAGGAGTTAAAGGGAAAGATACACATTTTCGGAAGCTACTGGTTGGCCAAACCCGCGATGGTATCCCCAGCTGTTTACGGTGAAGATTACGTAAAGGTTGTGAATAGAAGTATGATAAATTTGAATATTCATCACCCAAAAGACATAGAAGCTGACGCGCCTAATATGAGGGTTTTTGAAGTCGCTGGGTGTGGCGGGTTTCAGTTAGTAGAAAGAATGAAAAGTATTCAAGAACTTTTTTTAACAGGTAGCATTGAAACTTATAGTGATGTTTCCGAACTATTAGACAAAATCAAATATTTTTTAGATTTCAAAGAAGAGGCCACCGAGAAGGGCCTTAAAAGCATGGAAGAATGCGTAAGGAATCACTCCTATGCTCACAGAGTATCAAAGATGTTAGAATCAATCTAGGTTTTTGAAGGGTGAAAACCTCTAACAGTAATTGTTTCCAGATTTTCCTATCCCTTACCCATGAAGCAAAATGTGGATATTAGGAAATCAGTTGTAAAGAAAGCACATGCATGTAGAAAGAGTTTCACAAACTTTGAGCGTAGCACTGATGATAAACACAGAAACTCATATAGATCAAACTAATATATGAATCCGAAAGCTTCAGAGCACGCTTTGAATGGTTACTAGCAAAACTCAGAGAGTGATAGAGAGTTTCCCAGCTTGGTGCTTGAGTTATAGGACTCTGAAAGGTATAACTGTTTCAAACATTTAGAAAAGACGATGCGGAAAACTGAGACGTTCACGTTCGATAACTGAGTTGGACATTAGAAGGCTATCAAAGGAGAGTCAGGTGGCTCATAGAATTGATCAGACACAGCTCAATGTAGGTTAGGAACCAAAACAGGCTGTTCTCATTACTAGTCAGGGCAACCAAAAGCTGTACAACGTTTAGCGCAAAATAGAGAATCCCAGAGATCAATGGCTACAGAACAAATAGCACCTTAACACTAGGCTTCGAACAAGTATGGCTGAGACCATAATAAGCTAAGAGAATAGGAGGTAAAGCTCCTTTATTGCAGCTCCTAGCTTTTTCCATTGCGAGTCATACACAGGGCTTCATATACACTCTCTAGTGAAAGTTATGATGTAATCACAAAGCAGGCAATAATTTATGTGAGAATAGGTTGCTTAGAGAAATATGAGAATGTTCGTTGAAAGAAAAGTTTCTGAAATCAAAGTGAACAATGATAGTTTTCGATAAAAAGCCGCTTAGAAAGACGCTTTGGATAACTGAATTTTAATGAGCAAAATCACACTTAATGTATCGTTGTTGCGCCGTGTAGATTGTGAACTAAAACTTTCCAGTTGTAGCTCAATCTATTAAACCTGTGACTTAAGAAACAGCAAAGATGATTAATGCGCCTATTCCTACTCACCTAGTGATTTAGATGAAATGACTGCTTGATTGAACCACTACAACGGGCAATCGATCAATACTGTATAGTATCTTTATAGTAAGGCTATTATTAGCGTTTTTCAATGGACACGATGGTAAAGATGATTTCTGTGGGCAGGTATAGATGGGTTTATGAAGGCAACGATTTTGCATATTATGTACCTTTATTCGGTAGATTACAGTATGGTTTTCTCAAAATAAGACGTGGAGATATAGTATTGGACATAGGAGCTTACCCTGGAGATTTTTCAATCTATGCTAGTGAAGAGGTTGGAGATAGCGGACTTGTCATTGCAGTAGAGCCACATCCTAATAATTTTAGAATATTAAAGGAAAATATTAGGTTAAATGGTCTTAGGAACATAATACCTCTTAATTTTGCTTTAAATAATAAAGAAGGAAAAGTAACGATAATGGACGAAGGGGTAGACGCAAAGATAGGTGTACGTGGATATTTAATTGACGCGGTAACTTTTGATTCGATCTTAGGGTTAACAGGCGTAAACCATATTGATGTTTTAAAAATGGATTGTGAAGGTTGTGAGGGAATAGTTCTCTCTGAAAACAATATATTAGATTTCCGAGAACTAGCAATAGAAACACATAGTATTCATAACTTCGAAATCGTCACAAGACTTCTAAAGCAAAAAGGCTATAGAATAAAACTTTTATCAAACTCTATGATAATACAAAATGCTTTTAAATGCATAATAAAACGTCCACTCGAATTTGTTTAAGCCGAAATAAAAAGCAGCTGGTTAGGCACTAGAATGATTTACAAAAGCCTTCTTAAAAAGGTACCTTTAGCACCTGCAACTGGAGGAAATAAGTCAGTAAAAGTAGTATTCGCAACCAAAAATATTGCCTGATTCTTCACCATATATTGATATTGTTAATAGTAAATTAATATATCTGAGCGGTTCATATATTCAGCGAGTCGTAACCACGATATTTGAAGGAAAAGAGTCTCAGATATTAGGTTAAGGTGCGGATCGCCGGACACAGTCAAATAAGCAACATAAATCTTAATTAATTCTTAAGTGTTGGTTACCTCTACCTTGAGTAGCGTGAAAAGGTTAGTGTTATCAGGTTTCTACTATCCTGCTAGTTCAGGTATTGCGAGGGCCACGGTAAATCTTGCTATTGGGTTATTAGAAAAAGGTATACATCCTGCAGTAACTGCTTTATATATATCTAAAAGATGGATAAATGAACTGGAAAAATTTAATATTCCTACATTTTCTGCTTTTAACTCTGATTGTTTTGAAAAAGTTCATTACAAACTTCGATTAATGTGGGACTTGGACTATAAACTAGCCAGAAAACTTAATACTCAACTAAAAAAACTAAAAGATGAATTTGATCTATACGTAGTTTCGGATGATGCGGCTCTTTCACTTTCCAAGTATAAAGATGAAAAAAGGATGATTCTTTGGACTCATGGGGAAATTTCTATGCTTCTTTTATCTAGTGCTTGGTCTAGAACATATATAAGAAGACTACTGAGCACGTTATTTGTACCAGTGTTACTAAATCATAGAAAATTAGTTAAAAATTTTGATTTTATAGTTGCTAATAGTAATCTCGCAAAAGAATTATGTCAATTTACCTATGAAGTAATTCCTAGGGATATAGTTTATCTACCTGTAAACACACAAACATTTTCTCCTGTTAACGAACCATCGAATGATTATTTTATTGCTGTAGGAAGAAGCGATGAAGGAATAGGTATAATTTTGAGTGAACTCGCAAAACGGATTCCGTTAGTCACGATTGGAGGTTTAAAAGTACCAAACGCTAAAAATTTGGGATTTATTTCCGATGATAACATGCTAAGAGACTTGTATTCAAATGCCATAGCTACACTACATCCAGCAATGGGTGAGTATTTTGGCTATCCAGTGGCCGAATCTTTAGCATGTGGCACACCAGTAATAGCGTATGATGCTGGAGGACCCTCTGAGTTGATTAGCCATGGTGAAAATGGCTGGCTGGTTAAAAGCAATGAAGATTTTTATGAAATTGTTATGAAAATATACAAAAATGGTTATAGCAGTGCATTAAGAAAAAATGCGAGAGAATCGTCTAACTTTTTTTCAATTCAAAAAAGCACCAGTAAGTTTATCGAGTTGATTACTACGTTTATTGGGCAATAAGACTATTTATTATCTTTACATAGCTTAAGGTTATAATTTCTTAGTAAATGGTGCTATCCGGAATAGCATCAAGTGAGTGTAGTATCTAATCATGTAGGGGTGTAATCCGGACACCATCTAGCAAATAAAGATAAACTCAAATTAAGTATATTATCCATATGTTTAGGTATAGCCTTAATCAGATAGATCCCTTGCTTAGCCTCAATCTAGCGTTTCATAACCTCTATGAAGCCGAGAACCACGTTCCTCTATTTAACCCTCTTTCAGAGAAAGGTTTCCAATATGTGTTTTCCACTTTCTTTGGCAAATTAGGGACAACATAAAGTGGTTTTTGGTGCTTATAATAGATATTGTATCCTTATACTATAATATATGATGGGGAAAAGACATGTGATCGGTTTATTAGCTTAGCAACCATCCGCTAGTAGCAAGAAGGAAAAGTGTATACCGTTTACGCCTCTTAATCCAGTAGTGTCACATAATTCCATAATCGTACTTTTAGTGAACAAAATCACGCTTAACTGCATGCATGTGTAGTGGTCTTAAACCTCCAATCTGGACATAGCGGCTCCTAACCCACTAACACCAATGAAACCTAATATTTCTATTCCCAGTCGCATAAGACTAGGAAGGTGAGCGCGTCAACTAAGCGTGAAAAATTGCTACTCGAAAACCGTCAATCTCTTAACATATAGCTTATTACTCTCGAAAGTTTTTGTCAGAAAGTTACTGGTGGAGTAAAATAATGAGAACTCTCTCTGAAGGACTTACAAAATATATTATCAGTAAACTGAAAGTCATATTAACCGAAGCACTAGTAATAATAACTATAATTTTTATATCATTAAGAGTTTATATTTTTGGCAATGGATATTATGATTATTCTGATCAGCATTGGGGTTTATCGATTAAGACCTTCCCAAGTGGGGTATTTTCTACCTACTTTTCGCCTTCTATACCAATTCTGCAAATGACAAGGGATGTTGTAACTTGGCCGTATATTTTGTTTCGTTTAACGAAACAAAATATCTTGACTGAAAAGTTATTCATTATTTACTCCTTTGGATTGATCATCGGATTTTCATATCTCTACGCCAAAATCTTGCTAGAATCGTTAAATAGACTTACAAATTCCAAAATTGGCCTATTAAAAAGGGAGATTTTTAAAGCGTTAACAGTAATTACGATATTTACAAATTTCGAAGTTATGGGTCTAAACGTGGATGGAGGCCCTTGGTCTGACACATTAGTCTTGCTATCATTAGCTACAATTATAGTTATCTATTCTACATGGTCGAATTCTAAGTTTGCCGCTTTAGTTAGCTCAGCTTTATTTTCTATTTCTCTACTTGTTGACCCCGATTATACATTCATGTTTATGGTGAGTATATTATTATCAACAATTTTTTATGGCCTAGTTCATGGCTGGTCTAATACTTTTCGTAGACTTACAATCTTTATCATTTCAAGTTTACCCGCTCTCCTTTTCATCATTTACGGGCTTGTCTCTACGTTTGTTCCAAATGGACCATACTCCAACTACAGGGTCTTTTCCGAAGCAGGCGTCCTTGCTTTCTCTAAAAATCTAACATGGTTAAATGCGTTTGAATTTCTAGGTTATGCTTGGAGTTTTATGACATACTCTCCTCCCTCTCTATTGGGGTATCATGGCCCATTAAATGTGCTACCAGCGATGGGCTATCCAACTCAAGTTATTCTTCCTCCTCCAAAAGCTCTTGATGAAATATGGCTAATTACTCTCCCCATTCCCGCTGCAATAAGCTTAACCGTCGTTTTAAGTAAAAAATTAAGACAGTTATCTGTACCTAGTGCTTTAATTTTTTTGTTAGGTATACTTTTTTCCCAGTATGCGAGGATCAACCTATTATTCAGACTTGTTTACAATTTTACTAAGTTACCATACTTGGGTAAAGCCATAGGAACAGCATTCGCTGTTCCCGACCATTTTCTTCTCATGGTGACCGCAGCGTATATAATTTTGCTGCCTTCGACTGTATATTTACTGTTAAATAAAAAAACAAAGTACGGTGAAACGAATAAAATTAGTATCTTTAAGAGATCCACATTTAATTTATTTACAAGATACTTAATTACATCTTTTATATTATTTATCGTTATTTTTAACGGCTGGCAAGCGTTTAACGGTTCTTTCTACCCTTCGAGAGCATGGCCTCCTTTTACAAGCGGAAATGGCGTTCCTAATGCGGCGCCGTTTACTCCTGTAACACCACCAAAAGACGTATCAACGGTTTACAACTTTTTACTAAACTCCCCAGGTAATTTCAGAATATATTGGCCTGCGCTTGGAACAACACCAGAGTATATGCCAAGAACAGTATTCTTCTTTGACGAATCTGATTCTCCCAAACCTTTAGCGGTAGCCCCAGCTTTACCCTACCTAATTCAGAACAACTTAACCTCAGATATAGCTCCTTATTTGGATTTCCTGAATATTAAATATATTGTCGTACAAAACGAAACGTCTAACATACTTCAACAAGAATTCGGCTCACCTTCCTATAAATATATTATAAGCGTGTTAAATCATTCGGGGGGACTCGTTCAATATTTTCAGGGGACGAATATAGAAGTTTTTAAAGTTTATGATGACGTGGGACCCATCTATCGGGCACAATTGTTATTAAATTATAATCAGACAACGCAAGAATATGCAGTAGCTTATAACTTATTTAGACAATTAGGATTGAACGTAACATTTGTTCCTTATAGTTCACATGGGATAAATTTTACAATAAATTCGATTAATGCAAGCATTTGTTTGCTATCGCCCATATATCTAGCAACTAACTTTACATCCATTAATCACATCATGTTTGGCACAGTGAATAATAGCATTCGTTTTGTTGCTAGTCAGGGGAATAGCTGGGTCGGGAACTGGACCATAACTGACTGGGCTCAACAACCACTAGACGTGCTTACAAAAGATAGTCAAATAATACTTACAGCAAGTAATCCTACCACGGCCTCCTTAAGTTTTAATGGATCGCTTGTAGCCGCAGGAGGCGTACAAAAGACGTTAGATACGCTTGCGGTAGCAAATCTAACTTTCTACTACAAAACAAGCGCACTTTTTACTGGTCAAATTTCAGCCTATATAATGGGTTTAAATAGTAAACTTGAGTGGGTCGAAAATGTTAATAAGAACCTGCTCCACTCTTCTAACTGGAAAAGAGCATCAGTTGAGGCTATCTTATCTCCAGCTATAAAATATTTTGGTTTTAGAATACAATCCCTCAATTTTACTGGAAGCCTTTACATACAAAATATAACATTTAACTATTCTGTTTTAAAGCTAGATCAGTTTAGCCCATTTGGATCTTTCTTGGTTATTAACACTGCTCGGTATCTAACACTTCCAACCGGATGGAATTATTTAGAGGTTTCAGGGAACGGCACTGTTAACGGATTAAAGATTAATAGCACTATAGGTATTCTTAAATGGATTCAAGTATACTCGAAGGGGGAAGTTAGTGTCCGAGGAAACTTATACATCTATGCAGATATTTATACACAAAGACCTTTATATACACTAATTTCCAACGATACTTTAGTATATAATGACTATTACTACCCTCCTTTAAGATTAAAAAATGATAACTCAATATATGAACCACTTCAGTCGCTTGATGATACAAATATATTTATTAATGTTCTAACAAATAACTTTTACATATTTATAGAGAACGAGTTCTTGTTAAAACTTTTCTATATAATAATTGTAGCATATATTTATATAATACTTTTGTATAGTGCAATTAAATATGCGTTAAAATCTTCTAGAAACAGCGTTATCAAAACATATCGAATCTAACTTTAAGATATCATTTGTGTTAAGAACAACATCTTTTCGCGTTTGTAAACGACAATGGTTCATTTTTTGATTGTATCAGGGTACCCAAGTAAGCGATAACACTCTCAGCTGGCGCCAACAACACCACCCCCGTATCCATATGGTGCGAATCGGCGGTAGAAGGGAAAAGGACTACACCATTTCTCCCATTAGGAGGTCGAAGCCAGTTTCAAATTCCTCTAACACTGGTAAAAATTGTTGGTGTCTGAATTAGGGGATGAGTAAGCTTGGTACCCAAGCGTGGGAAACGGTTATCTGGACACCATCATAAAATTATCAATAATATTAATATGCCCCTTGTCATGTGAGTTTTAGAGTTTATGAATTTAGATGTTCTTCTTATCCCTTTTCGTCCTTCAGGATCAGGCATGCATGTCTATGCCGGTTATTTAGCGAAATCTCTAAGATTAGCTGGAATTAATGTAAAAGTTGTCGGATACGGCTTACCTGTATCTGATCTCATTGATTTAGGTGTTGAATACTATTCGCTGGGCCCTGATCCTACAAAGCTCGACTGGTTGGGCGGTCCTTTAACTACATATAAATACATAAAGAAGCAGCTTGTTAAGTTTATTAATAATACAAAAGTTAAAACAGACATTATCCATTTTATTTATCCTGAGGCTACATTTAAAATAAACAATATACCAATTTTTGCAACAGCGTGGGGGTATTCGACTCCAAGTGAAATTTTAAAGGATAGCACGCGTAAATTTTCAGGTTTTTGGACCCTTTTAGGACAGTTGGCTGAACTTGAATTCTATTTTATGGATTTACTTGCCTATAAAAGATGTGACGGTGTAATATGCACCACACGAGCAGCCGAACAATTTTGGAGCCAAAAGATTAAAGGAGAGTTTAAATATATCCCTCCACCTGTAGAAACTTTTCATTACAAAGCTAAATTTAATAAGAATAAATCTAAACCGCTTTTTTTGGTGGGTGAAAGAGACTTAGAGAGACCTCGTAATAATCTTAAAACAGTTTTAAAAAGTTTACAACTGCTACTCCAACGAAAATGCACAGACTTTGAAATATATCTGATTGGCAAACATAGTGAAGCTCTAAAAAGGCATATTGAGTCATTAAGAATTAAAGGTTTGAATATATACCTGTTTGATTATCTTTCTCGTCCAAATCTTTTATCTTTACTTGATAAAGTAGATGCTTGCATAGTGCCTCGTTACATTAAAGACCAAGGCGGCTACTTACCGTTAGAAGCCATGGCTCGAGGGGCGACAATTATTGCATCAGATATGCCAGCTTTTAGAGATTTTATTACCAACGGGGTAACAGGCTTACTTGTTGACCCATGGAATTATATAGATATGGCTAACTCAATACAACTTTTGATAGAAAATAGAGATTACCTTAAGAAACTTCAAACCAACTCCCTTAAATATATAAATGAGTTTCACTCGCTTGATACGGTGGGAAAGCTTTATTTATTATTCTACAGTAATTTTATCTTTTGATATAAAATGAATCTACTTGGTGGTAAGGATGATCTCATACTTTTGCATAGAAAATGCCCGATTTGTTGTTCGCTGGATTACTCAACTGCTTTTAGAGATACCATCCCATCTGTCACCACTAATATAAACCATCAATTTAATTTGGTAAGATGTAATAACTGCGGTACCATCTACGTTAACCCGGCACCGTCACCAAACGAATTAATGAAGTACTATCCGTCCGAATACTACCTAGATCAGAATACATTCCAAAAGAAAATTATCAGTAGTCTGGGTGCGTTATCTCCTATCAGATCTTTTATATCCTTATGTCTTAACAGAAAGGCTAAAGGAAAAGTTCTTGAGATAGGTTGTGCAGATGGTAGAAATCTAGAACCCTTTTTACGCCTTGGGTGGCAAGCATACGGAGTGGAACCAAATGAGAGATTGGCCACGGTTGCAAGGACACGGGGCATATTTGTCCATTTAGGATTTCTGGATTCCTATGTAGCTAGTACTCAATTCGATGCAGTCATCTTAAGCCATGTTTTGGAACACGACTACGATCCGTTAATGATGTTAAAAAAAGTAAAAAGTCTTTTGTCAGGCGATGGACTGCTCTATGTAGAGGTTTCCATTTTGGGTTCCACTAGCTTCCTTTTATTTAAAAAATATTGGGGAGGATTAGAATTTCCTTTACATCTCACGTTGTTTAATGAAAAAACCTTCATTAGACTTGTCAAAAACATCGGCTTCAATATTGTTTATTTAAAAAAGCGTACTCTACTCGGAGATTCATTTAGAACAATGCTGAAAATTGTGCCAGATTATAAGCGTAAAACAAAGCTTCAAAAGGTTTTATTTCTTGCGTCAGTAATTCTACTACAGACTCTTTTATTAGCCTTCAATACGTTCTTTAGGAAGGGTGATGCCCTTGCTATTATAGCAAAAACAACTTAGTATTTAACATAGAAGATATTGAACGGATAGGGGTTACCCCCAAGTGCGGCGAGTACGCCACATGCGTATAACCTATGTGATATCCAAACCAGTTGCAGTAGAGCTGGAATACTGAGATTATCCTATTGAGCGTGTATATGTGCAACTTTTTAGCGTTCACGTTGTCCACGGAAAACTCTTCCCCTCTTTACTGCCCTCTAGAACCTCTCCCCCTACTCCCCTCCACGAAGGTCTCATGATAGTAGTCCAAGCCCAAGATTTCGAAATCCTACCCGTACCGGGGGTTCCTGTTACCAGTAGCGAACATGAGCTTCTTGTTGGCGCACTTACCAGTACAACACTATTGGGGAGCATGGCGTCGAATGAGGCTCCCCGTGTAGCTCGCCCTAACTAGAAGCTCTCCTGTGTCCACTTACATCTACCGCCAACCACCCACACATACATGCGTACACCTGGTGGCTGTTTACCTTGAGCTTCGTTTCGTCCACAACGACCATCCTCCTCTCCCTTATGCAGGGAGAGTTAGCCCTGTGTATATGTAGGGAGGCGGTTACCCTCACCCACCCATTGGGGAACGCATGAGTGTGATGCTCCCATCTGCCTCTTATCTCCCACTCATGATGAGAGGCAAGCCATGTAAAGCAGGATGGCCCGCGTTTTTCTTCGATTGGACCGGTTTTTGTTATGACTGAGTACACTATGGTTGCGGATTGCTTCCACTAATTTTTCAACTGAGTTTATCTGCATAAAAGTTAGTGTGGGAGCGATGCGGACCTGTCCGGATACCCATGTGAGCGGTTTAGGAATCCAGCGCCAGCCACAACCACCTCCCCCACTCACCAGGGCCGCGGCTAATGCGCTCAGGTTTCTACAGAGACTCAGGGAGAGGTGTCCACGTGGGTGACCCGGTTATCCTCACAGACCGGGGTCCGTGGTGCCGTGACTCAGTGGTCCGAGCGGGCTTCCAAAACCACATCTACCAGACCTTCGGGCTGCGTAGCTCGGTGGAGTCTTTGGGTACCTTAAGGATAGGACGAGGGTTTTCTACAACAACATCAACCCAAAGAAAACACTGTTTATGCCGCTCGTGGACTTCTTGGAGGTGTTCGTAGCGTGGTACACGGAGTGGAGGTGACACGCCTTGGGCTTATCCGGACAGATCCCGCTGGGGTGCCAAACTCACCCATCCCCCTGGGCACCATCGCCGACAACCTTAGGCATGAAGCCAATATTACGCAACAAAGCAGTTTATACAATCTCACTTTTCCTGTGACCATACATCCGAGTCCAGAAGTATCACTGAGCATCGGTTTTAATCTAAGGATTATGTTCTCGTTGTACCAAGCATTAAATATCCCTGACTATTTTTACTTTTTAAAATGAATATTGTTGTTACTGGCGGTGCCGGTTTTATTGGTTCAAGGCTTGCTGAATCATTCTCTGAAGATGACTTCAACGTCACCGTATTCGACAATTTCGGCCGTAACGCTCTTTTGGGTAAGTCGCTCGCCGACCCTTTTTACAACTGGAAAAGAATTGAACGTTTGCCACATGTTCGCTTGGTGAAGGGTGATATCCGTGACCGCTCTTCGGTGTTTGAGGCGTGTAGAGGTGCTGATGTGATAGTACACACGGCGGCTCAGGTTGCTGTGACGACATCTTTAGAGGACCCTGTCACAGACTTTGAAGTGAATGCTTTGGGTACACTTAATGTGCTTGAAGCCGCGCGCCGTAATGATTCGTGCTTTGTTCTTTCCTCAACTAACAAGGTTTACGGGGAGCGTGTGAATTCTATACCAGTTGTAGAAAAGCAGACTCGCTACGAGTTTGCCGACCCTCGTTTTGTGGAAGGAGTCCCCGAGGATTTTGGCGTGGATCTTACGGGTCACACGCCTTATGGTTGCTCGAAGCTCCTAGCCGACCTCTACACTCAGGATTATCACCACACTTACGGTTTGAAGACCGGTGTTTTCCGGATGAGTTGTATTTACGGCGACCACCAGTTCGGTGTTGAGGATCAGGGTTGGGTTGCGTGGTTCACCTTCGCGACCCTTACCAATCGGCCGATAACGATTTACGGTGATGGAAAGCAGGTTCGTGACGTTTTGTTCGTGGACGACATGGTCTCAGCTTACCGTTTGTTTGTTTCTTCGAACCTAAAACACGGGGTTTACAACCTTGGAGGTGGCCCTTCAAACACTCTCTCGCTATTGGAGCTTCTCTCCCTCCTTAAGGAGCTCACAGGAAGGTCTCCCATGGTGAACTGGGCGGATTGGAGAAGGGCTGATCAAAAGGTTTACATCTCGAACATTTCGAAAGCTAGAAGAGAATTGGGTTGGCAACCCAAAATCGGGGTTAGAGAGGGTGTGTCGAGACTCGTTGAGTGGGTTCAGGAATACCTTAAGCAAAACCAAAAGCCTAATCTTTCTTTTTAATTTTTTTGTAGTATGGATCTTCTTGTGCTCAACCACCGCGACCCTCGCCACCCTCAGGCTGGTGGGGCCGAGGTTATACTGTTTGAAGTTTTAAAGCGTTTTGTAAATCACGGTGTCCAGGTTACGTGGATGAGTGAGCGCTTTCCTTATTCCCTTAAAGACGAAGTGATGGAGGGTATAATTATAAAAAGAAGGGGGGGAATCGCTTCCCTGCATGCGTACGCGTTGTTTGAAGCGCGTAAACACGAGGCGGTTTTTGATAGCGTGGCGCACTCCGCGCCTTTCCTATCTTTTACGGTTAACAAATCCTCGGTCGCGATAGTCTACCACGTGCACCAGGATGTTTTGGGATTTGAGGCCGACCCCATAAAGGCTTCGTTTTTAAGGCGCATGGAAAGCTTGGTAAAGCACTATCCGAACATTGTGGCGATTTCCCACAAAACCAAGGAGGAACTGGTCTCGCGTTTTGGTGTTTCTCGGGATTCGGTGCGCGTTATTCATAGCGGAATAGACCACGCTTTCTATAAACCCGGTGAAAGAAGCAAGGAACCGATGATTTTATGGATAGGTCGGTTAAAAAGATACAAGAATCCGCTTGACGCTGTTGCCATCTACTCTTTACTCTCACAAGAAGTAAGGAAGAAAGCCAAACTTGTTGTTGCTGGAGGAGGTGATCTTGATGGGGATGTTAGGGAGGCTGTGGAAGGTGTTGGGGGTAGATTTGTAGGCCCAGTTTACGGCAAAGAAAAGCTTCGGCTCTACCAGAGTGCTTGGGTTGTTCTCTCAACCTCCTTCATCGAGGGCTGGGGTATGACCGTGGTAGAAGCGAATGCGTGCGGCACCCCGGT
>Ga0081474_140572_pt1 | contig 13435 bp, 13 predicted proteins | sample OneHunmetagenome_2_FD_70978 | JGI IMG/M metagenome (GOLD analysis project Ga0081474, IMG submission 70978) | Ferrous microbial mat communities from One Hundred Spring Plain, Yellowstone National Park, USA v2 (version 2) | ecosystem: Environmental > Aquatic > Non-marine Saline and Alkaline >... | reverse complement strand
TGATATACGTATTTAAAGAACCAGTAAGTGTAAGTAAAACCGAAACAAACATAAAAAGGGCTATACTCACAAAAGATATAGACAAACTAAAAGATGCTATATACACATTCTTTGCAAGCATACCTCATGATTGGTACAGGAAAAACGATACAGCATCATATGAGGGCTTTTATGCATCTATTGTATATGCACTTTTTAACGGAGCAGGGCTAAATGTAATAGCAGAAGACAATACCAATAAGGGTCAGATAGATCTAAGTGTCTTTAACCAAGACAGCGTTTATATAATAGAGTTTAAGGTAGTAGAAGACAAAGAAGAAGGAAAAGCTTTAGAGCAGATAAAAGATAAAAGGTATTATGAGAAGTATAAAGATAAAGAAGTTTATTTGATAGGTATAGAATTTAGCAAAGAAAAGAAGAATATAGTTAGTTTTGAGTGGGAGAAGGTATAACAAAGAAGATATATCGCGATGATACTTGGCATAGATTACGGAACAAAGAGAATAGGGCTTGCCTTAGGAGATAAGCATCTAAAGATATATAAACCCTTTAAGATAATAAAAAACGATAAAAATCTAATACAAACGCTAAAGCATATAGTAAAAGCCTACAAAATAGAGCTAATAGTGCTTGGATACCCACTAACGCCTTCCGGAAAGGAAGGCCAAAGGGCGAAAAAGGTAAAAAAGTTTTACGAGCTTTTAAAAAAAGAGTTAAATATAGAAATAGTATTACAAGATGAAAGATACACAACCTTTGAAGCCAAAAGCTTAAGCGATGAAAAAGAGATTGACCACATAAGTGCATATATAATATTAAAAGAGTATGCAGAAAACCTTTAAACAGATATCTTTTATAATCCTTGGCACCGTGCTTATGCTTGGTTTTTGGCTTTTAAGACCACATATAGTAAATAAAACAATAGATATATACGGATTAAACAAAGAAGAGGCTATAAACAAACTCTCAAGAAACGGCATAGTAAACAAATACATATTGGAAGCCCTTCTTTATATTACAAACGCCCATATGAAATATGGAGAGTATAGATTTAAAGGCATCGTAAGCCCTTTTGAAGTGTATAGAAAGCTAACAAGGGGAGAGTTTTTGCTTCATAAAATCACAATACCAGAAGGTTTTGATATATACGATATAGCAAATAGACTTCAAGAAAACGGTATATGTTCTAAAAAAGCTTTTTTAAAGTACGCCCAGGACAAATCTTATGCCAAAGCGCTTGGTATAAACTCAGATGGTTTTGAAGGGTATTTGTTTCCAGATACATATTTTTTCTATAAGCATGAAAATCCAAAATATATAATATATTCTATGTATAAAGCTTTTAAAGAAACGATGAAGAAAAACCATCTAAACCCCACAAAAGATCAGATTATAATAGCCTCTATAGTGGAAAAGGAAGCAAAGTATTTAAAAGATAAACCGCTTGTGGCATCTGTTATATACAACAGACTTAAAAAAGATATGCCGCTTCAAATGGATTCTACCGTAATTTACGCTTTAAAAACAAAAGGAAAATGGAACGGCACTCTCACCAAAAAAGACCTTTCTATAAAAAGCCCCTACAACACGTATCTTGTAAAAGGGCTTCCACCAACCCCTATCTGCAACCCAGGTATCAACTCTATAAAAAGCGCCATATACCCTGCAAAATCCAATTACCTTTACTTTGTAAGCGATAAATCTGGCAACCTCTATTTTAATAGAAGCCTGAAAAACCATATAAAAGCTATAAAAAAAGTGGACGGATAACATGAACGCAAAAGAATTTTTAGAAAAAGCCCAGCTAAACCAAAGAATACCTACCTCTACCCTTATTGTATCTATAGAAAAAGATGTAGAAAAACTAGCCCTCTCTTATGCAAAGGGGATTCTCTGTGAAAACAAGCAACCATGGGGATGCAAAGAGTGTTATAGTTGTAAGATATTTTATGAAAATCATCCAGATTTTATATGGATAGGAAAAGAAAACTCTATAAAGATAGATGATATAAGAGAAATATCAAATTTTGCCAACCTAAAACCAAACTATAGTCCAAACAAAGTATGTCTTATAACAAACGCCCAAAACATGTTAAAAGAAGCCTCAAACGCCCTTTTGAAAACCTTAGAAGAACCGCCTTTTTACCTAAAATTTATCATCACAGCGGACTCTTTATCAAACATAATACCTACGATAGTATCAAGATCCATCGTTTTAGAGCTTTTTGAAAGAAAAACTTCAAAACATCCTCTATGTGAGAAGCTTATCTCAAAACGCTTTTACGAAACAATCCCCCAGATAGACAATATAAAAGATATTAAAGAAAAGGAAGAGCTTATAGACTGTCTAGTAGAAAAACTAGAGCAACACATGTTAAAAATTGGCTTCAACAAAGATATAGAAAAAGCTATTAAAAGCCTAAACACCACCAAAAGAGCACTTTCAAGAGGCATAAGACTAAGCCTTTGGATTAGTGCTATATTAAGCCCTATAATAGATGGGCAATTCTAAATTAATTTTAAATATGGTATAATTTACATATGAATCAAGATATAGGTGAGCTTTTTAATCTATTTTGGTTTTTATTTTTATTTTTCTTTGTAGTTTGGCCTTTTTGGAAAAGAAGCCTTTTAAATAGAGAAAGGGAGGCAATGATAAGGCTTATAGAAAAAAAATATAACGCCAGAGTTATAACAATGATTCATAGACAAGAGGGGTTGTCATTTTTTGGGTTTGCCTTTATGAAGTTTATAAACATAGAAGACTCTGAACAGGTGTTAAGAGCTATAAGGATGACTCCAGAAGATATGCCTATTGTTATGATACTTCATACCCCTGGGGGACTAGCGTTGGCTGCCTCTCAAATAGCTAGTGCTTTGGCAAGACATAAGTCAAAAGTTATAGTCATAATTCCTCACTACGCCATGAGTGGTGGTACACTAATAGCCTTATCCGCCGACGAGATAATAATGGACCACAACGCCGTATTAGGACCCGTTGATCCACAGATAGGGCAAATGCCGGCTGCTTCTATACTAAAAGTGCTTGATGTAAAAAAACCAGAGGACATAGACGATGAAACTATGATAATGGCTGATGTATCCAAAAAAGCAATAGAGCAGATGAAAAGCTATGTATACGAGCTTTTAAAGAAAAAAGGACATCCTGATGATGTTGCAAAAAAGATAGCAGAAGAGTTATCCACAGGTAAATTTACACATGATTATCCTCTTGATGTAGACCAGCTAAAAGCCATGGGCTTAAATATAAACACCGATGTACCAGAAGAGGTTTATGAACTCATGGAGCTTTACGACCAACCCAAAAATTCTCAAGTACCCTCTGTCCAATACATACCTATTCCTTATAAAACCTCTCAAAACAAAAAATAATGCTTCTAAGATTTATAACGAAGCGCTTTTTGTTTACTGTATTTTTAGTTTATCTATCTATTTTAGCATTATTTTTTATATATCAAATTTCAAATTTCTTTATCACTTATCATATGAAAAGCCCAAAAATACTTTTTCAAACAATATTAAACTTTTTACCGATAGTACTTTTTTACACTGCTACAATAAATGTATCTATATCAGTTTTTGTATTAAGCCACTACTTAAAAAGGATAAAGATGTTTTTGGTACCTCAAAGCTTTGGAATACCAATAAGCCATATATTTAAGCCCTTTATTATAGTAAGTCTTTTAATATCTTTTGGAAATTTGATGCTAAACGAATTTTTTATACCAAACGCTACAAAAGAACTAAAATACATAGAGCACGTTTATAAAAAAAATCAAAAATACGAGCTTGGAATAGCTAGAAACCTCTGGATAGCAAAAGAAAAAAACAACGAAAAAACTTTCATAGGAACATCTTTAGCCACATCAAACGGCTTATTTTACAACATAAAGATAATAAATGTAAAAAACAACAAATTTAACTATATCATAAAAGCTAAAAAAGCCATAGTGAAAAATGGTTATATGGATTTAGAACAAGGGATAGAAACATCCTTTAGCCCGTTTAAAGAGATACATTTCCAGACATTACACCTTAAAACAGAAATAAATCCAAAAGATTTGAACCTTTGGATAAAAACCCCAGACGAACAATCTCTTACAGAGCTTGTTAAAACCGCTATCGTAATGAGAAAAGAAGGATTAAACACGTTTCCATATATATCAACGTTTATATTTAAGCTAGAATTTTCCTTTTTGCCTTTTTTGATGGTATGCGTAGCATCTTTCTATATAGCTAAAAGCCAAAATACGATAGATTGGTATAAAGCGTTTTTATGGCATGCTTTTTTATTTGGTATAGGTATAGTAATACCTTATAGTTTATCTTCCAAAATAAATATTAATCCCCTATTTTTTTTAGTGATATATGTATTTATTAGCTTTTACGCTTTAAAAAGAGTTTTTGATATACAAAGAGTAAACTGGTTTTAAAGTTTGTTTAGCTTCTTTAAGGCATCTGGAAGTTTTAACAAAGATACGTAAACTCTTTTCCACTTGTTCCATTCTATAGATGGTAGATTTGCACCGTAAGTGTTGTTAGAAGGAAGATCGTAAGCAACACCCGATTTGGCTGCTACTTTTACGTTTGAGCCTATGTTTACGTGATCTGCAACTCCCACTTGTCCAGCAAGTATTGAATTATCCCCTATATTGACGCTACCCGAAAGCCCCACTTGAGATACCAAAAAGCAGTTTTGCCCTATCTTACAATTATGTCCTACCATTACAAGGTTGTCTATCTTTGTAGATTTACCTATGATTGTGCTATCAAGAAGCGCCCTATCTATAGTGGTGTTTGCCCCTATCTCTACATTATCTTCTATGATCACGTTTCCTATATGATTTAGCTTTTTTATACCTTCTGGTCCTATAGCGTATCCAAATCCATCCGCCCCTATCACAGCCCCTGAATGTATTATTACATTTTTACCTATAACGGTATTTTTGTATATATGAACTCCGCTATACAAAATGCTATTGTTTCCTATAATGGTGTTGTCTCCCACGTAAGTAAAAGGATATATTAGCACTCCTTCTCCTAAGCTTACGTTTTTGCCTACATAGGAGAATGGTCCTATATAAACGTCTTTGCCAATATGTACACCCTCTTCTATAAAAGCTTTGTCCGATATACCTTTTGGTTTTTCACTTTTATAAAAAGTATCAAGGACTATAGCCATTGCATACTTTAAATTTTGCACCTTTATAAAGTTTGGCGCTTGTAAATCTATATCAGATACGTAAGCTATGTCTTGTTTAAAATCTATATCTTTATGTTTTTCATCTACAAATACTATAGTATTTGGCTTTTGAGATAAAACAGAACTAACACCAACAACATCTATATCAACGATATAGTTTGAAATGCCCCCAAGCAAGGAGGCTATTTCAGATAATTTCATTTGTGTGCACTATCTAAGGTCTTTATAATAGATGGTGTTATATCAATATTACCAATGTAAAGCATTTGGTTGCAATCAAAGACGCCTTCTAAGTTATGAGATTTTGCATAAGATGTAACTGCATTTTTAAGGGCTTCGGTAAACTCTTTACCTGCTTTTTCCTGCATATCTTGAAGTTCCTTTTGAGCGTCTTGCTGATACTCCAAAGCTTTTAGTCTTAAGTTTTCGTATTCTTTAATCTTTTGTTTTTTGGCTTTTTTGGAGATGGCTTTGCTTTCTATCTCCCTTTGAAGGTTTTGAAGTTCAGTTTCATAGCTTCTTAGCTTTTGCCTTATCTCACTAACTTTATCATTTAGAGATTTGCCAAGGGATTTGGCAAAAGTAGATTTTTGCATTACCTCTTGAGTATTTACACATGCAAAACCACCAGCGTAAGAAGAAGCCGACAAAACAGACAATAGCCCTACAGCTAATGCTGAAGCCTTTAACATCTTTTTAAGATTTTTCATTTTTGCCTCCTTTTAAAAGTTATAAATATTTTACCACGTTTCTTTAGACATCATAGACTTTATTTCACCAGCGTTTAAACTAATAAGCCTACTATCTTTCTCAATCACTATAGAGCCGTCTTTATCTACCTCTTTTAAAATACCAGACACCTTCCCATCGTTTGCCGTTATAAGTTTGTTTTTATAAAGAAGGTTGTCGTTTATAATATTTCTAAAATCTTCAAAACCATGAGAGTTAAAATAGTCTATATCTTGATAGAAAAAATCAAAAAACGTTGTTAAAAAGTGTTGCTTTGATATATATATACCAGTGAAAAGCTTTAAGGATATAGCCTTGTCTGATATATCTTGTGGGAAATCCTCTTGGTTTAAATTTACACCTATACCTATTATGTTATTTTCCTTTATTTTTTCTACCAAAATACCTGCAACTTTTCTTGGCTTTTCCAATAAAACGTATATATCGTTTGGCCATTTTATAAAAGCTCTTATGCCGTATAAAGTCTTGATGGTTTTAAAAAGAGAAACACCAACCACGAGAGAAAGTGGTTCTATATGCAAATTCTTTTTAAGTATACTAAAGTAAAGCCCTTCTTCTAAAGAAGAAAACCAAACGTGCCCATACCTACCTCTGCCTTTCGTTTGTACGTTCGCTAAAACACAGGTATCATCCATCAGCTCTTTTATATGGCTTTTAATATAATCTTGCGTAGAATCTATGCTGTTAAACCATATAAGCTTCATTAAACAACATTAAACTCTTACGCTATTACTTATTCTTTTTAATATACCAGCCAAATCAAGTATAAGCACCACATTACCGTCACCTGTAATGGTAGCCCCAGATATACCTTCTATTTCACCAAATATCTTGCCAAGAGGTTTGACCACTATCTCCTCATCTCCATACAGCTCTTCTACAGTAAAGCTCACTCTTTGATTGCCAATCTGTGATATGATAACATACCCTATTTTGCTGTTTCTAATACCGAGTACGTCCGCAAGGTTTATAAGCGGAATAGTAGATTCTCTTAATATAAGCACATCTTCACCAGATACGGTAGTAATGGTGGCATTTTCTTGTTGTATAATCTCTAATACAGAGTATATAGGTATGGCAAAATTTCTGTTGCCTATAGACACCATAAGAGCCCTTATAATACCCACCGTCAGAGGGAATGCCATAATAACCTTTGTGCCTTTTCCCTTTTGGGTTTCTATATCTATGGTACCCCTAAAATTCATAACAGTATTCATAACAACATCCATACCTACGCCTCTACCCGATACCTCAGAAACTTGGTCCGCCGTAGAAAAACCAGGATGGAATATAAGAGAAATTACTTCTTTTTCAGTCATCTTTTCCAGTCTGTCTTGGGTTATAATACCCTTTTCCAAAGCTTTCCTTTTAACCTTATCTACGTCTATACCACGTCCATCATCTTCTATAACAATTATGATTCTATCACCCTGATAGTAAGCTTTTAGTTTTATAACACCAGTCCTTGGTTTGCCTAAAAGCTCTCTTTCTTCAGGGGGTTCTATACCATGGTCTACAGAATTTCTTATGATGTGTATAAGAGGTTCTTCAAGCTTTTCCAATACAGACTTGTCCATTTCGGTATCTTCACCTTCAGTAATAAGCTCTATCTGTTTGTTTAAAAGTTTTGCCAAATCTCTAACAACACGTGGAAACTTTTGAAATAACCTTTTAACAGGTTGCATACGAGTTTTCATAACGGCCACTTGAAGATCTCCCACTATTCTATCTATGGAAGATAATACAGACTCAAGATCATCCAAGCCTTTTATCTGTTCGTTGTTTTCTGAAACACTTTGCATAATAGTAGATACTACTTTTACAAGCCTATTTCTATCAAGGACAAGCTCACCTACTAAATTCATAAGAGCTTCTATCTTCTGTACATCTATCCTTAGAACTTTTTCTTCTTCTTTTTCTTTTGGAGGTTGGGCTTGTTTTGGAGGTTCTTGTTTTTCAGGTTTTTTAGAAGATTCTTGACCATGTGCTACTTTATCGTGGGATACTTGTGTACTAGTAGCCACTTGGGCTTCCATCTGAGCTGTAGCAATTTTATCTTTTGCGATCTCTTCTTCTTTTTTAGATGACTCTGCCGTGCTTTTTGAAGGTATCCCATTTATAAGAGCATCTAATTCTTGAATAAGGCCTTCCGGTCTTTCGCTTGGAGGCATCAACACAAGCTCTTCTAATATCTCTTCTATAGATTTGCCAATAAGGTGCTCAAGACCGTATTTCTTTAAAAGCCTTGATACCGGATCATCTGATGATTCTTCAGAGGTTTTGATTTCTTCCTCTTTAGAAGATATGGGCTGGTCAGAGACCGCGGCAGACTTGTCAGAATATTTATCTGGGTTTTTCAAAACATCTTCTAACTGAGACAAAAGCTCGTTATCAGACTCCAACTCTTCCTGATTTTCAGCTTTCTCCAAATATTCTCTTATTTTATCTGCAGCTTTTAAAAGTAAATCGTTTATAGCAGGAGATATAACAAATTCAGCATTTCTTAGCTTACCAAGAATATCTTCTGCTTTATGAGCAGTTTCTACTATAGGATCAAGTCCAAGAAAACCAGCCCCTCCTTTTATAGTATGCATTACTCTAAAAGCGCTGTTTAAGATTTCTTGGTTTGTGGGGTCTTTTTCTAATTCTAATAAATCTGTCTCTAACTTTTCTAAATTTTCTCTTGCCTCTACCAAAAACTCTTCAAATATCTCGCGCATTTCATCAGGTATCATATATCACTCTCCTTTTACCCTTAAAGCAAGTCTACTTACAATATCTGCTAGTTCTTTTGCATCAAACTTCACTATAAAATCATCTGCTCCCACAGATTTTGCCTTCATTTTGTTTGCTTCATCGCTTAAAGTAGTATTTAATACCACTGGTATATGCATAAGTCCGGGTGTTGATTTTATCTTCTTAGTAAGGGTAAGACCATCCATTTTTGGCATTTCTAGGTCCGTTATCACAAGTTGAACGTAGTTTGATATGTTTTTATTTTCTTTTTTTGCTTTTTCTAATAGATCTTCTAAAGCGTTCCAAAGTTCTTCTCCATTTTCAAATATAACCACCTCATGACCTAATTTCGTCAACATATTCCTTATCAGATTTCTAGCGGTGCTCGAATCATCAGCTGCATATATAGTAAATTTCTCTTCTTGTTCTTCTTTTGCCTTTTCAAGATAATCAGCATCAAAAACATTTAAAAGACCCATATCGTTTAGTATACCTTCAAAATCAAGTATAAGAAGAAGACCCTCTTCAGTTTCCACTACACCCGTAATACGTCCGTTCAACTTTTGATTTAATATAACAGGAGCCTCTTTTATATCTGCCCACGATATTCTTCTTATACGCTTAGCATCGTGGATTATGACGCCTACTTTTTCTCTTAAAAACTCCATATAAAGAACGTATTTTTTATACTTAAGAGGTTCAGTCAAACCCATCCACCTTGCTAAACTAATGACAGGTATCAGCTCTCCCCTTATCTCCGCCATACCTTCTACTTGAGGAGGCATGTTTGGAACCTTAGTAATCTCTGGAAGCCTCAGCACCTCTCTTACTTTTGCTACGTTAACTCCCATTATCCATTCGTAACGAGAACCATCTTCTTTATCTTCAAAAATCCTAAAATCCACTATTTCAAGCTCATTTGCACCAGTCCTCAATACTTCCGGTAAGCCGCTACTTGATTTTTTAGGAGTTGCAAGGGTTCCACGATCAACAACAGAACCTTGGGAAACTTGTCTGCTTTCCATATCCCCTGGCATACTTATATCCTCCCCTTAGACCTCTTCTTTATTAAGAGTGTCAAGCTTTTCTTCTATAGAAAGCATAAGCCTTTTTATGTTGGCGGCTATTTTGTTTGTATTTTCTGCTAACTTTCTAAACTCAGAAGCCACCACTGCAAAGCCCTTACCAACTTCACCAACCCTAGCTGCCTCTATGGCAGCGTTTAAAGCAAGTAAGTTTGTTTGTTTGGCTATTTTAGAAAGACTATCTACCATCTCTTTTATCTCTTCGGTCTCTTTAACAGCCTCTTTTACAATATCTTTTTTGCTGAGATTAGAATTTTCATCGCGTGTTAGTGTCATCTCGCTTTTCCCCGCATCTGCCAAATCATGATAAGCTTGTTGTTCTTCCATATATTACACCTCCTGTACTATATTTTAACAGCTCTTCATAGACTCCGCAAGGGAAGATATCTTAGATACAATAGTGCTAGAATAGTCTGTAAGTTCCACAATTTTCTCATAAAGCTCATTTCTTTTACCCTGTCTTTTTAGCTTTTCTATCTCCATACCTATTTGATGGTAATGCTTGTGAGGGTTTTCTACCTCTTCAAATATTATGCTTGCAGATGAACTGCATTTTTGCACCATACTTCTTGTATTTGGATCGTAATACCATTTTCCAAAAGCACATTGAGTATGATCTGGGACACTCCAACTTATCTTATCTTCAACCATCTTAATTACATTTAGCATAAACTTTCCGTGATCCACCGCCCTTTGGTATATCTCTCCAAAGTACTTCGGTCTTACGGCTTTTAGAGAAACAAACGAGTTTTCTGAAAGATTGATGGCATTTTCAATAACTGGTTCTTGTTGTTCTATGGTTTGCTTTATTTTGTCCAAAGAATCTCCAAGAGAACGTATATTTTGGGTTATGTTATGGAGAACAGCAGATTGTTCTTCCGTAGCGGTGCTTTGCTTTGATATAAGCATAGAAAGCTCTTCAAAGCTGTGTTTAATATTTGAAAAACCTTGTTTTAGATCTTCCACATACTCTTTGTTTTTGACGATAATTTTCTTGGCTTCTTCGGTTTTTGATATGGAAGTCTTTGTCTCCTCTACGATATTTTCTATGAGATCTTTTATGCTTATGGCAGATTTTGATGTTTTTTCTGCAAGTTTTCTCACTTCATCTGCCACAACCGCAAAACCTCTTCCTATCTCACCGGCACGAGCTGCTTCTATAGCTGCATTTAAAGAAAGCAAGTTCGTTTGCTCTGTGATATCCATTATTACCTCTACTATCTGATTTATAGAGGCAATACTTTTTCTAAGTCTCTCAGAACTGCTGGACACATTTTCTATAGCACTTACAGAAAGATCTATATTTTTGGTGGTTTCTTCAAGCTTTTTAAAACCAATTTCAACATTCTTTGAAAGCTCTGTTTCAACCTCTTTTATACTATGGATAGCGTTGGTAAGATCAGATATGCTTTGGTTTACCTCTGTAATAGCATTTATAACAGCACCGAGGTCTTCTTCAAAGTTCTTAACTTGAGTATCTACTCTATATCTGTACGCTTCTATCAAAGATATAGCATGACACAGCTTGGCTAATGTGGGTAATGTGGAATAATACATGTTATCCACCATTCTATCTGAAGTGGCGTCTTTCCAAACAGTGGCGTAGTTTATCAAGTTACCATCGTCGTCATATATGGCTGTCCTGTAGGATTCTATTATGGTATTGCCCATATGAATATCTGCGTTTTTCAAAACCTCACCGGGTTTTAGAGCTTTTAAAAGCTCCTTTACATGCTCTGGATCCTTGTGGAATTTATGGATAGATATACCCAGCGGGTTTGACCAGTCTATGTTGTAGCCAAATGTTCTATTCATAGTATCCCCTTCTTTTTTGAGTATCTCAATACCTCTTTTATTTATATAAACAAGCTCGTGTCCTTCTTTACCAGGTTTAAAATCTGGGGTTACTACAAAAACACCCTCTGATTGAAGAGCATTTAAAAGATCAAAACCAAGTTTTGCCTTTTTCTTGAAGTTTGTTAGCTCTTGTTGTAAAGAGTTTAATTTTTCAGCAAGGGCATCTTTTTCTCTTAATATGGTATCAAACTTTGATTTGTAATCTTCCAAAGAGCCCTTGATATTTGAAAGCTCGGTTTGATAAGCTTCTTTTTCTTTTTCAAGCTGTCTTAGATTTTGCATAAGAGTTTCTTTTTCTCTTGTCTCTCTTTCATACTTCACCCTATAATCTTCTAAAGAGGTTTTTAGACTTGAAAGCTCGGATTGATGTTTGTTCTTTAGCTCTTCATATCTTCTTGAGAGTTCCTCTCTCTCTTTTTCCAAAAGCTCTAACTTATGCTTTAGCTCAGCGTTTTCGTCAATTAAATCCTTACAAAAAATACCCTTCATAGGCGTCCTCCTTTTCCTATTTAAAAATTTTCTCTATCTTTTCTTTCAAAATTTCGGCTGTGAAGGGCTTCACTATATAGTTGTTTACACCCGCTTTCAAAGCCTCAAGCACATTTTCTTTCTTCGCTTCAGCTGTTACCATCAAGATTGGTAAATCTTTTAGATTTGGGTCTTGTCTTATAGCTTTTACAAGCTCAAGTCCATCCATCTCAGGCATGTTCCAGTCTGTCAAAACAAAATCATAATGAGAAGAAGTTAGTTTCGAAAGGGCGTCTTTACCGTTTTCAGCTTCTTCAATGTTTGAATATCCAAGCTGGTTTAATATACTCTTGATAACTCTTCTCATAGTAGACATATCATCTACTACCAGTATCCTAATATCTCTTGGTGGTAAAGGCATAAAAGCACCTGGTCAACCAAACTGTACAAAACTATATTGCTCTGCACAGCTTGGGTTGGGGTATTTGTATTCCGCCATTTCAGACACTTCCGACCCCAACAGGCGGTATTTTGGAAGTGTCATAGACCGTGGCATACTTGTAGTCCCTGCACCAAGTACAGGAACTAACCTGTTTACCATTGCTATCCAACCCTTTGAAATTATAACACGTTTTAAAGGAGAAAAACCTCTGTAAGATTTTTCAAGATAGCAGAAAGCAAAGGCTGTGAAAAGAACTTGCCAGTTTTTGTGTCTACCTACAGGTAGACCTCTCACCTGTTCCTTCCGTTGGTTGACAGGTCGTTGAGAAACTGACTTACTCTTTTCACTTTCTATAACAAACGACAAATGTTTTTGTAACGTTTTTAAATCCTTTTTTAATTTTACCAATTTGCTTTTTAATTTGTTTCTTTTGTATTCATTCCTTTCTTCTTTTATCTCTTTCTTAAGTTTAGCGATCTTATCCTCAATACTGGCTTCACTAAACAAAAGAAAATCTTTATCGCTTAATAATCCTTTGTAGTTTTTAGGTAGTTTTTCCTTATATCCCAATCCTCTTCTTGCTATTACAAATGCTGCTGCAATATCTTTGTCTATGTTAAACTGCGGTGAATATTTTAATTTGCCTATTAAAGATGTATATGCTGGATTAACTTTTCTAATCTCTATTCCATTTCTTCTTGCTGTGATCTCTATTTTATTTAACAATCTCTTGTATATCCACTTTTGCAGTTTCTGTCTTAGTTTAGCAAACCCATCTCCTCTTTTGCCTTTTGGTAGTTTATCTAAGTTTTCTATTGCAATAGCTTTGTTTTCCTTCTTGGCAATTTCTATTATTTGATGTGCTATTTGCCA
>Ga0081474_123543_pt1 | contig 13495 bp, 20 predicted proteins | sample OneHunmetagenome_2_FD_70978 | JGI IMG/M metagenome (GOLD analysis project Ga0081474, IMG submission 70978) | Ferrous microbial mat communities from One Hundred Spring Plain, Yellowstone National Park, USA v2 (version 2) | ecosystem: Environmental > Aquatic > Non-marine Saline and Alkaline >... | reverse complement strand
CATTTAAATATTGTAATAAACTTTCATTACTAAATCCAACAAATATTGATATAATATTACAACCAAAATTATTATTATATAATGAAGGAATATTTAATAGATTAATAAAGAAATAATAATTTCCATTATTTTCTCCAGCATACCATGAAGGTAATGCATAATATTTACCATCATAATTAACCAAAAATACAACATTATCCCCAACATAAGGTGTATTATTTATATAATTACTTAATGGATATCCAATTGTAACTAATATATTTTGAAAATCTTCCATAGAATATCCTCCATTATTTGATAAGGGTATAGCCAAATATGTTCCATTAACTATTTCTACATTATTTACTGTATAATCATAATATTGAGTATTTAGATTTGGATAAGAATTACTTAATAAAGATATTGCTGGTGTTATATTTATATACATGGGTTCATTTAAATAGAAATATCCTATATTTTGATTACTTGTTGATGTACATAATATACAAAAATATACAAAACTACCTGCCTGATATTGTATATCATTATTTCCTACAATTTTACATTCATATGTATTTCCTTGATATGTATATTCAACATTATTTCCTTCAAATGTATTATTTGATAAATTAATTATAGATTCTAATTGTACATTACTTAATGAATTTATATCAAAAGATGCCGAAGTAATATTTGTTATATTTGAAGAATTTATTTGTAATAAATTACTAACACTATTAACTCCACTATAAGTATTTGTAATATTATAAAATATACTCCAATTACTTAGATTTTCATTAAATGATGGAACATAATATATATTAAATCCATTCTGATAATATATATTTACCATAATTGTTGAATTTATAGTATTCTGATTATTGTTCTGATTATTTTGATTATTTTGGTTCTGTATTGAAATATAATATTGAGATGGATTATTAATATGATAATATTTAAATATTGAAGTTAAAATAAATATAACTCCTGCAAGGATTATAATAAATATTGGAAGATAATAACCTATAAACATCATAAAATCATCAAAAATCTTTCCTCTCATTTTATTACATTTGGAATTGATTGATTTGTAACATTATTAAAGCTATTATTAATGAAATTGAATGACTGATTTGATGCTGTATTTCCACCTAAAAATATTTTATATCCAAATAAAATTGCTAAAATCAATATAAACAATGCAATAACAATAATTATTACCATATCTATTGCTACACTATTTTTCATATATATCTAAAAAATTTCATCAATTATAAATTTTATTCAAAAACTTTCTTTTTATAATAATATAAAATTATCCCAAAATTAATAATCAATATTCCATCAGCTGTAGAACAATATAAGCATATTGAATGAATTAAAAATAACATTAAATATAATGAAAATATTACAAATAATATACCAATTAATCTATAAAATAAATTATAAATTATCTTTAACCTTTTCTTATATAATAATAATATTAGAAATATATCAATTATAAAATATGAAATTGCATATATTTCTAAAGGTATTCCAAACAATTTTGAATATGGGCTTTCCAATACTTTTTCACAATTTATTGGGGTATTATTAATAGAACAAAATAATGGTGATGAATTATTTATTAAAACAACATATTCTAAATAAATATATATAATTAAACCTATTATTGAGAATATTATTAATAATAATATCCTTTTATCAAATTTTAAGTTCATGAATATAAATAAAAAACAATATTTATAAATTTTTGAATAAATAAACAAAAATGAAAGAAGATTATTATTTATCATTTGAAAAAGAAAAAATAAATGAAAAAATAAAATTGGAAAATGAAGATCCATTATTTATTATTAATTATAATCCATCAATATATTCATTAAGATATACATTTCCATTATATTTAATTTTCTCTATATATTTTGTTACATTTTCAATTTCAGAATATTATAATCCAAATATATTATCCTTAGTTTTATTATTTTTTATTATTTCAATTGTATATTATATTGCATTGAAATATTATGAAAAGGCAAAGAACTATTATATAATATTTACAAATAAAAGATTAATATTAATTGAAAATGAAAATATAAGGTCAATAGAAAATTCGTATATAAATAATATAGAAATATATCAAAGTTTATATGAGAGAATTAAAAAATTATATACAATAAAAATTTATACCAATACATTATTATTAAATAAAAGTATAAGTTTAACAATTGAATTACCATTACTTAAAAAGGAAGATATGATAAAAATAAGGGAAATTATTTTAAATAATATACCTAAGAAGCCTGAGCAGGAGAAACCTGTTCCTTAAATTTTTCTAAGTGTGCTGGATGAACAATTATAATTTTTTCTTTTCCTTTATCATTTACTAAAACCTCATAACATTTTCCCCTCTTTCCCAAGATCTTTCCAACCATTCCATGGTATTTTGGATGGGGCATTGTTTTATTATATGATGGATCAATCTTTATTAGAACTTTATCATCTATATTGAATTCTTGTAATATTTTCCTTATCTTTATTTTACCATGTTCCCTTACATGTAATGATAATTTATCCCTTGTTTTTCTTCTCAACCCCTTTCCCTTTCTTGCAGTCATTAAATTAAAAGTTCATGATATATTTTTAAATAATATTTAAAAAGATATATAAATGGAAGTACTGAATAAAAAGATTATAACACCTGCAAATGTTAAAAATATATTATTGAAAAATAAAGAGAAGAGAAATTTATTATATGTGGAGGAAAGAACATTGAAATTCCTTAATGATACATATAAATTAGATGAAAATCAGGAAAAAGAAATATTAGAAGAATTAAAGAACATAAATTTACCAGATGAGGTAAAAATACAAATATTGGAAATGTTGCCAAAAAATGAAGAAGAATTAAGAACAGTATTATATACACATTCTATAAGCAAACAAGATATGGAAAAAATATTAAATGTAATAAAGAAATATGGATAGAAGAGAAGATTATGCAATTGTAATATATTATTTACCAGGTGGGGATCCCACAAAAAATATAAAGGAGCCAGTAGTATATGCTGTAGGAAGAGATTATTTTACATTGTTATTACTAACATTAAAACCCAGCATTACAGTGAACTTATTTGAAGAATTATATATTGGAAATAAACAAAGGGATAAGGTAAGATCTATACTAAAAAGATTGTCATTTGATGAATTACCAGAAATTGCAAAGGCAAATTTAGAAAAAGCAATAAAAGATTTAATAGCAAAAAATGAGAAAAAATTTGTAGAATTCTTTAATAAGGCTGGTCCATTAAATATCAGACTTCATACATTAGAATTATTACCAGATATTGGAAAAGTAACTGTACAAAAAATTATTGAAGAAAGACAGGAAAAACCATTTGAATCATTTAAAGATATTGAAGAAAGAGTAAAGGGTATTAAAAATATACAAAATATAATTTATCAAAGAATAATTATGGAATTATCTGGAAAAGAAAAGACAAAATTATTCACTATCTAACTTTTTATTATTTAACTTTGCTTTTATCTTTAAATATTTTTCATAATTTGTTAATTCAATATTACTTTTTTCTTTTATATTAACTAATAATAATTGTTTCATAAATTTCTTCCATTTTCTTTTATTCATTGTAACATTTCTTAAATGGGATTTCATCAAGTGTCTACTATATTTCTTACTATTTACAAATACATGACCACATAATGGACATTTATATATTTCCCTTCCATTTCTATCAATTTCCCTTATAGCATGCAGCATTTTTTATATATTTATAATAACCTTTAAAAATTATTTATTTTGAACTAAAAACATTGAATGATCAATATGGTATGGTTCCAATCTTACTTCTTTTATTATCTTTAATCCATAATCTTCCAATCCCCTTCTTACTTCCCTAAATATTTCTTTTGGATCTTTTGATACATCAATTGATCTTGCTTTTACTGCTAAAAATCCATATCCTTTATTCTTTAAATAATATTCAATATTTTTAATAAATATTTTTATCTGATGTGGTTGTGCAACATCCTGATATATTAAATCAACCTTTGTAACAATATGTAAATATTCCCATGGTTTATCAGCATCAGCCAATATTCCAATAATATTCTTTCTATCATATAATATTGGAACAAGATCCCTTAATATCCTTGAAGAAATATCTATACCAAATATTAGTCCATTTTTATCAATTATATCAGAGATATGGGATGAGGTTGTACCAGATGCAATACCTAAGTATAATATTTTATCACCTTTATTAATTGGTACTTCTCCAATATTTTTCTTAATTGCCGCTGCTAATTTAGATCTATTTGTAATCCATTCCCTATATTCTTCATTATTATATTTTACCAATCTTTCTTCATATATAACTTTTCCAGGTACCAAATTCTTTGTATATAACCTTCCTTTTTCATCAATAAATATATTCTTATTTTCTTTTAATGGTCTTAATTTCATTTTTCAGATAATTCTTTAAATCTTTTATCCAATTCTTCCTTCAATTTCTGATATATTATTTTTCCATTTAGATCTGCTTTTACTGCAATAGATATTTTTGATGCCAAGGTTCTAGCCATTGCTCCCCTTCTTTTTGGAGATAATTTTTGTAAATATGGATGATTAAATATTACACCATGTTTTGGTGGTCTTATACCTTTAGATAAATGTAAAAATAATGCTTTTTCTGCACCCAAAACCTGTATTGTTGAGGAAGGCAATAATGATAATTCTTTCAATCCGCCAGCTAGTAATATTAATCTTGCACCTATTTTTGGAGTAGCAATTTCCGATAAATTTGGAGCAATTTCCTTCATCAATTTTTCAATATAATCTTCTAAATCTTTTCTTAAATCATATATTTCCTTTATTTTTAATGATATTTCATTCATTATTTCCAAATCCTCTTTTTCAAATATTTTTCCACCCATTGTTTTATTAATATTATATTTTTTCATTAATTCTTCCCTATTTGAATTTATAATTGTTCTTATAAATTTCTCATGATCTTCAATTTCTTGTGAAATTTCTGGAAAATATAATCCATACCATTCTCTAAATCTTTCCATAAATAAATTCAAAGATTCATTTAAATCATCAAGAAAACCTATTACCTGTATTATTATTTCATCCCTACTTATAGAATCTGATATTTGTTCTTTTAATAGATCAATAAATAATTTATTATTAATTTTTTCTTCCCCAATTTTTTCCAATACTTTTCTTATTATACTTACATCTTCAGTATATTTATATCCATCAAATCTTTGTCCAATAAAAATATCATTTTCTTTTATATAATTTTTTACCTTTTCAGGTAATTTATTTTTATATATTCCCTTTAAATCATCCAAATTTAATTCTAAATCAATTTTCTGAAATTTTTCCAGATTATCATCAAATATATATAATCCATTATATCTTAATAATATATAACTCATTTTAGTATCTTTAATGATATTCTAAATCCTTTTGATGGAATTTGCATATTTATAAAATAGTTTTTGAAAAATCTTTCATCATTTGCAACATCTAAAAATCTTCTGTATATTCTTATTTGATATGTTTCATATATTTTTGTACCTCTCTTTCCCAATGTTCTCATAGTTGGTACTCTAATTATTCTTGTTGGTAAATTAACAGGACCTCTCTTTTCAATACCCAATTGTTCAATTATCTTTAACAATTGATTAGTAAACTGATTCATTGTTTTTAAATTTGTTCCCCACATTTTAATCCTTATCATTGACATAAATTCATAATATATATTATATTTTTAAATACTTTCTACAGGTTCAATTTTTAGTATATAGAATATTTTATCTAATATTTCTTTTGTTAAATATACTAGGAATAATCTATGTGGATATTTATCTTTATAATTTAATATTGGAACGTTTTGATAAAATTCATTGAATGATCTAACCAGATCTATTAAATATCTATATAAATGATTTAATTCTAATGATTTTTCAATATCATAAATTATATCTTTAAACTTAAATAAATTAATAATTAATTTTTCTTCATATTTATTTAATTCATTTATTTCAAATTCTTCAGGTATTTTATCTACCTTATTTAATAATGATTTTATCCTTGCATATGTATATAGAAAGTATATTGCATTCCCCTCTTCCAAATTTAACATTTTATCAATATCGAACAATATTATTGTATTTCTATCATATTTTAACATTTCTAATGATATAAAACTCTTTACTATCCTTTCAGAAGTTTCTTTATCTTTAAATTTATCATATGCAATATTGTATAATTTCTCATATAAATCGTCAACATTTATATACAATCCTCTTCTTCCAGACATTTTTATATCTTCATTTATTCCAAATATTTTTGCAGTATTTCTATGCAATCTAACCAACCCATATCCATAATATATATATTTAGAATTTCTATCAATTTCCTCAATTACTCTTTTTACCATTAATTGATTATGCATTTGTTCCATTCCAATTACATTTACTGAAATCTTACATGGTTCAATTTCTTTTCCCTCATCATTTATTTCATATACATATTCTCCATTTGGTTGTTTTATATATTCTTTAAATTTAATATTTGATTTAATTATACCATGTTTCCACATTGCATATGCAATATCTTTTGCAATATATGTTGTAGTTCCATTTGATCTTATAAGAACTTTTTCTTTATTCGAATATGCTTTATATATATCTTCCCACCTTGTTAAATCCAAAGAAATTGTATCATCCTTTTTTATCATTTTATTTTCTTCCAATATTTTTAATGCACTATCAAATAATTTATATTTTAATATATCAGATTCCCTAATTATTATATTAAAATATATATTAAATCTCCACAATGTATTTAATTGTTCAAATAAAATTCTTTCAGATATTCTTTTAGATAAATAATATACTTCATTATTACCATCTTCAATCATCTTTATAATATTATATTTATATTTTTCTAATTCGGGAATTATTTCATACAATTTATTAACTATTACATATATAAAATCTCCATAATAATGATCAAATTTTTCAGGTACTTCATATCCATATAAACTTTTCAATATATTCATTCTTTCCAAAAATATTTTCCTAATTTTTTCCTCATATTCTTCCTTATATATATTTTCTCTTATTAAAAATTCTTTAATATTGTTTATTACTTTTTCTAAATTGAAATCCTTTGGTTCTTCGGGTATCTTTAAATAATATATTCCAACAATATTATCACTGACCTGTACCCCAGTATCATCTATATAATTTATTACGTATATATCATAATTTAATGTTTTAAATAATCTATACAAAGAATCTCCAATTATTGAATTTCTTAAATGACCTATATGTAATGCTTTATTTGGATTTGCAGATGTATGCTCTAAAAATATTCTAATATTCTTTTTTTCAAAATTAAGTAATCTTTTATAATTATCCAATAATTTTCCTTTATTTAATTTAATATTTAAATATCCATTCATAAATTTATAATCTAAAACAAATTCTCTTATTTTTTCAATTATTTCATTTACCAATATATTTGGATCTTTTCCTTTTTTCATTTCTTTGAATAGTTTAATTGATATATCATAATCTAAATTTTTTGGAGGTTCAGAAAATTCTATATCATAATCTTTTAATTTTTCTCTTATTATCCACATAAAATTGATTTCTATAAAAAGTTTAAAAATGTGGCAATTGTATAAAAATTTATGGTAAAAAAAGGCCAATCTATATCAATTAATACAATAATTATATTGATAATAGCACTCGTTGTTTTAATCCTTGTAATATTATTTTTTTCAGGTACATTTTCTAAGGGAGTAACTGGAACAAATAATGTATTAAATCCTGCAATAAATCAGACAAATCAGACGGGCCAATTAATTAATAATTTATCAAATCAAATAAATGGAGGATCTGGTTCATCAAGTACATCTACAAGTAGTACATCTAGTACAAATGGTAATACCCAATCTACTACTACGTCTAGTACGTCTACATCCAGTACATCTACAACATCCAGTAACACTCAATCGACCACCGGCTAATACAACGAAATAACATTATAAAAAACCTATTGCTAAATAATCTATAAGATGAAAGGATCTGATACTATAAGTTTTATAATTTTTTTAATAATTGGACTTGTTGTTTTGGTGGCTGTTATAATTTTTGTAGCTCCAAAAACCCTTAATATAATGTCATCTCAACAAAATTTATCAAATACATCAAATAATATTTTAAATCAAACATTTAGCAATATATCAAATACATCAAATTTATAATTTTGTTTCGGTCTTGGGCCCGGGGGGACTCGAACCCCCGTCAATGGGTCTGGAGCCCACCGTCCTGCCACTAGACTACGGGCCCTAAAACTCTTCTTCAATCTTTAAATATCCTTTCTTTTTTAACCATTCAACTTCCGAATCTGTATATGAATATAATATATCTCCCTTTTTATCAGATTGTAATTCCCATGGTTCCACTAATACATATGTACCTTTCTTTAACCATATATTCCTGTGCATTTTCTTATTTTGTGGTACCCTACATATTCTTGTTTTTCCATCAAAACATCTCACTCTTGCATGTGCCCAACCAACAACCTCTTCAATTATTCCTATAACCTGTCTATCCTTTGGAACAGGAATTCCTTCTTCTTCGAAAAGAGACATTTAAAAAAATATTATAAATTAAACATTAATAGCTTACCATTCTTCTTCATCCCATCCTTCATCAAACTCGTCCCAATCTTCTTCTCCTTCTTCTCCCCATTCTTCATCTTCTTCTGGAGCCTTCATTTTCAATTCCCTTACCTTTCTTTTTAGGTCCTCCCAATCCATACCCTTTTATTATTATGTAAACTTTTATAAGGTTTTTTATGCATCCTCATCATCCCTTAGTAATATTGTTACAACATATTTTCTATTCCCTTTTTCTTTATCATAGCTAAATAATTTTTTACTTAATTTTACTTCTCCATATTTTTTTAATATATTATAATAGCTTTTTACCCTATTTTTTCCAACATATAAATATATATCAATATCCTTTTCATTTATTTCATCTACTTTTTTTATTACATCTTTATTTTTCTTTGCTATTTTTAATATTTCATCTTCAATATTTTTATTATATCCTCTTATTTGCAAGATTAAATTTGCTTTTTTACTTAAACCTTTACATCTTGGACAAACAGTATATTCATATTCAAAATTATCCATATCAAAATTATTATACCATTTATTATGGTATTTTACCCTTCCACAATATTTACATATATATACTTTTTCCCTTTTTTCTTCCTTTTTATTTATTTTCATATAACACTCATGGCATAATCCGTCATATAATTTTTCAACTTCTCTTCCACATGATGGACAAATCCTCTTCATAAATAAATTATAAAAGTATATGGTATCCCAGCAATTCTTTTAATATCCTTTTCCTCAATTATTTTTTTCTCTTTTAATATATTTATAGATTCTTCCCCAACAGCATATATAAAATATATATCATCAAAATCTTTTTCATCAACTCTTTCTCTCTCTTCTCCCTTAAAAAATTCATTTAATTCTAATACAAATTCTCCCTCTTCAAATCTTTTTCCATATAAATTTTTATCACATAAAACTAATACATATCCATAACTATCTCTATACTTTTTTACCAATATCATTTCAATTTATATATTACGGGACTTTCTGCACCACAGGCTAAACATTTAATAATATATACCCTTTCTCTCCTTTCCAATCTTGTATCCAATTTTTTACATATTGGACACCTAACAAATATATCTATAAATTTATCTATCTTTGCTTTTATTTTATCAAATTCTATCCTTTTCTGTAATATTATTTTTTTATCTTCAATTTTTGACGCAACACTAAATTCTTTTTGTAAAAATTCTGCTAATAAATTTATATCCCTATTTATTATATTACATATTGTTCCTGCATTTTCTATAGATGTCCATTTTCCAACATAATTTATTTTTGGTAATGGTATATTTATTGATCCCAATGTAGATCTATGTAGAACTTTCATACTACCCAATTTCTTATATGCTTCATCTAACATTTCTTCATATGCTGGTATCATATAACTTTATATTTTTCTGGTGAAGATTCATAAATCTCTCCAGATGATAATAGATCCATTATAATATTTAATAACTTTTCCTCACTTATATCAAAGAAATTTTCTATATCTTTTAAAGATACGCCATCACCTTTATCATTATTTCTTATAAATTCTAAAATTTGCTTTCTTAACTTTACCTCTTCAGGCAATTCTTCATCATATTCTTCCTTATATATTTCTTTTTTTACTTCTTTTTCTTTCATATTATTATCCTCACCACTATCTTTTTCTTCCATTACATTTTCTTTATTATTTTTCTTTATATTCTTTTTTATTTTTTTAATGAAAAATTTTCTCCATAAAATTTCATCATCTCCATTTAATATACTTAAATATCTTGCAATTACGGAAAAATTATTATTATATTCTGAAACATTTCCTAAAATCAATAAAGTATCAAATAATTTAATATTATAAACATCAAATAGAACAACATCAAAAAATCCAAATGTATCCAATAATTTTAATCTTATTACTTTCTTTTCTTCCTGAATATCTATCACTTTTCCAATTAAACAAACTTTACTATCCTTATAATTCTTTAAATCTTTTGAAAATATTGATAAATACATATTTATACAGCTTTATATTTCTTATCTCCAGATTCGTATATATATCCTTCCTTCAATAATTTCTCAATTGTTTCTTTTACCTTTTCTTCTTCTAAATTATATTTCTTAGACTCATTTAATATTTCATTTAATGGAACACCGTCTGGAAAATCTTTTTGTAAATCCTTTATTATATCTAATACTTTTGATAATTTTTGCCTTTGTGTAGAAGAAATTCCAGACATTATTATATCTATATCTAATCTATTGGTTTCTGGATTTATTCCAACCTCTTTCAGACTATATAATAATAATTCCTTTGCAAGATTTACATCATCCTCAGTAACTACTGGAGATAACCTTATCTTTGCAGAAGCTTCGGCTATTCTTATTATTGACATAAGTTGCCTTGTAGTTATTGGTATTGTATCTTCTCCAGAACTAGATCTTAATTTTATATAGAAATCCTTTACAATATCTAAAGCTGCAGTTGTCCATTGTGGCTCAATTTTCTTTGCATATATTATATATTTTCTTAATAAATCTTTATCCAATGGTGGTTTTCTTTCCTCTTTTAAACCTTTTAATAGTTCATTAACAATTGTTTCATCCTGTTGTGGATTTGGTTCATCTATAAGAACAAAAATCAAATCAAATCTATTAATTATTGTTGGTGGTAAATCAATTTGATCAACTACACTTTTCATCTTATCCCATCTACCAAATTTAGGATTTGCAGCTGCTAAAATTGATGTTTCTGTCCTAAGTGTTGCATGAATATTTGCTTTATCAATTGTTATTGTTTGCTGTTCCATTGCCTCATGTAAAGATTGTAATTCTTCTATAGATAATTTATCAAGTTCATCGATACATACAAGTCCCCCAGATGTTAATACCAATGCTCCGGCCTCCAATACCCAACCACCTTTAAATATTTCATCCCTTCTAACAGAAGCAGTTAAACCTACAGATGATGATGTTATTCCAACCACATATTTTGATTTTGGAGCAATTTCTGATACATATCTTAATAATTTTGATTTTCCAATACCTGGATCTCCCAAAATTAATATATGGATATTTTTTCTTTCATCAACACTTTTCCTCCTTTTTCCACCAGATACCAATTGTAATGCAATTGCCTTTTTAATTAGTTCATAATACTTTCCATACAATCCCGGAGCAACGGAATTTGCAATCAAACTTAATACATCCGTAGAATTTGCCAATTCTCTTATTTTTCTCTCATCTTCTGCAGATATGGATATATCTTCAACATCTTTATCTACAGGTTCAACATAAATTGCATCTATATATAAATCCAATATTGCTTTAAAATTTGAATTTTTTAATTCTTTTACAATCCCATATATTTTAACCCTTATTCCTGGCAATGTTTTCCTTTCCATTCTAGGCTCACATAAATCTTCCTTTAATATTATAGTAATCTGAGCAGGTTGTTCACCCTTTTCAATTTGATCTGCGGGTTCTTCAATTAACAATCTTTGTATATCTATTGTTTCATGATCTGTTTCAATAAATTTCCCTTTTGTACTACCACATACCGGACATTTCTTTGGTTTTTCTATTACAAAATTCTTATTTTCAACCCAAAATTCCCCTCCACAATCTTCATGTAAATACTTTGTTTTTATAATAAATGGTCTTACTTCTGAAGATATTTTTATTATACCTTCAACCTGTATTAATTTATCTTTATGTTCAGATCTAATATCCCTTATCCTTAAATATCTTAAACTTTCTGGAAGATTTTTTATTCTTACTTTTACTTTTCTATCTAATCTTTCAGAAAAGTATATACCCATTTGTTCTAAAAAATTTTCTGTCTTATTTAATAAAAGATCTAACTGTTTATTATTTAAATATGATTTTATTTTCTCATAATCTAATATAACAGATTTTTCTTCTTCCCTAATAAACTTTTCAATTTCTTCTTTTGAAACATCAAAAATTTGTCCCAAAAATCCTGTATCTAAAATTTCAACTTCCTTAGTATTATCCATATATTCTATATTACAAATAATGCATATAAGAAAAAATATAAAAAATTAATAATTGAAAATATGTATAAGGGCCCGTAGCTCAGAGGTGGAGCGCCGGCCTTATATGGCTACGCTCCTAAGAAAGCCGGAGGTCAGGGGTTCGAGTCCCCTCGGGCCCATAACGGTTTAATTGAAAGATTTTTCATTCTCTATATAAATAGATAAATTGAATAAACAACGAATTTTTATTTAATGCCCTACTTTATATTATTAATAGACCTTACTTAATGTCATGTATCAAGTATTTATTCAAGAGAGAAGACTCCCTTGAACGAGGCTTACTTGAGAGGAGTACAGACTATTAGAGAAAATGTTATATAATTTTACATTCAATATCGAATAAGATGTCTCCATGAGAACACTCCAAAAAAAATAAATAGTTAATTGTCTAACAATTAATTATGAATTCAAATAACTTATCATTGTTGGTCGTCGTTTTAGGAACGTTAATGTCAGCTGTAGATACAACTATTGTAATCTTAGCGCTTCCATCTATTGCTCAAGACTTGCATACTAACCTTTATATAATTATTTGGGTTATCATAATTTACCTTCTAGTTATAGCAGTCTTTACAACTCAATTAGGCAGATTAGGTGATATTTACGGTAGATCTCGCTTTTATAATTTAGGATTTGCAATATTTACATTAGGTTCAATTCTCTGTGGAGCCTCTCCTAATGCAATTTCCTTAGTAGCATTTAGGGGAGTTCAAGGGTTAGGGGCTGCGATGA
>Ga0081474_125228_pt1 | contig 13500 bp, 16 predicted proteins | sample OneHunmetagenome_2_FD_70978 | JGI IMG/M metagenome (GOLD analysis project Ga0081474, IMG submission 70978) | Ferrous microbial mat communities from One Hundred Spring Plain, Yellowstone National Park, USA v2 (version 2) | ecosystem: Environmental > Aquatic > Non-marine Saline and Alkaline >... | reverse complement strand
TAGATAATCCCAACTTCAACGGCGACGTGGTACCTGGCACGGCATATCGCATTGCCAGTGTATTCGTTAGACCATTGTATCCATTGATTAGGTACTACGTGGGCAGGTGGTTCAGCAGGAAGTACAGAGGCATCATTAATTACGGTGAGTAGGTCTCAAAAAGCCTTTAATGGGTAACCTTATTTATTTTCTGTGAGTTCCCCAGCAAGAGTTAATTTCGCGCTTAGATTGATTGTTCTCATCCTAGCAATTACTTCCGTAATCATCATTATAGCCAATAGCATCTACGCGATTCCATCGCTTGTTGCCTATTCTCGCATTGGTTCTCTTGGTGGGGTTGGTTATTACGCATCGCAGCCTGTGCCTGGTGTTCCTCCTGGTTTGTTGGTTAGGGTTTTCCTCATCAATGGTTCGGTTGTTGAGCCTGTTAGGGCTTTTATTGACGTCTACGCCAATGCGCCGAGCGGTATCGTCCACGTCTCCATGGGCTACTCACAAAGCCTGGTAATACCATTCAACAACACAAACTGGCGGTACGCAATTGGCAGGTGGGCTTCGTTGGGTATACCATTCAGTGATTATGAAACATCAATGCTCATATTCATAACATACATGAAGGGCAATGAGTCATGGATACTACCATTAGTCATCCCATACAACGTTGGTTGGGTCATCAAAAACTCAAGGTACATAGTCGTTGATACCCTCATTAACGTCAATGAGTTAAGACCAAACGAGGTGGTTTCAGCAATGCCGGGCATAACTTCGGTGAACCTACAACTCCCCAGTAATCGCAGCGATTACACAACCTACAACTGCAATTTGAATGCTCCCAAGCCACCGCCAGAAACCACGTTCAAGCCTGAAATCGCATGCCTAGGCTTCAACGGATCACTACCAATCGCATGGGCAACATGGGATAAGGACGTAATAAAAAACGACAGTGGGTTGTCGATTGATTTAACCATAGACTTCTGGGGCGCAATTAGATGGGATGCGATGGCGACCGGCTACGGCGACATAGGCACATCATACAGCGCACTAGAGAATGTGTTTCTCGGTTATTCAGTAGTCCTTAGTTCCCAAGTGACACAGTCCAGCCCAGAATATCAGGTTACGCAGCCCGGCTCGCTGTATTGGTACTATGGGGGTGCCACATGGGCTATCGTTAATTACACCGTGTGGTATGTGAACTCCACGATGGGTACTTACCACCTGGGTAACGTAACCGTTTTCGAGGTACTCTACGTACCACCAAATGATCATTATATTGGCATGGTACTTGATTATGGCAATGGTCCAGTAAGCCTACTTTACTACTTAGCCAGTAGGCATTACCTTGAATGCCCAGCACCATCAATTGTTGATTACGCAGCATTCATATACACATCAACGGGTCAGGAGTACCTCTATGAATACAACGGACCGGTCACTAATATTAGTATCGCCTACGCAATAACGCTTGGTGGTCTTAGCGCCGTTTATGGTCTAGGCCCAGCCCAACTAGGTACCACATTAACAGACTTGTCACTCGGCTCTGAGGGTTTGGGCATGCCTCCACCACAAGCATCACTAAGTTTAACAGGCGTATCGCTAGAGCTCTTTAATATAACAACCGGCATGAACCTTTACGTCTCGGTGATTAATGCTTCAGCGATCTACGGCTTACCGGCCTTTGGCTTCATACTTAACGCCACGAATTTCTACGGGAATCCAACAACATACACGTGCAAGTACGGCAAGGTTACGCAGATTGGGTGATGTGTGGTGGTGTCCACCATGGCTGTTAGGTCCCTCCTCTGGTTCTACGTTGGCTTTGTGCTCGTGAGTTTCGCTTCATCTCTCTGGCTCCTACTGAGTTCTGTCTTGACTGTTATGCCTATACCACTGCCCTATTGGTTTCTCTACACTCCCGGCAACATGGTTGCTGCCGGAATAATTGTTGTGGCTTTGATGCTTGTTTTGTACACCTACCTCGGTGTTGTTTTGATTTTGAATAAAATGAATAGAGGTTTCATATCGATGGTTATGGCATTCACACTCATCATAGGCATAGCCCTACTTTTGGCTGGATTGGCAATACCTGCATTGGTTATTTTGGTGATTGCCTACGTAATGCTCATCGGCACATACGCAGTACTAATCAGCGTGGCAACAACGAGGGCATCAAAGGCATTGTGGGGTGTTGCCACAATAATCTTAACATTAATACCACCAATACTCATAGGAGGAGGATTGGCAGTCATTGATTACGTAAAATACATGGCAATCATAGAGCAGGCAACAGCAATAATCGCATCAGCAATAGAGACATGGAAACTGGGTGTTGGGGGTGGTTAGGGTAGAGACTGTGGTTGTTGGGCCGCTTAGTACTAACGCGTACGTGATATGTAATAATGATAGTTGCGTAGTGGTTGATCCTGGCGATGAGGCTTGGAAAATAATGAGGGTGCTGAGGGGTAGGAGGGTTCTAGCCGTAATAGCGACCCACCTTCACTTCGACCATGTTGGTGCGGTTAGGGACATTGTGGAGCTAACGGGTGCGCCGTTCATGGTTCATAGGCTTGATTGGGAGTTGAGGGACGCATATGCCGAATTAGCAATGTCCTGGGGCTTTAAGGCGCCGGTTTTACCCAAGCCAACATTCGTAGATGAGGGATTCACGGCACCATTGGGCTTAAGGATCATGCACACGCCGGGGCACTCACCTGGTTCAATATCGATTATTGGCGATGGCTTCGTGATGACTGGCGATACCCTGTTCTCAGGCAGTGTGGGTAGGACAGACCTGCCAGGCGGTGATGATGAGGCGTTGATAAGGTCGGTGTGTAGGCTGTATAGGGAGTTGCCGAGGGATTTCGTTGTCTATCCAGGGCATGGCCCACCAACAACGATTGGCGAGGAGGCCGAGGACAACACAATAGTGCTTCAGGACCTCTGTTATTAATAAGTTAATGTGTCCTCAAGTGCTCTTCGGTAAACTACTCATGCTGCTCTCCATTAGCCTAGCCATTATCTTCGATGTTAATTCATACGTGATGCTTATGTTCGTGTTGAGCACCTTGAGTTGTGAAATTATGAAGTCCAACTTCTCATCTATGCTTTTAAGCCTATCATTTAAGTCCTTGAATCCCTCATTTAGATCCTTATGCATTTCGGTGGTTTCCTTGTATGACTCAACAACGTACTTATACATATTCCTCATATCGCTCGCCATTGTGTAAAGCAGTAGTAACTCCGCGTCCTCTCTAGAGACCTCCTTATTCCTCAGTAGTGTGGGTAGTTGGGTTGGTGCGTAATCCGTACCCTTACTAACGAGCGTTATCATCAACTCCGTAATGTCCATATGGCTTATGCCCACTTCGGGATTAATAAGTCTTGTGTTGTTAGGGAATGCCTTATTAGGGTTTTAGTGCCGTGGTGTGTCGTGGGTAGGTTGCGCGGTTACCTAGCAATGCTTGGTGTACTCATTGCCTGGGGGTCATCATACTCCCTAACTAAGATAGCCCTAGCCTACATGTCACCCTTCGTGCTCACACTGTTCAGGTTTTTAGTTGGTGCTCTCGTGCTCTCCATAATTGGTGGCGGAATTACTAGCGGTTGGAAGCCCCTAATGAATGCCCTACTTAATGGTGCACTCTTTGTGGTGCTATTAAACTTAGCCATTGAGTATAGCGTAAACCCAGCCCTCGTTTCTGTCCTCATATACACGCAACCCATATTCGTATTATTGCTTGCAATCATACTCTATAATGAGAAACCCACCGTCTTGCAGATCGTGGGTGTGGTGGTGGCGTTCACGGGCTTATTGATCACGGTCGGCGTTTATAACTTCGATATTGGGGACGCCATGGCAATACTTGGTGGTTTTGTATGGGCCATTGGGACTTACTACTACAGGAGGAACCTTGCGCGGGAGAACTTGGTTAGGTTAAATGCAGCCCTAAGCCTGTACTCGGCCATAATAGCCCTACCAACCCTAGCCCTAAACCCATACTTCCAGTTATCATTGATGGCGTTCACCTGGGGGATCGTGGTTGCGCTCATAGCCCAGGTAGTCGGCTTTCTACTGTGGTTCCTCGGTGTTAGGGACCTTGGACCTGTGGTTGCGAGTTCCCTCTCCATACTAGTCCCGGTGTTCGCCTTTCTATTCGCCTATCTAATACTCGGCAGAGTGCCCACGCCCATGGAAGCCCTAGGCTCTGCCATAACTCTTATCGGAGTTTTACTCTCGCAATTGAGACGTTAAATCACAGGAATTGCGTAGGGTCCATCCTGAGCGATGCATCCCAAAACATTATCTCAAAGACAACGCTATCCCTAAACGCCACCTCCATCTCAGGTGTTATATCATACCTATCCAAAACCCTCAGGAGCGCATTGACCCTGTTCAGATAATCCTCAGAGGCGTAGAAGCTTGCCCAGGCGCTATACAACAGGTTGTTCGTGCTGAGCACATACCTGCCGATCTCGGAATAACCCCACATGCACGGTGCCCACGCGGCAAGGAACTGGGGCCAACCCCTCGATGCGTAGTAATGCAAATGCCTCGTGTATGCGTAATTCACTAGGTTAAAGCCCGTGTTATTAACCTCAGCATCCGTTATTGATAATGCATTGAATATTTTCTCATGAACCTCAGCGCCCCTCTCGATATTACCAAACAATGCGTTCAACACGTCAAGGGCCTCACTTAGTGGCGCCCTACCTGCTGCCATTATTACTGCCCTCTGCATTTCCCTAACGTATTTCGTATCTTGAATTAGGTAGTACCTAAAGACGTCCTTTGGTAACGTTCCGTTTCTCAACCTCTCAACAAACTCATGCCTAACATACCTATCCCATAAATCACCTACCAATTCCCTAAGCCTATTGTGAGTGTCCATTACTATTAACCCATACCCAGGGTCTTTTAAGTGTTGGTTCGGCAACTCATTAATTCATTAATGATGTAGATGGGGTTCTTCTCAACAATCCTCCTCCTAACATACCTAACGGGCTTACCACTCCTCCTATCCACACCCTCAAGCTCAACCCTAACCCTAGCTAGGCACGTACCCAACGACTCCCAAGTCAGCCTAGGACCCCCGAGGACCCTAATCACATCCGCAATATTGGGAGTGCCGCCGAGCGGTATTAAGCCACTTCTCTGTGCCTTCTCAACGTGGTAGTTGTTGAAGCCAACCCTAACCCTATAAAGTAGGTACCTAGCCACATCACCACAAGTATCCCTAAGTGGTATAACCCTAGCATCGAAATAAAGAACCCTACCTAATGAGGTACTAACGAGAGCCGATGCGAGACCTGCCATTGAACTAATAAGTTTATATTCACGACCGCTGTAGGGAATGTAATTAAGCAGAAACAGGTTTATCTCATCACTAATCACAAGGGCGTAGTCACCGGCAAAGGTCCTCATCAATTCCTTGGCGGCGTTGATTAAGGCCCTATGAACACGCTCATCCCTAGGCCAGGTGAAGCCAGTGAGGGCTTTACCGAAACCAGCCCCATCAAGCCTAACAACGAGGGGTGGCTTAAGTATTGATGTAACAACCCTAGAATCAAAGTCCCCCTCCAACTCCACAGGGTTAACGCTAAGGATAATATCTAACGCATTGCCTATGTTTTCGCCCCCATTGTACAGCATCACGTACCACACCCATGACCAATTAATGAAGCGCACTAATTAATTATTGCCTCAACATACCCATGCGCCTTAGCACAGCGCATTTATAAACACCAATGGCTCCATTGAATTAGGTGATGTGGAGGGGACGGACCCGATGGGTGAGGACAGAAGCCCTGCGCGCTGAGTATTCTCATTGTGCCGAGTCTAACCATTCCTGGTTTATTGGTATGGTCATGATTTAGGGTAAGGAATAATAAGTTCGTAAATTCACATTATACAAGCCCTATGGAGCTGACAAAGCCCTGGAGTGACGTGAGGAAGTACCAGGAGGATAGGTTTAGGGAAGCCATGTATGAGGCGGAGCTTGCCGAGAGGTTCCTAAATAATGGTTTGCTCAGGAATGCCGCAGGTAAGGCGTATCAAGCCCTTAAGTCCTACGTTGCTGGTTTAGCTGTAGATTACAGGGACCTACTCTCCAGGTATTTTCCAGGTAAGAGGAGGATTTCGCAGTCTAAGGTTGTTGAGAGGGTTGATTGGATCATAGCTGTAATGCCGTCAAGCAGGTTGAGGGAGGTGGTCTCGATTATCGGCGATAAGGAGCTTAGGCTAGTTACCGAGATAGCCCTGAACCTACACCAATTTCAATACAATGGGTTTGATAGGGATTCAGAGGTGTCTCCCTATTCCAGGGAGGAATTCGTTAGGAGGGATATAGAGTTCATCGTTAATTTCATAAGGAGTAAGCTAGGACGTACCGCATGATTTCAATCCTAAATATCTATTCTCGTTATTGTGCTGAGGACGGCCTTACCAACCCTCTCGATTATCGGCGATAATTCCTCCGCGGTTAGGAACTTGCCCTCCCTACCCTCGGTCAGGTTGTTACTGACCACGAGTACGGCGCCCGTCCTCACACCCCTGAGCAGGCCTAGTAGAAACAGTATTGCGGTCTCCATCTCAACGCCCAGTATCCCCCTCGAACCTATCACATTCGCCAGGTCTTCCTCGGCGTAGAATGCATCGCTGCTATAAACTGGTCCGATCCAAACCCTAACCCCAGCATCCCTTAAGCCCTGTACTAACGCGGTTAGCACATCATAGTTTGGTACGGCTGGGTAGTTGACGGTGGAACCGAGGTATTGCATGTATATACCTCCAGAGTTGTACGCTGACCCCGTGGGTACTATCACATCGCCAATGCCTATCTCCCTCCTTAATGCTCCCGTTGTGCCGAGCCTTATTATTAGCTTGGCGCCGAGCTTAATCAATTCCTCAATAACAATGGCTGCCGATGGTGCACCAACGCCGTGCGTGGCTACGGTGACTCTAACGCCTCCATATGTGCCTGTGTACGTTATGAACCCCCTATTTTCATTAACAACCTTTGCGTCAGTTAATAAGCCGGATAATTGCCTAGCCCTAGCAGGATCACCAACAATAACCACCCTCTCCGCCACATCACCCTCGCCAGCCCTTATGTGTATGGGCATTAACATCACCTAAGCATGTCCATTATGGGTGTCGGGCCAAAATCCCCAAGATCCACCTCAGCCTCACCACCTGGGTACGGTATTAACCTAAGACCCAAGGACCTACGCTTAATGTTGACTATAGCGTGTAGGTCACGTATTACCCCCTGCACAAGCTCCAATTGATTTGCCCTTATTGGCACCATATCGACACCAGCAACACACGCTGTTGTGTACTTAATCAATTTCGAAAACGTCACTAAACCCTCCCTAGCCCTTCCCTTTAGTACCTCATCCTCAGCCAGGGGTAGCATAATCTCATTAAAGCCCGTAACCTTGAAGTTAGTTGAGGAGTCCCAAATTACCTTATTGAGATCATAAATAGCATTTAATGTACCAGGCTCGCCAAACCTTATTCCATAAAGTTTCTCGATTGTTTGGACCACGGAGTCCCAACCCCATGGTGATAATGACACGTCAATGCCCAGGTAATCCACACCGAGCCCCTCGGCAATCCATTTACCAACATCCTCAGCCCTCCTAAACACATTGCTCATAGCCCCTCTTACGTTATCTCTGCTTGTTGTTATATCGTTAGTGTAGAGTATTGATAGGGCTATGCCATGCTTATTACCAAGGTTTATTGAGTCGGGGTAGTAGGGCGTTAATATTGGATCACCAATGAGCGCCGCAACTCGTCTTGAGGCAATCCAGGAACCTGAGTCAATGAGTTTCCTCAGTATATCAATGAATAATGACGTACTATAACCACTCAATTCCTTAAAATTACCAACCCAAATGCTCATGTAACTGCCCGACTTCAGGAATGCGCCCACAAGTCTATCGGTATCGACCTTGAAATCCAGCGGTATGTTCAGCGATGAATGTATGTAACCAAGACCATTACTAACCTCATTAATTAGCATAGCCAATTCCTCATAATTCCACGTGGATTCCATGAATGGTAACGTGACCCTCCAAGTCCTAACCTCAATACCGTAATCTCCACGAACTTTATTTATGAGCTCCCTAAGCCTAACAAGCTCATCCCTAAGTTCGTCTAGATTGACCCTGCCATTCTCCACTGGGTAGAACAGGGTTACGGCTCTGATGATCATACAATTAATTGATCGGTTGCGGGTAATTAAGTATTGTTCTTGATTAGTAGTAATACGTTAGGTAATGCACGTGTTCGTTTATAAATGAGCCCCTGGAGTATGCTTGGCACGCATTTTTTAGTGGGCATTGGTCACACCTTGGCTTATCAACAATGCAGATTGTTCTACCAAGTCTCCATAGGTAATCGTCCAGTGCTATAGGGTCTAGCTTACCAATCCTCACAACCGCATCCCAAGCATCCCTAACGATCAACCTCAACCTGGCATCCAAATCCTTATCCACATGTACGCCCTGCTTTATTAAATCGAGAACCCAATCCTCAAGCCTAACAATACCAAGCCTGTACGCAATCCTGGTCAGGTGATTATCAATGGGTAGCTTGATGTCGTACGCCTTAACCCTGAGTAGACCGCGTGAAGCCAGGAACTTTATGAGTAGGTACGCCTTCTTCCTAACCGGGTCCTCGTACGCGATCATTGATGATAGTCGATCTATTAATTCGTCAGTCTCGGACACGTCGAATAACCTGAGGGTTGTGCCATAGTGCCTAACAACCTTCGTACCAACATCCCTAAGCAGGTACGCCCTAACCCCATAATCCCACACAGGTCCATAATCACCAACCAACCAATCCCTAACCGTGATTGGATCCAGCTTGCTCAAACGCGTTGGGCTAAAGAATGACCTATCCCTATTGAAGACCTCCATACCCAACCTCCACAATAGGTCGGATCCCGTGAATGCCTCATTACCTATGTTCTTACTAAAGACGTAATTACCAAGGTGGGTCCTGTGGTCTATGGCTACCATCGCCAGGAAGTAATTATACACAGACTCCATATCGGCATTCCTTGGTGGGAAAAACCTGATATCAAATACATCAGCCCTACTGAGGTTTAGGGAACCCAATGTCCTAGCCACTGTCGCAATCCTATCAATGCTTAGGGATGCCGGGATTCTAGCCACGATCAATAGTTATTGCAACTACCTAAATTAACTTTGGTTTAGTAGTACTTACGAAAACCAAGTTGTGGGGCTACCTCACGGAAGCACCTCCTACATAGGTATAGCCCATACTTCCTAATGACAGCCTCGTGAGTACCACACCTCTGGCACCTAATCACAGCCCTGCCATATTTACGCTCCTTTGGTGGCTTTATCTTCGCCATCTACGTCACGTGTAAGCAAGCCAATTTAAAAACATAACTACTCACGAACACGGGATAAACGCCTAAAAATGGGTGCCTAAATGTTCATGCGTGGGTAGGGTAGTCCTAAGTACGGTAGAGCTACCGGAGGGCGCACGTGAGGTTTTGAGGCAATTAGGTACTGAACTATATGAATTACCCAGGATGGGTGAGGGCGATTTGATTAATGTATTGCCTAAGGTTGAGGTTCTCATGTGTTGGTGCGGTAAGGATTTCGACATAACCAGGTGGGTTGGCTCAATGCCTAATCTCAGGGTAATACAGACATTCTCGGCTGGTGTGGATCATCTACCATTCCAAGCCATACCAGGTAACATCAAGATCTACAGCAATGCCGGAGCCTATTCAGAACCTGTGGCTGAGCACGCCTGGGCATTGATACTGGCGCTCGCCAAGGGTCTTCATAAGCCAACGCTCGTTGCCAAGGAATACCTTAGTAATGAAATCACAAGCCCAAGGAGTGTGATTGGGTCAACATTGCTCGTACTTGGTACTGGTGGTATTGGGCGTGAGATTGCGAGGATTGGCAAGGAGGGTTTCAGGACCTATAACATTGGCATTAATAGGGGTGGTAGACCTGTTGATTATTTTGATGAGGTTCATAGGACGGATGAATTAAAGAGTGTCATACAGAGGGCTGACATAATAGCCATTGCGCTACCCCTGAATAGGTATACGAGAGGTTTGATTGGCGCTGGCGAATTAAGGCTAGTAAAGCGAGGCGCCATAGTAGTGAATGTCGGTCGCGGCGACGTGATTAGGGAGAAGGAGTTATACGAAGTACTTAAGGAGAGGCCTGACATTAGGTTCGGCACTGACGTGTGGTGGGTGCATGATGGGCGTGAGGAGATACCACCAAGTGTACCATTAACCGCACTGCCCAATTTCCTAGGAACACCACACATAGCTGGCGGCGCCCAGAGGGATATTGCGGAGAGGGCTATAATGAGGGCTGTGGAGAATGTTGCCAGGTACCTAAGGGGTGAGGGCCCATTGAATGAGGTTGATAGGAATGATTACCTATAGCTGGGTAATTGAGTCAACGCGATGAGTTTAATAATAAATGCCTAGAAGCCACAACCAATGACAAGGTTAAGTAGGGAGGATATTGAGAGGTCGTTACCCAATGGTTGGAGGGTTGAGGGTGATTATCTGGTTAGGGATTTGGAATTTAAGACGTTCATGGATTGCATAGCTTTTATAAACGAACTCGCCGGGTTGGCAGAGTCGGAGGAGCATCACCCAGACATGCTAATAGTTTGGAAGCACCTAACCTTAAGGTTAACGACGCATGATGAGGGTGGGATAACGGAGCTCGACATTAAAATGGCGAACCTAATAAATGGGTTGATCGAGAAATGGAAGGATAGGCTGGCCTAGGTTACTCCTCAATCCATTCCTCATAATTGACGACACCAAGGTAGTCATAGAGGATGCCCCTCCTAACGGCTTCCTCGTACAATCGCCAAATTCTCCTGGTGGAGACGAGACCAATGTAGAAGCCCTCCTTCTCAAGCTCGGCCTTGACCTTGTCTGGGAAGTCTATTGGCCTTATGAATGGTTCCTTCGAGAGTACATTCATTATGGCATTGATTATATCGCTATTGTGCGGATACGGCTTTTTTCTACGCTTACCCCTCCTCGTCATCAGGTAGCTGCCTAAGTCGATGGTATATAACCTTACCTAATCGTGCCCTACGTACTGTCTTGTTCATAGTTACTAAGTAGGAACGCCCTAGTTATTTCCTTACCCAGATACATTGCATGCGCATATGTTGTAAAGAAATTGCTGTTCTTAAGATACTCGTATGCCTCATTAATTGATTTAAAGAATAACTTGGCATGTAAATCGTGGGTTACTGGTAACCTATGCTCCAGAACCACGCCATCCCCCTCACGGGTAACCACGAAGTTACCCCTTGGATCCTCAACAAACTCCCTAAATATGGCGATATTCCTCCTAACGAACTCCCCAGCCCTGTCGAGATCACTATGCCTTATCCATGCTGAGAAGGGCATGAGCCCTATATAGCCAACGCTATACCATGCATCGAATTCCCTATTCAACTCATCAACAACGTACCTAGCCAGTGACCACCACCTATACAGGTTTCTGCACCAATCATTGAGGACATCAACAGACCTTAAGTACACAAGTTGGTTGTAGTAATCACCACTTATCACACCCTGAACAACATAATCATCACCAAACACAACGGCATTTAATGAATGTGGATTTCCCCTCAACTCGCTAAGCACCCTATCTCCAATAGCCTTATTAGATTCCTTGAATGCGTGTAGTCCATTCTCATTCAATCTCCTGAAGGGATGAGGCCTACCCACGGAATCTATAATCACCAATGGCATCAGGAACTCCCTAACACCCAACCCATCAATATTGACCTTATCAAATCCGAAATTAAGCACTAAATCCACAATCTTAACCCACGACCTATACGTATCCCTCTCGTAAATAAACGCGCCAGATATGAGATACGGCCAATTCCTAATCTCCTCCTCAACAACCTCCACATTAAAAACTGGCCTGCTTGGTGGTTCTGGTTTGTAATTCTCACGTATGGCTTTAGTGATTTCTTCGAACCTGCCCAACTTATAGGCTTCCCTAAGGTCCACAAGCCTAATGCTCGACCTAAGTGTTTCAAGTATTTCATGGCTTATTAACGGTCTCGGTAAGTAACCATCCCTAAAGAACCTAACAACCTGGTCACCAACACCATTAATGTCAACACCAACCATAACTAGGGTGTTTATTCTATTCATACGAGCCAGCGTGCTAAGCATGTAATTAATACCAACCACGGTGTATAGGTTACCAATGACACCAACCATGTTCAACGCATCACCCAACAATTTCTTAACCTGCCCAACACCGCTCCAAAGCGTTACAATGGCTATGTTGGACTCCCCATTAATGACTTCATAATTTAGCTTCACAACAAGAGCCAAGCACCTAACTATTTATTCCCTTTACCTAGAGCATCACTATGAACATGGGTATCATCAATAATACGGAGACTATGAACATGGCTATCCAAACCTTAATATTATTCCTAAAGATTCTAAACCCATCAACCATTATGCCGGGTAGCGCAAGTGGTAGCATATTGAAGAAGCCAAGCCACGCATTCGTGGCGTAAATAATCGATGCATAACTTGAGAATGGAGTAGGCAGCAATAGCCAGAATGGTAGGAAAATTACGGCAAAGGCTATGTTGGTAGCAGGCCCTGCCAGCGCAATCTTAAGCTCATCATCACGCCTCGGGTAACCCCAAACCTTTGGGCCAATGACCGTAGCGCCTGGAGTAGCTATTATGAAGAATCCCGTCAATGCTGTGACAAGGGCCAGCAATAATCCAACGAACCAAGCCCTAAAGTAGGCTATGTAACCCAACCTCCTGGCAACCTCCCTATGCATCAGCTCGTGACCAAGGAATCCCGTGAGAACCGCAATGAATGTGGCAACTAAACCACCAACATGAGATAGGGTGTGGAACAATATTGCGAAGGCTATGGTCATGACCACCAACGCGATGGCAATATCCCTAAGCTCATGCCTGTACGGTCTAAATGGCATGCCGTAATAACCACCACCCCAGTAATTACGCCTCATCATTGGGAATCGCAATCGTACAATTATTAAAACCTATCTTACATTGAGACCCTACTCATCACATAACCTAATTCGTGATGATCACTCATAGCTCGGGTATCTTAAATGAACAGCTGAGGTAAAAAAGCCCCTAGCAACAAGAACCTCATATGACCAGAACTAAATACACCTTACTTGCCCTGGTGGTTGCTGTAATAATCACCGCAGTACTCGTGGTGCCGAGGGTCTTGCCTGGGGTTCATCACGGGTCAGTGAATACATATAGCCTTGAGGGGCTCCTTAGCGGTGTCCCAACACTAACCGTGTGCATAGTGGGCTATGCCGCGAACCCATACATAAGCAATTTAACAGCCGGCCTGGGCGAGGTTGGTGTACCATACATAATCATCACGGGCATAAGCAATCAAACAATTAGCAGGTGCAGCATCCTAGTAATTAGCAGTG
>Ga0081474_123514_pt1 | contig 13511 bp, 14 predicted proteins | sample OneHunmetagenome_2_FD_70978 | JGI IMG/M metagenome (GOLD analysis project Ga0081474, IMG submission 70978) | Ferrous microbial mat communities from One Hundred Spring Plain, Yellowstone National Park, USA v2 (version 2) | ecosystem: Environmental > Aquatic > Non-marine Saline and Alkaline >... | reverse complement strand
TAGATTACACAATAGATCATCTTAATAGCCTCTTGGAGAAGTACATAGAAAAATACAACTTTGTGAGATCTCATTGTTCGTTAGGTTATAGAACACCTGCTGAAGTAGCTTATGGTAATGGTATAAAGAATTCTGAGGTAGTCCTATGATAATGTGTTATAATTTTTTTGTGGGTATGTGTTCACGATGTATTGAACTTATACATCTAATTTGGTATAATACATATAAAAATTATTTTGTTTGGAATGTGAAATGGAAAATAAAATTGTAAAGTTGTATAGGTTGATGAGGGCTATAAACCAGGAGATTGTTAGAAGCGTAAATGCTTCAACACCTTACGATGAAGCTTCATTTTTTGAGCATCTTTGCGATATAGTAGTAGAGCATTTTGTAAAGTTTGCTTTCATAGGTTTTTATATAAAAAGCATAAATAAAATAGTACCGGTTTACTACTCTAAAAAATCAGCCGCTGATAATATATATATAGATTATCTTAAATTTTTGGAAATTCCTCTTGATGAGTCAGATATAAGCTCAAAAGGACCTGCTGCCACTTGTTTTAAAACAAATAGCGTTGTCATAATAGAGGATATAGAAAAAGATCCAAGGATGACACCTTGTAAAGAAGAAGCTTTAAAAAGAGGATTTCGCTCAAGCGCTACTTTGCCTGTAAGAAAAAACGGTGATGTCGTAGGTGTGTTTGGGATGTATGCGGATGAGATAAACTTTTTTCAAGAGGAAGAAAGAAGCTTGTTAGAGGAATTAGCTCTTGACATAGAGATGGCTCTTAACGCTATAAAAACACACTGGCTTTTTCAGGCTGTAGAATCGGGGCTTTCTTCTTATATGGAATTATTTATCATGACAGACAACGACGGTAACATATTGTATGTAGGCGATAAAACGTTGAAAGTTTTTGGATACGATAAAAGTGAGCTTTTAGGTAAAAAAGTCGATGTTTTATTTAATTATAAAGATTTATTAGAGGCTATATCCCAAAGTAAAGAATATAGCGGTATAGTCATTTTTAGGACGAAACAAAACAATAATGTTTATGTGGATTTGATGGCTATACCGGTGGCTAACGACAATTTTATATTGGTAGGCAAAGACATATCAAAAGAGAAGAACTTAGAAGAGCAAATGCATTTTCTCTTAAGCCAAGACTCTGTTACTGGTTTATTTTCTAACTCATTTTTGATGACAGAACTTGATATGCATGTAAAAAGAGCAGTGGAAATAAGTAAACGTAGAAATGAGTTATCGACTGCTGGTTCTGATGGGAATGAAACCAACGCTGGTAAGACTGGTTATAATAGAATTTGGGCTTTTATACTGGCGGATATTTATAAATTTACTTATATCAATGATGTATACGGTTTTGGTGTAGGTAATGAGCTTTTGAAAGCTGTGGGTAGGAGGCTAAGAGATATATTTAGGCCAACAGATATAATAGGTAGGGTTAGTTCTGATACCTTTGGTATAATCTTGACAGATTTAAGGGACAAGGAAGATGTAATACTGCTTTTAGATAAATTAAGAAAAGCTTTTGAGCAACCTTTCAACATAAATGGCAATATCATAAGTGTAGCTATGCAAATGGGTATAACTATCTTCCCAGATAATGGGACATCTGCCGAAGAGGTGTATAAAAATGCTGATATATCTTTGGCTAAAGCTAAGAAAAATACAGAGTGGAGTTATGTATTTTTCAGCGATGATCTAAACTCAAAAGCTTCCCAGTTTTTACTTTACAAAACACTCCTTGAAAAAGCTTTTGAGAAAGAAGAGTTTGTGATATACTATCAGCCTTACTTTGATATCAATACTCTTTGTATTGCTGGCTTTGAAGCGCTTACAAGGTGGAGATCCGAAGAGCTTGGTTTTGTTTCGCCTATGCATTTTATACCTATACTTGAAGAGTCTGGTCTTATATCAAAATTAGAAACTTGGCTTATAAATCAAGCGTGTAACGATTTAAAACGCATACATAGTACGAAGCTATCAGCAAATGTGCCAATGCCCGTATCTATAAACATATCACCTATTTCTTTTAAAAATGAAGATGTATATGAAAAAATTGTAAACGTTGTATCAAGATATAAAAATGCAAAAAATGCAGATTTATTGGGCTATATAAATATAGAAATTACTGAAAGCTTATTTTTGGAAGATCTTAATAAGGCCTTGTCTACGCTTGAAAATCTTAGAAACTCCGGTTTTGGTATATCTATTGATGATTTTGGAACAGGATACAGTTCTTTTTCCTATCTTAAAGATTTACCAATAGCCTATCTTAAAATAGACATATCTTTTGTGAGGCATATATTAAACGATAAAAAATCAAGATCTATCACGAAAACTATAATAGAACTAGCCCACAACCTTGACATGAAGACCATAGCAGAAGGCGTAGAAACAAAAGAACAATTTGAGTTGCTAAAGTCTTTAGGATGTGATTTCATTCAAGGTTTTTGGTTAGCAAAACCAATGCCGATAAGTGAGTTAGTAGATTTTATTGAAAGCTGGGAGCATAAAAAATTAAATTATTATTGATAAAGCTTTAGGTTTTTGATATAATATATAAATTTAGAAGGGTCCGTAGCTCAGTTGGATAGAGCAAGGGATTTCTAATCCCTAGGCCGGGGGTTCGACTCCCTCCGGACCCGATCTGATAAACATTAATTGGAGGTTAGATATGCCTATTTTAAAAGAGAGAAAATGGGAACTTATAAGAAGTTTTCAGCAACATGATAAAGACACTGGCTCACCAGAGGTGCAGATAGCCATATTAACAGAGCGTATAAATAAACTTACAGAACACATGAAGAAAAATAAAAAGGATTTGCATTCAAGGCGTGGGCTTATAGCCATGGTAAACAAGAGGAAAGCGTTGCTTGATTATCTCAAAAGAAAGAATTATCAAAAGTACCTTGAAGTGTCTGAAAAACTCAACTTGAGAGTGAAGAACTGAGTATGATGGTAAAAGCTGAGATTGAAAACCAAGACCCTATATATATAGAAGCGAACAAGTATGCTCATCAAGCAGATAGTAGCATTCTTATATCTCAAGGTGATACAAAAGTACTGATTACTGTTTGCGTATCAGAAGAGCCTCTATACGGCATAGATTTTACACCTTTATCGGTAGATTATAGAGAGCGCTCTTTTGCTTGGGGTAAAATACCAGGAGGGTTTATAAAAAGAGAGGGAAAACCCACAGATAGAGAGGTACTTGTATCAAGGGTTATAGATAGACCTTTAAGGCCTTTGGTGCCAAAAGGCTTTTTAAATGAAATAGTGGTGACATGCCTTACGTTATCAGCAGATGACAAGTACGATCCAGATGTTTTGGCTATAACCGGAGCTTCAGCGGCTTTGATGTGTTCTTCTGTGCCTTTTGAAGGGCCTGTAGCCGGCATGAGGGTTTGCAGAGTAAACGGAGAATTTATAATAAATCCCACATACGAGCAACGTAAAAATAGCGATATAGATATCATAATGGCTATATCAAAAGATGCTATAGTGATGGTAGAAGGGGGAGCAAAAGAAGTAGAAGAAAGTGTACTTTTAGACGCTTTATTTTTTGGACTTGAAAAAGGACAAACCCTTATAAAAGCCCAAGAAGAGCTTGTGGATTTTTTAAAACCGGAGAAAAAACCAATAGGTCACATAGGTTTACCTGAAGATATGGCAAATAAGCTAAAAGAAATTGCTTCCTCAAAGATTTTAGAAGCTTTTAGTATAGAAGATAAAAAAGAAAGGTCTAAAGCTTTAAAAGATGTTTATGCTCAAACAATGCAAGAATTAGGTATACCCAAAGAGCAAGAGTTTGATTTTGCGGTATCTTTTAAAGATTTAGAAAGCCAGTTGATGAGGGAGCAAATCCTAAAATTCAAAAAACGTATAGATGGTAGAAAGGAAACAGACATAAGGCCAATTACCATAGAAATGCATCCACTAGAAAGACCACATGGTTCTGCAGTTTTCACAAGAGGACAAACTCAAGCTTTAGCCACGGTGACTTTGGCACCAAAAGACGAAGCTCAGCTTGTGGAAACAATATTTGAAGGTGAGACTTTTAAAAGATTTATGCTTCATTACAACTTCCCACCTTTTAGTACAGGCGAAGCAAGGCCTTGGGGTCCTCCAAGAAGGCGTGAAATAGGCCATGGTGCTCTGGCGGAAAGAGCTATAGAGCCTCTTTTACCAAAAGAAGAGGATTTTCCTTACATTATAAGAGTAGTTTCAGATATTTTAGAATCAAACGGGTCAAGCTCTATGGCTACGGTGTGCGCAGGTTCTTTGGCGCTTTTTGATGCCGGTGTACCTATGAAAAAGCATGTAGCTGGCATAGCTATGGGTCTTATAAAAAATGGCGATAACTTTGTCATACTTACCGACATACTTGGAGATGAAGACCATCTTGGAGACATGGATTTCAAGGTAGCCGGCACAAGGGATGGTGTAACAAGTGTTCAAATGGATATAAAGATAAAAGGTCTTAGCAAAGATATAATGGTAAAAGCTTTAAACCAAGCCAAAGAAGCCAGAATGTTTATATTGGATAAACTCTATGAAGCAATACCAGAACCAAACAAAGAAGTGTCCAAATATGCTCCTAAAGCTCAAGTGATGAAAATTCCAGAGGACAAAGCAGGTCTTATAATAGGTCCTGCTGGAAAGAATGTAAAGTATATAAAAGAGCAATTTGGTGCAAGTGTATGGATAGATGGCTCGAATGCTTATATAAATGCACCTACTATAGAAGCTATAAATAAGGCTGTAGATTTTATAAACTCTTTAATTCAAGATGTAGAGGTAGGTGGTGTATACGAAGGCAAAGTAATAAGGGTAGAAAACTACGGCTTGTTTGTAGAAGTACTGCCTGGCAAAGTAGGTCTTTTGCATGCATCTGCTATGACTGAAAAGCCTCCTATAAGCGTTGGTGATACTATAAAAGTAAAGGTTATGGCTATAGACGAGCAAAATAGGTTAAATCTATGTAGTCCAGACTATCAAAAGCCAGAAAACCAAAAAAGACCGAGAAAAGAACAACCAAATAGGAAACCCCGTCACAGAAAATAGTTTATGAAGCTTTTAGTAAAAAAACTAAGAAAAGATGCTTCGCTTCCTTTTTATGCTACAGCTGGTGCTTCCGGGCTCGATCTTTTTTGCATTGATGATGTAGTAGTGATAAGACCTTTGGAAAGAGCTTTGGTGTCTACTGGTATAGCCATAGAGCTTCCAGAAGGCTATGAAGCTCAAATAAGACCAAGAAGTGGTCTTGCTCTTAAAAAGGGTGTAACTGTCTTAAACAGCCCAGGTACCATAGACCATGATTATAGAGGTGAAATAAAAGTCATACTTATAAATTTATCAGACAAGGAAGTAGTTATTGAAAAAGGTGAAAGGATAGCTCAGATGGTTATAGCCCCAGTGTTAAAGGTAGAAGTAGTAGAAGTAAAAGAGCTATCTAATACACAAAGACAAGATGGTGGTTTTGGTTCCACAGGTATGAAATGATAAATGTTATTTCTAAATTATCAAGAAAGGAAAATCTAACAAAAGAAGATATAAGACAAACGTTAGAGTCTATTGCTTCAAACCAAGCCACAGAAGCTCAAATGGGCGCTTTCATAATGGGGATGAGATTAAAGGGGGAAACAATAGAAGAGATAACAGAGATAGCAAAGTTTTTTAGAGAAAGAGCTTTAAAAGTTCCAGTAGACAATCAGGAAGAACTTTTAGATACGTGTGGAACGGGTGGAGATGAAAAATCTACCTTCAACATATCAACGGCTAGTGCATTTGTTATAGCAGGTGCTGGTTTTAAAGTGGCAAAACACGGCAATAAATCCATATCTTCAAAGTGTGGAAGTGCTGATATATTAGAACGTCTTGGCGTAAACATAAATATATCACCAAATCATATAGCAAGGTGTATAGAAGAAGTTGGTATTGGGTTTATCTACGCACCTTTTCATCATGGTGTTATGAAAAACATAGCAAAGCCACGAAAAGAACTTGGAATAAAATCCGTTTTTAACCTTGTAGGACCTCTTTCAAATCCTGCTGGTGCTAAAAGGCAAATAATGGGTGTTTATGACATATCTTTGGTGGATAAAATAGCCTACGTGTTAAAGGAGCTAGGTAGTATAAAATCTTTTGTATTTAGTAGTTATGATGGTATGGATGAGGTTTCTATAAGCTCAAAAACACTAGTGGCAAGACAAACAAAAGATAATGTTGATATATTTGAGTTCGATCCTACAGAGTATGGATTTTCTTTTAAAAATATAGAAGATATTCAAGCCAAAGATATAGAAGAAAGCTTAAATCTATTTAATATGGCTTTAAGCGGTAAGCCGTCGGCTGCTCTTGATGTAGTGCTTATAAATGCTAGTTTTGGTATTATGGCTTTTGGTGATATAAATTTTAAAGAAGCTTTGGAGATGGCAAAAGAGAGCATTTTTTCTAAAAAAGCTTTAAACAAGTTGCAAAGTTTGGTAGAATGTTCAAATTATAATAAATGATAAGAGTAGGTAAAGTATCTTATCTTAACACGCTCCCTATGTTTTATAACATTTCAAACTATGAAATAATAGAAGGACACCCGTCAGAGCTTTTTAAAATGCTTGAAGAAGATAAAATAGACATAGGCATATTATCATCTGCCGTATATCTAAAAGATAAAGATAAGTACGCATACCTTGATGGCATTTCCATATCTGGTAAGGAAATGGTATGTTCTGTTTTGCTTTTTTTGAAAGAAGATCATATAAAAAATGTTTATCTTACCAAAGATTCTGTTACTTCAAGGGTATTGACAAGATGGTATGTAGAGGAAATTTTAAAATTAAAACCAAACTATGTAGATGAGGAAGAAAAAGCAGATACAATTCTTTACATAGGTGATAAAGCTATAAAAGAATATCATTCTAAGGCCTATAAAAAAATCGTAGACTTAGGTGAAGAATGGTTTAAAAGATATGGTGTTGGTTTTGTTTTTGCGCTTTTTACATACAAGAAAAACTCTGTAAAGTCCTTTGATAAGCTAAAAGAGGATGTTATAAATTCTATAAACCTTTTTTATGAAAAGCTAAAAAACAATTCTTTAGAAGATGAGATATTTAAAAAATATGATTTTGTGGATATAGGCTTTTTTAGAAAGTATTTTTTTGAATGCCTTGATTTGGGACTAAGAGAAGACCAAAAGCGCTCTCTTAGTATATTTGAAGACTTTGTGAAGTGCTTTGATCTTACTTAACCAGCTTTTTTATACATATAAACTGGTTTTTTGTTCTCATCTATAACTATCTTTTCTACGTTTACTAAAGACGGTGCTTCATACATAATGTCAGTCATGATTTTTTCTACTATAGCCCTTAGTCCTCTAGCGCCGGTTTTCCTTTTTATAGCCTCTTTTGCAATTTCTCTTAAAGCGCCCTCTGTAAACTCTAGCTCTATGCCTTCCATTCTTAAAAGCTCTTTATACTGTTTAACAATAGCATTTTTAGGTTCAGTTAGTATCCTTATCAAATCTTCTTCTGTTAATTCATTTAACACGCTTATAACCGGTAGTCTTCCTACAAACTCGGGTATAAGCCCAAAGTTGATAAGGTCGTCGGGTTCTACCTGAGATAGTATATTGCCTTCTTCTTTGTATTTTGAAATTTCTGTTTCAAAACCAACAGTGCTTTTACCAAGTCTTCTTTTTATTATATCTTCTAAGCCTACGAAAGCCCCACCGCATATAAACAGTATATTGGTAGTGTCAAGCTGTATGAACTCTTGGTGTGGATGTTTTCTGCCACCCTGAGGTGGTACGTTTGCTATAGTACCTTCTATGATTTTTAAAAGGGCTTGCTGTACACCTTCTCCCGATACATCTCTTGTGATAGAGGGGTTATGACCAGATTTTTTAGCTATTTTATCTATTTCGTCTATATATACAATACCTTTTTTGGCTTTTTCTATGTTGTAATCACAATTTTGCAAGAGTCTCACTAAAACATTCTCTACGTCTTCTCCCACATAACCTGCTTCTGTAAGGGTAGTGGCGTCTGCTATAGCAAAAGGTACATCTAAAATTTTAGCCAATGTCTTTGCCAAAAGCGTTTTGCCACTGCCTGTGGGCCCTATGAGAAGTATGTTACTCTTTTCTATATCTGTAGTAGATTTTCTAAGTATTCTTTTGTAATGGTTATAAACTGCCACAGATAGAATCTTCTTTGCTTCATCTTGACCTATAATAAACTCATCTAGAATTTTCTTTATCTCTTTTGGTTTTGGTATAGACCTTACTTCTTTTGTAACTTCTTCCGTCTCATGGTGTTTTATTAGATCCATCGCTTTTTCTACGCATTCGCTACATATATTTATTCCATTTGGACCTGCTATCATCAATGGTACATCTTTGTAAGATTTGTTGCAAAATGAGCAATATTCTTTTTTACTAGTCATGTTAAGCCCTCTTCGTGATTACTTTGTCTATCAGCCCATAGTTTTTGGCTTCTTCAGCAGACATAAAGTAATCTCTATCCACATCTTTTTCTATTTGTCTTAAGCTTTTACCAGTGGCATTTGCCAATATAGTGTTTAATACATGCTTTATACGCTTTATCTCCTCAGCGTGTATAAGTATATCTGTAGCTTGACCTTGTACGCCTCCAAGTGGTTGGTGTATCATGATGCGAGCGTTTGGAAGCGCAAACCTTTTTCCCTTTGCACCGGCTGCCAAAAGCACCGCTCCCATAGAAGCAGCTTGTCCTATACATATTGTGGTTACGTCAGGCTTTATATACTGCATAGTATCGTATATGGCAAGACCAGCTGTTACAGAACCACCAGGGGAGTTTATATACATTTGTATATCTTTTTCAGGGTCTTGGGCTTCTAAGAACAAGAGCTGGGCTACTATGAGGTTTGCCACATGGTCATCTATAGGAAAACCAAGTATAACTATACGGTCCTGTAAAAGCCTTGAATATATATCGTAGGCTCTTTCACCACGAGGTGTTTGCTCAACTACTATCGGCACAAGTTGATCTATGATCCTCTGATAATCTTTAGGGTTGCTCAACGTTTTCCTCCTTTAAAGATGTATTCTCTTTAAATTTAACCATTTCTAAAAGTTTGTCCATAGCTTTAGAAGCAAGTATATCTTTTATAAGCACAGACTTCTTATCTTCTCTTGAAAAGTAGTTTTCTATGTTCTCTCTCAATCTTTTTAAAGACTCTTCATCTTTCTGATTTTCTGGTAGCACGTTTTTGTAAGCCTCTACTTGTTTGTCTATATATTTCTTTATATCTTCATCTGTTGGTTCTATGCCAAATTTTTTGGCGTAAGATACAAATATTGAGCGAGCTTTAGCACTTATGATACCTTCTTTGACAGACTTATCGTACGCTGATTTTTCTATAACTTTTAACGTTTCTTCATCAAATGAGCTCAAATCAAACATGTTGTTTAATCTGTTTAGCTCCTCTTCATAGACCCAATTGGCAATTCTTATAGCTTCTGTTCTTGATACTTCTGTTATATCTTTGTACTCTTCTAATAAGTATTTGGTAAGAGCTTCTACCTTTGCTTCTTCTTTTTTGTTTTCTAGGTAAGTTTGTAGTTTTTTCTTTATGTTTTCTTTAGCTTCTTGGGCATTTTCTCCAAGGTTTAGCTCTTTTGCCAATTCATCTGTTAGTTCTGGATATACTTTCTTTTTTACAGACTCTATCTTTGCTTCTATATCCACTTTTGGTGCGTTTTCATCTTCTGTTTCTTGGATTGGTACATTTTCTAGCCTGATTACGTCTTGTTCTTTTTTTCCTAAAATCTCCTTATGAAGGTCTTCTCTTAAGCCTAACTCTTTTAGTACACCGCTTAGCTTTTGATTTACCTTTTCTCCATCTTGTTTGTCTACAACGGTATAATCTATTACAATGTAATCATCTTCTTCTATTGGCCCATCTTTTGGCTCTAACGTGGCTTTGTCTTCTAGTGCGTATTTTATGGCTTGTTCTACCATCTCATCTGTTAACTCAAAACTAGGTATTTCTAATTCTACGCCTTCAAGGTCTTTCAGCTTGTCGCTTTCTATGACTGGGAATATTTCAATATAACCCTCCATTGTGAGCTTCATTTCTTTCTCTGAAAACTTGCTATTTTCCAAGTTTATTCTTATATCCATTACATCAAAGCCCATTTCTTTTGCACTTTCATAGGCTTTTTTGGCGAAATCTTCTACAAGGGCTTCAAGTATATATTTTTTAAACTTGCTCTTTATAATCCATTCAGGAGCTTTTCCTTTTCTAAAGCCATCTACTTCTGCATTGGCCTTTAATTCATTCAAAATTGTCCTGTAAGCTTGCTCTAGCTCCTTTCCTTCTACATCAAAAGTAAAATCTCTAAATATACCTTCTTCTTTTGTTATGGTAAAAGCCATAAAACCTCCAAAAATTTTGTTTAATGCGGATGGAGGGACTCGAACCCTCACGGGCTTTTACGCCCACAGGATCCTAAGTCCTGTGTGTCTGCCAATTTCACCACATCCGCTCTAAATTTAATATTATAGCACAAACTTATACATTTTAGATTTGCTAAACTAAATCGGTTGATTTTTAGTTGTTAGGATTTTATTGCTATAACATCAATTTCTATCAAAGCACCTTTTGGCAAAGAAGATACTTCCACTGTAGAGCGAGCTGGTTTTACAGGGACATTTTTAAAAAACTCTTCGTAAATAGCGTTTATCACTGCAAAATTTTCTAAATGGGTAAGGTATATGGTGGTTTTTACTATATCTTCTAAATTAAAATCCGCCTCTTGAAGTATGTGTTGTATGTTTGAAAGACATTGTTTTGTTTGGGATGCTATGTCTGGTTTTAGATTGCCAGTGTCATCTATACCTATACTACCAGATACAAAAAGCATGTTGTGTACAAGCACCGCTTGGGAATAAGGCCCCAAAGGTTTTGGGGCTTTTGGTGTAAATATTTCTTTTTTCATATCTTTCTCTTTCTTCTAAGGTAAGCTGGTAAGTCTTCTTCTTCCTGAGCTTGCGGTTCTACGACTCTTGGCTTTTCTTCTTTTTTGGGTTCTTTCTCTTGGGTTTTTATAACCTTTAAACCTTGTTGGGCTTTTACATTTTCTTCAAAATCAGTAGCTACTATAGCCACTTTTGTGTTTTGACCTTCGTTTTCATTTAATACCACAGCGCCAAATATAATAAGAGCATTATCATCGGCTTCTTCTCTTATCTTTGCTATAGAGGATTCTATTTCTGTAAATGGTGTGTCTTGATTTATCCAAAGCGTTACCATAAGTCTCTTTGAACCTTTTATAGAGTTTCCTTCCAACAGTGGGCTATGCATAGCTTGTTCTACGGCAGCATCCAACTTATCGCTATTTTTAGATGTACCTATACCTATCAAAGATAACCCACCATCTTGCATTATCGTTTTTACGTCTGCGAAGTCTACGTTTATTAAAGCCGGAGTGGTTACTATGCTTGTTATGCCTCTAACCGCTTGAGATAGTATATCGTCCACCATTTTAAAGGCGTTTCCTATTGTGAGGTTTCTATCTGCTATATCATGGAGTCTTTGATTGTGTATTACAATATATGTATCGCATACATCTTTTATCTTTTGTAATCCTTCTTCTGCTACCTGAGCTCTTTTCGGACCTTCAAAGTTGAAGGGCTTTGTGCATACGCACACTGTAAGTATGTTCATTTCTTTTGCCGCTTGGGCTATAACAGGAGCCGCTCCTGTGCCTGTGCCACCTCCAAGACCTACCGCTATAAATAGCATATCGGTATCTCTTAATATTTCTTTTATCTTATCCAAATCTTCTAAAGCTGCTTGTTCTCCTATCTCTGGTCTTGCACCGGCTCCTAAGCCTCTGGTTATTTTTTCACCTATTTGTAGCTTGTTTGGGACAGCCAGCGTGCTAAGATGTTGTATATCTGTATTTAAAGCATACAATTCAACATTTTCTATACCATCAAGATACATTCTATTAACAGCATTGCAACCACCACCGCCTACGCCAAACACTTTAATTTTCGTAGGATTTATAAAATCCATATATACCTCCTAAATATTACTAGTATATCATAAGTATATCATAAAATTGTTGTTTTTCTTATGGCTTTGTATAAGTTCAGATAGACTGTGAACACTTACCTTGTTAAAATATTCCTTAAAATTTTACAAGGAGGTAAGTGTGGTGGGCACCATGAAGGGAAGGATAGGTACCAGACCGTGGCATACTTGTCAAACCACATTATTCAACCTCTATCCGAAAAGTTTAGTTGATAAACTTCGATATGTCAATGATGTAAAGCTTACAAAAGAAGCTAAGTTAAGGTTAAGGTGGATAGAGTACTATGAGAAAGTGAAAGATGTTACTAAAATATGCAGATACTTTGGAATATCTATAACCACATTCTACAAATGGCTAAAAAGATACCAAAAGGATGGATTGAAAGGACTCTTAGATAGACCCAAAACTCCTTTGAGAAAAAGAACTCCAACTGTAAGAAAGAAATATGTGTATAAGTTCACTACATCTTGAACACATAACTATGATAGACTTGTAGGTCTTACAAAGTTATATTTTTCTATATACTTCTCCAAGAGGACAGTGTGCCAAAGGCATTTCTTACACTACCAGTGCCTGTTCCCTTGCCAACCCACGACAAGTATACCACGCACCACAAGTATGCCACGTAACAATTCAATAGGAGATTTTGAAGTCTCTTTTTCCCGGTTCGCACCCACACGGTTCAGATGAAACTTAAGGGTAGTTAGCGCTTCACTCGCTACCATCTTTGGTTCTTAACCCACACGGTTCAGATGAAACAAAGAGGAGGTTGCTTCTATGTACAAATACTATGTAGAGTTCTTAACCCACACGGTTCAGATGAAACATGTGTCTGTCCTGTCCGGTACACACGACTCAACGATGTTCTTAACCCACACGGTTCAGATGAAACTTGTGAAAATCCCGAAGTCATTCTTGACTTCGGGTGTGTTCTTAACCCACACGGTTCAGATGAAACTTTCTTCAGAGTTTATGTCAACCATCGGCCACCAAACAAGTTCTTAACCCACACGGTTCAGATGAAACCCGTGAGGGCGTTCAACGACGACATCGGTGACTTCGATGTTCTTAACCCACACGGTTCAGATGAAACTCCTGCACTTTTGCAGGCAGTGAGTTTAAGAACTGCGTTCTTAACCCACACGGTTCAGATGAAACATACTGCCACCGGAAACGATCGAGGCACTCTACCACGTTCTTAACCCACACGGTTCAGATGAAACTTGTTGATGAAATAATGCGTTCAAGTGGCGATATTGTTTGTTCTTAACCCACACGGTTCAGATGAAACATCTGGAGAGAAACACTTCGTTTATTAAACGAAATCGGTTCTTAACCCACACGGTTCAGATGAAACAAAAAAAAAAAAAAAAAAAAAAAAAAAAAAAAAACTTTTTTATACACC
>Ga0081474_108562_pt1 | contig 13517 bp, 10 predicted proteins | sample OneHunmetagenome_2_FD_70978 | JGI IMG/M metagenome (GOLD analysis project Ga0081474, IMG submission 70978) | Ferrous microbial mat communities from One Hundred Spring Plain, Yellowstone National Park, USA v2 (version 2) | ecosystem: Environmental > Aquatic > Non-marine Saline and Alkaline >... | reverse complement strand
TAGCTAGTTTTTAACTCCTCCACCATGAGTTTTTCAATCCTCTTCTGAGTTTAAGCAACTTATCAAGGTGTTCAGGTTTGTAGTAATGTGCCACTCTTTCAATCCTCTTCTGAGTTTAAGTGATGTAGATGTAAAACAGTTATTATCTCAAGTAAACTTTCAATCCTCTTCTGAGTTTAAGAATTGCTTCAACAACGCTACCGTCCGGAAGAATAACTTTCAATCCTCTTCTGAGTTTAAGTGTATAGATGTAGTAGATGCGGTAGAGAATTCAATAACTTTCAATCCTCTTCTGAGTTTAAGAACAAAACCACTAAAACCAGTTGAGAAGAAATCACCTATCTTTCAATCCTCTTCTGAGTTTAAGAAGAATTTTATTTGTATATTATGCCATTTCCAATTGATTCCTTTCAATCCTCTTCTGAGTTTAAGTTCCACCACTGCTATTTGTAAATGAACGTGATAAGTCTTTCAATCCTCTTCTGAGTTTAAGAAGTTATTATAATAATGATACTACTGCAGCCTCTATGACTCTTTCAATCCTCTTCTGAGTTTAAGGATTTAATGGAATTAGATTTAATTGGTGAAGACTTCTTTCAATCCTCTTCTGAGTTTAAGATCTTGAAAACTCCTCCTCTCTTCTCACACCAAGCTCTTTCAATCCTCTTCTGAGTTTAAGTTGTTTAAATAAATTCATTTTTTTCTAAAACTTATATTCCCTTTCAATCCTCTTCTGAGTTTAAGTTGGTTATATAAGTAGTTATCAAAAGCGTAAATATCCCTTTCAATCCTCTTCTGAGTTTAAGTTTACTACTGTATCCAGTAGTAGCAAGGAAAGATAATCTTTCAATCCTCTTCTGAGTTTAAGCTATGACATTACAGCAGGAACATTAAGTATTCCCTTTCAATCCTCTTCTGAGTTTAAGGACATCGAAGTTGTAAAGCAGTATTTAGAGCGTTTCTCTCCTTTCAATCCTCTTCTGAGTTTAAGAGGAATAGGTACTTCAATGCCGTGTTCACTAAGGAATCTCTTTCAATCCTCTTCTGAGTTTAAGCGACATTATTATCAGTCTTTAAACACAAAACTTTAGACACTTTCAATCCTCTTCTGAGTTTAAGAGAGTATATTCCAAGCTTTGCTTAGCAAATTAAAAACTTTCAATCCTCTTCTGAGTTTAAGAATAATATTTAAATGTTTCTTCAATACAGTTGTATACTCCTTTCAATCCTCTTCTGAGTTTAAGTTTTCTGTGAGGCGGAGAGGTAAAACACTATCCATGAAACTTTCAATCCTCTTCTGAGTTTAAGGAAAGTTATACAAAAATCATGAGTGACACTTCTTTTGAAGCTTTCAATCCTCTTCTGAGTTTAAGCCTCGGTGGGTGGGGCCACCTCGGGCCTATTTCCCCCAACTTTCAATCCTCTTCTGAGTTTAAGAAGGTGTATTATTTCTTTATTGCAAAGCGTGTAAGCATACTTTCAATCCTCTTCTGAGTTTAAGGGAACTTTCCATATGTACTTACATACCACTCCGAAATGAACTTTCAATCCTCTTCTGAGTTTAAGTAACTGGGGCAACAGGATTCATTGGAAGAGCTTTAGTCAACTTTCAATCCTCTTCTGAGTTTAAGAAGTTTTGGAAATCTCGCAATCGTTATAGAGGATTATTCTTTCAATCCTCTTCTGAGTTTAAGTTAGCAATATTTTTTGCTTCTTCAATTTCTTCCTCAGCTTTCAATCCTCTTCTGAGTTTAAGATTTAAAAATTACAACTGACAAAAATAAAAATTTAACATTCTTTCAATCCTCTTCTGAGTTTAAGTAGAAAACGAGCTATTCCGTAAGCGACACCTTGAAGGTAAACTTTCAATCCTCTTCTGAGTTTAAGGAAAGAGGATATTGATAAGAAAATTGAGGAATTAACTACTTTCAATCCTCTTCTGAGTTTAAGTAAATACGGGGAATTTACTGAAGCGGAAAAGCAAGCGCTCTTTCAATCCTCTTCTGAGTTTAAGGGAAAGTCTTTTTGCGTTTCAATTACAGGAAATTCAAATTCTTTCAATCCTCTTCTGAGTTTAAGTTACCTCACGAAATATGAGCGAAGAGAAAATTAACCTCTTTCAATCCTCTTCTGAGTTGAAGGGTTCCTATAAGTTAAAAATTCTTCAGTATAAAGCTTTCAATCCTCTTCTGAGTTTAAGAGAATCCAGAATTTGAAGAACACCACTACGATGACTTCTTTCAATCCTCTTCTGAGTTTAAGAGTTCCTGCTGAAGAACCTAGGCCACCTCAACCTCCTTTCAATCCTCTTCTGAGTTTAAGGAGAAGGAAAAAAGCGCTCAGAAGACATAACATTTACCTTTCAATCCTCTTCTGAGTTTAAGAATTGAAAATCAAGGCAAGTGTTCATTATACGTAGCTTCCTTTCAATCCTCTTCTGAGTTTAAGGGATAGCTTTTTCGGTTATTATTTAAGGCTGTATTCTAACTTTCAATCCTCTTCTGAGTTTAAGGAGTAATGAGGATCTTGAAACGCACGAAGCAATCGACTTTCAATCCTCTTCTGAGTTTAAGTTACTTTCTCTGGAACTACATCTCCGCTTATTATACTTTCAATCCTCTTCTGAGTTTAAGTTCGGATTGGCGATAGGATTCTCGAGTGCAATCAACTTTCAATCCTCTTCTGAGTTTAAGCATCCTTTAGTTCATGTTGTGATGGAAAAAATAAGTGTCTTTCAATCCTCTTCTGAGTTTAAGCAGAAAAGCATCTCCTGAAGACAGACTAGCACAACAAATCTTTCAATCCTCTTCTGAGTTTAAGCCAAAGAAATCCTTCATAACAGCATTCTCAAGTATTTCTTTCAATCCTCTTCTGAGTTTAAGTATAAGGTGATATCTTTGCTACTAAGTCTGAGAATTCTTCTTTCAATCCTCTTCTGAGTTTAAGTTATAAGAGATTGAGGACGAACTAACTTACTTGAAGATACTTTCAATCCTCTTCTGAGTTTAAGGTTTTGTAGCGTAACTCCTAGGATTGCTAACTTTCAATCCTCTTCTGAGTTTAAGGCTAGATCCTTCAACGTTTCTACGTGGTATTGTAGGCTTTCAATCCTCTTCTGAGTTTAAGAGGTAATCTGCTAGGACAAGGTGAAATGACGTTGGATCTTTCAATCCTCTTCTGAGTTTAAGGTAGACCTGGTAAGGCCGGCAATTGGGCGAATGCAGTCTTTCAATCCTCTTCTGAGTTTAAGATCCATGACAGCTATGACATGAATGAGCTACACAGCCACTTTCAATCCTCTTCTGAGTTTAAGATGACTAAAATACTTGCATAAGTTGGATTTAATGCAATTCTTTCAATCCTCTTCTGAGTTTAAGGGATTGTGGGAATGACATGGTCATCATGAAGGGAATATACTTTCAATCCTCTTCTGAGTTTAAGCATACATGGAACTTCTTCTCTGCCTGTTTTTGTAACTTTCAATCCTCTTCTGAGTTTAAGAAAGAAGCAAAAGAAAATAAAAGTATAGTAGCAATCTTTCAATCCTCTTCTGAGTTTAAGGGACTGGGGTTCATTAGACTATGTCAAAAAAAGCTTACTTTCAATCCTCTTCTGAGTTTAAGTCAATTTTAAAGCTTTTTAAATATGCCGAGAAGCTTGGTTCTTTCAATCCTCTTCTGAGTTTAAGTGAACAAAGAAGGTATGCTAAAGTCTTGATTGATGAATTCTTTCAATCCTCTTCTGAGTTTAAGTAAAAAGAAGCGGAGTTGATTTAGTTTATTGAAAACTTTCAATCCTCTTCTGAGTTTAAGTATTCTGAGATGGTTCGCAGAATCGGAGATAGAATTTTACTTTCAATCCTCTTCTGAGTTTAAGTCAACCAAATCTGCTAATACAGCCTCTACAATATCCTCACTTTCAATCCTCTTCTGAGTTTAAGCTAATTCCTATTGCTATTGCTTCGCTTCAACGCTTTAGGCTTTCAATCCTCTTCTGAGTTTAAGAAAGGGAGAACCTCAGCCCCTATGTAGTTATAGTCTTCACCTTTCAATCCTCTTCTGAGTTTAAGTTCTTTGGCTACTAAGGAAATTCACTGTGAGTCATACACTTTCAATCCTCTTCTGAGTTTAAGAAAATACCAGCAATTAACTTAAAAATTGATGATGCAGAATTCTTTCAATCCTCTTCTGAGTTTAAGCTTGATGTGGAAGGATTAAAGCAATTAATTAATTTACTCTTTCAATCCTCTTCTGAGTTTAAGATAAGCTTTTCTGCGATTTGTTCAATGAATGCTTTACTTACTTTCAATCCTCTTCTGAGTTTAAGCAACTAATATAGGGCAAGAAATATTTTATAGTATAGTCTTTCAATCCTCTTCTGAGTTTAAGAAAATTAATTTAGCCCTTACTTTACATAAGCTAAGAAAACTTTCAATCCTCTTCTGAGTTTAAGATACTTTTCTAGGTTTACTTATAAGCGATATAGTATTACTTTCAATCCTCTTCTGAGTTTAAGCAAAAAACAGGTAGTATACTAAACAAATTCAAGTGGAGACTTTCAATCCTCTTCTGAGTTTAAGGGCATTTTTAACCTGCTATTTTTATTTTTCTTAATTGGTTTCTTTCAATCCTCTTCTGAGTTTAAGTATAAAAACTGAACACGAAAAAATTACACTAAATAGCTTTCAATCCTCTTCTGAGTTTAAGAAGAAGAATTCTCTCACTACTTAATAACCGATGATACTAGCTTTCAATCCTCTTCTGAGTTTAAGACACATTGCTCAAATAAAGATTTCGTGTTCTCATGACCACTTTCAATCCTCTTCTGAGTTTAAGATAATCTAAAAAAGTTCGAAAAGTTTCTTAACTTAAGCCTTTCAATCCTCTTCTGAGTTTAAGTTAAAGCGTATTTTTGGAAATCTCACATTCGTTATCTTTCAATCCTCTTCTGAGTTTAAGTATTCATGTTAAAAAATGCGATATTGTTCCTATTATAGCTTTCAATCCTCTTCTGAGTTTAAGCTTGAATAATGACAGTATAAATTTGAGGTGGTGGTCTTTCAATCCTCTTCTGAGTTTAAGAGTGATTCATAAATATAGTATTTGATTTCGATACTACTCTTTCAATCCTCTTCTGAGTTTAAGAGCCCATTAGCTTTAGCGCATGCTTTAATGTGTTTATATCTTTCAATCCTCTTCTGAGTTTAAGATGCTTTACATGCCTCAACTAATGCATTATTAGGATTCTTTCAATCCTCTTCTGAGTTTAAGTTTTATGGAATAGAAAAATTTATAAAGAATGAATACCAACTTTCAATCCTCTTCTGAGTTTAAGTTATTGTTTCATCTGTTACTCTAAGCATTTTACCGCCAACTTTCAATCCTCTTCTGAGTTTAAGTTGCAAGAGAATCATCCTGAATTAATTCAACTATACTTTCAATCCTCTTCTGAGTTTAAGTTGCAAGAGAATCATCCTGAATTAATTCAACTATACTTTCAATCCTCTTCTGAGTTTAAGAATTGCGTAAGAGAAATAGCAAAAATAAAGTATAATAACTTTCAATCCTCTTCTGAGTTTAAGCTTTGTTCAGTTAATTGCTCAGTTATCTTAAACCAAACTTTCAATCCTCTTCTGAGTTTAAGTAGAAAACTATAAGGTTATGCTTATTGCAATAAATAGCGTCTTTCAATCCTCTTCTGAGTTTAAGATAAAGCATAGCTTGGATTAGATGCATAAAATAAACTAACTTTCAATCCTCTTCTGAGTTTAAGTTAAGGCGATATGTGATGCTACGGCCGAATCTCTGCCTCCCTTTCAATCCTCTTCTGAGTTTAAGTAAGTGAACTAAAAAACACAGTAATATATGGTAGCGAAAACTTTCAATCCTCTTCTGAGTTTAAGTTACAATTCGGTACTCCTGATTCAGCATAAACATTACTACCCTTTCAATCCTCTTCTGAGTTTAAGAAGTTATGTTACTACAATTCTTACTACAGGTAATGCACTTTCAATCCTCTTCTGAGTTTAAGTTTCAACAAACCCCCCTCCCCTAGACCTAAAAAGAAACTTTCAATCCTCTTCTGAGTTTAAGTATATATCATACCTCGGAACATCAACCTCAACAACTTTCAATCCTCTTCTGAGTTTAAGTTACACTTGGCGAGCCTGTTCGAATTAAAGAGATATTCACTTTCAATCCTCTTCTGAGTTTAAGAGAGCTATAACTTGGATAATTATATCGACTCTTTTATCTTTCAATCCTCTTCTGAGTTTAAGATTTAAATTTGTTGATATAAAATATATTAAAATAAAATACTTTCAATCCTCTTCTGAGTTTAAGGGAGAAAGAAGCGAATTTTGAATATATGTTGACCAAACACTTTCAATCCTCTTCTGAGTTTAAGCTAATAAAAAGTTAATACTTTATACAACGTTTAAATACTGCTTTCAATCCTCTTCTGAGTTTAAGAACTAATGGAAAGGCAAGTAGATAGAATAGTTTCTAATTTCTTTCAATCCTCTTCTGAGTTTAAGTTCACAACCCATTTGCCAATAGCCTTTTGTGGCCCACCTTTCAATCCTCTTCTGAGTTTAAGATAAACATGTTGAACAAGACCTTTATATCTGCACGGAATCCTTTCAATCCTCTTCTGAGTTTAAGGGTACTTGTTGGAGTGGTTTACTGAAAAATACGGAGATCTTTCAATCCTCTTCTGAGTTTAAGTATAAAGAGTTAATAGAATCTAGATAAAACTTTATAAGCCTTTCAATCCTCTTCTGAGTTTAAGTAAATATTTCATAAAGCTTAGGGAAGAAATAGATAATCCTTTCAATCCTCTTCTGAGTTTAAGTCAGCCCTTTGCTTTAAGGATTCTCTATCTTTAATATATCTTTCAATCCTCTTCTGAGTTTAAGTGTTATTAAGTTGGAACAAATGTCTGCCGAAGAGATATTCTTTCAATCCTCTTCTGAGTTTAAGGTGATAATGGCAGAAAAGGTCCAGGAAAAAGATATTATCTTTCAATCCTCTTCTGAGTTTAAGCTATATTATATTCCCCTTCTTCTAATAACATAACTTCACTTTCAATCCTCTTCTGAGTTTAAGTACAATAAGTTATCTTAACTTCACACTAAATATTATCTTTCAATCCTCTTCTGAGTTTAAGCTTATTCAGAATTCAAGTTTTCGTGGTTATAGGATTGACTTTCAATCCTCTTCTGAGTTTAAGTTATGACAAATTCGATAATGAAATCAAAGAATATATCTTTCAATCCTCTTCTGAGTTTAAGATCCATCTTCTCCATGCTATCAAGCTCTTGAGCCTTATAACTTTCAATCCTCTTCTGAGTTTAAGAGCCCGAACTCGGTAGTATGAAGCCATAAGGCTAACGAACCTTTCAATCCTCTTCTGAGTTTAAGTTAAGCTTGGTAGCCAAGTATGGTATTGGAACTGTTCTTTCAATCCTCTTCTGAGTTTAAGTGGCCTCTGCATAACATGAATCACCTTGAAAACCTCTTTCAATCCTCTTCTGAGTTTAAGGTATCAGCAAAAGAAATTTATTTCTTTATAACCCTTAACTTTCAATCCTCTTCTGAGTTTAAGGTGATGTTTTAGCCATTATTGATGATGATGCTTATGCCTTTCAATCCTCTTCTGAGTTTAAGCTAACAAGCGCACATAAACCTCTATTTGGGTCTTCCTTTCAATCCTCTTCTGAGTTTAAGGTAGCGTAAGTGGGAGTAGCGCCCCACACAAGTATACAATCTTTCAATCCTCTTCTGAGTTTAAGTATAAATAAGCTACTAGTAAGCGTGGAATAATTCACTTTCAATCCTCTTCTGAGTTTAAGAAATACAATATAGTTAAGGTAGGATTGGGGGCAAGCATAAACTTTCAATCCTCTTCTGAGTTTAAGTGCTAAGTGGTTATATGATAGTATTGTGAATAACTTCTTTCAATCCTCTTCTGAGTTTAAGGATGCGTGGAACTGAACTTAACCCCAGCTTTTTATACTGCTTTCAATCCTCTTCTGAGTTTAAGATGAAGATACGGATAAAGTCTCAGTTACCGTATTATCAACTTTCAATCCTCTTCTGAGTTTAAGTACAGGCTAACCGATTTTCTGGATGAAGAACGATTTAAACTTTCAATCCTCTTCTGAGTTTAAGTAATAATGCGGAGTATGTTTAGCCTTACAAAAAATATAACTTTCAATCCTCTTCTGAGTTTAAGGATCCAAATTGGTTTTGGAATGCTAACTACACCGTTGTACTTTCAATCCTCTTCTGAGTTTAAGTATGACAATGAAGGTAATCATATACCTTATTTAGTTATATCTTTCAATCCTCTTCTGAGTTTAAGGTATATTAAAGCTTTAATAGGTTTGAAAGAAGAAGAAAACTTTCAATCCTCTTCTGAGTTTAAGAAAAGAAAAAGTAAAAAAATTATTTAATTATGCGAACTTTGCTTTCAATCCTCTTCTGAGTTTAAGTAAATATTATTTCGACATAACGATTATTGAACGATGGTACTTTCAATCCTCTTCTGAGTTTAAGCTCAGCTACTTTATCAATATTATTGCTCATTTTTCAAAGCTTTCAATCCTCTTCTGAGTTTAAGAGTAAGATATCATTTCATACCTGTAAAAATATTAAAACTTTCAATCCTCTTCTGAGTTTAAGATGCCAAGAAGATGGATACAAAGGGCTATAAAAAGAAAACTTTCAATCCTCTTCTGAGTTTAAGCATAATTGAAGCAATACGCATCATGGCAGTCAACTCCAGCTTTCAATCCTCTTCTGAGTTTAAGGGTGTTAGAGATGCAGAAGAGGCTTTGTATCTCATAACTTTCAATCCTCTTCTGAGTTTAAGTTATGATGCGTTCTTTATACTTGAAAACGGCGATATCATCTTTCAATCCTCTTCTGAGTTTAAGTTCATTGGATAAAAATTTCATTGTGTAAAATTTAAGCGCTTTCAATCCTCTTCTGAGTTTAAGAGTTTTCACATCCTTATACGACCTTAGACTAAATATCTTTCAATCCTCTTCTGAGTTTAAGCATAATAGCGTTATGGATTATTGGTATGATATTAACTTTCAATCCTCTTCTGAGTTTAAGCAAATTTTTGGAAAAACGTGGTATTAAGGGAAAAATAGTCTTTCAATCCTCTTCTGAGTTTAAGAAGAAATGATTAAAAGTCTCCTTCTAAGAATTACAAATACTTTCAATCCTCTTCTGAGTTTAAGACTCTTACAGCTTTACCACCAAATAGTCCTGTTACTCTTTCAATCCTCTTCTGAGTTTAAGCTATCTGGTAAGATAAATAAGTTAACCGAATTAGTAAATACTTTCAATCCTCTTCTGAGTTTAAGCTTGCCTTTGATGAGGATACAAATCTTCCTGAACTCTTTCAATCCTCTTCTGAGTTTAAGTGTCTCACCAAAACCGTATTTTGTTGCCTTAATTTCTTTCAATCCTCTTCTGAGTTTAAGTTGTGATGAATGCAATCACGAAGTATATATATATTACTACCCCTTTCAATCCTCTTCTGAGTTTAAGGTATCATAAAGGCTAAATAACTCATTAGCAATTTCATGTCTTTCAATCCTCTTCTGAGTTTAAGACCGAAAATGCAATATGGCATTATTCAACTAAAGTTATCTTTCAATCCTCTTCTGAGTTTAAGTACATAATCCAATTCTTCTGAACCAAGAAACGTTTCATCTCTTTCAATCCTCTTCTGAGTTTAAGAGGAGTAAAACCAATTACTCTTTCAGAATTACTTACAACTTTCAATCCTCTTCTGAGTTTAAGATCCCCAAAGTATTGTCGGATTTATCTGAAACAATTAACTTTCAATCCTCTTCTGAGTTTAAGTAGCAACAGGAATTTTTGGATATGCTGTATCAAAAATAACTTTCAATCCTCTTCTGAGTTTAAGGTTTCGCTTGATATACCGAAGCCACTTCAGAGCTTGGTCACTTTCAATCCTCTTCTGAGTTTAAGTACAACCAAGAAATAGGATGGACAACAGTGATTAGTCACTTTCAATCCTCTTCTGAGTTTAAGGATATTATGCTAGCAGAGGATGGATTGAATAGTATAGCCTTTCAATCCTCTTCTGAGTTTAAGCTTAAGTATATTTATGACTTGCCTTAATTTTTTGGTTTCTTTCAATCCTCTTCTGAGTTTAAGGACGAGTAAATGACCAAATCTAGCGCTCATTTCTTGCTCTTTCAATCCTCTTCTGAGTTTAAGTTAAATATGGAAGATTTAGAACAATTTATAAATAAATTAAACTTTCAATCCTCTTCTGAGTTTAAGATTTTCAGCGTGATGACATAGAAAGTGTTGATGAAGACTTTCAATCCTCTTCTGAGTTTAAGTCTCCAAGTTCTCAGGGAGTTCTCCGCATATTTAGCTTTCAATCCTCTTCTGAGTTTAAGCAAAGTAAGAAATCTCCACAAGCATACGTAGAATTTGACTTTCAATCCTCTTCTGAGTTTAAGTAAGTTGATTGTAAAAGCGTATAACCATACCTTCTATCATCTTTCAATCCTCTTCTGAGTTTAAGCCTAAAGAAGCGCTAATTATGTTTATGGTTCATTTAAAACTTTCAATCCTCTTCTGAGTTTAAGATAGTACAAAAATTACTTAAGTACAAGGATTTAGGAACTTTCAATCCTCTTCTGAGTTTAAGTGAACTTAAAGTCTCAGATAAAGAATTAGAAGAATTATTCTTTCAATCCTCTTCTGAGTTTAAGATATTGATATAAGCCATTTAATTTTTCAAAGTAGAAAAACTTTCAATCCTCTTCTGAGTTTAAGTGTGTACTAAAAGCATTCGGTAAGAAAAAGTAAAAGGTACTTTCAATCCTCTTCTGAGTTTAAGAAGAAGAGCCTCAAAAAGTAAGAATAATTAAGATACAAGACTTTCAATCCTCTTCTGAGTTTAAGAGCTTATATTGAGCTTGACGCAAGAAGAAGTTTAACTTTCAATCCTCTTCTGAGTTTAAGAATTTATATAACCACCATAATTATATAAAAAATCTACTCTTTCAATCCTCTTCTGAGTTTAAGCTCCACGGAGAAGAAGAGGATATTTTACTATATTCCTTTCAATCCTCTTCTGAGTTTAAGTGATGAACAAGCTCATTTCGGTTACGGGGTGAGAAAACTTTCAATCCTCTTCTGAGTTTAAGGTATAAGAAATTTGTTGAGACACATGGATTGATGAGGGTCTTTCAATCCTCTTCTGAGTTTAAGCAATTAAAGGATTATTTAGAGCTATAATAGGTACATTTCTTTCAATCCTCTTCTGAGTTTAAGTTGCTTCCTTAATGTATTTTTCATCGTTTTCAACGGCCCTTTCAATCCTCTTCTGAGTTTAAGGAACATACTTTTCTAAATACTGATCAGGAACATTAACAACTTTCAATCCTCTTCTGAGTTTAAGCCTGATAATTGAAGTAAGAAAAGGGACTAGGCCAAGAACTTTCAATCCTCTTCTGAGTTTAAGAGTTGCTAAAGTCTGGTATTCATAATTTGGAAGCAGCTTTCAATCCTCTTCTGAGTTTAAGGATTCAGGAGGAGCTAGGAATGAAAATCAAAATCACTTTCAATCCTCTTCTGAGTTTAAGGGAAACTGGTTTATGGAATGTAGAAATAATTGATGGATTCTTTCAATCCTCTTCTGAGTTTAAGTAGGTTTAGATTTCTCTATAGTTATGCCTGGTATTCTCTTTCAATCCTCTTCTGAGTTTAAGTAACTGCAATTAGGGAGATTAGAGAGGAAACTGGTTTATCTTTCAATCCTCTTCTGAGTTTAAGCAGGCCTCAAAACTAAGTCCAGATGACCCAAAATACTTTCAATCCTCTTCTGAGTTTAAGCTATAACTACATAGGGGCTGAGGTTCTCCCTTTTAAAGGCTTTCAATCCTCTTCTGAGTTTAAGGAACAAGCTAAAGAGCATGTATAGTAATGAAAAAGTTATCTTTCAATCCTCTTCTGAGTTTAAGATGAAATAGAAATACGCTATAAACCCAAACATATCTTTCAATCCTCTTCTGAGTTTAAGATGTATCACTCTACGCTGAATCCACTCACATACATACTCTTTCAATCCTCTTCTGAGTTTAAGTGGCAACCGAAGAGATTATGAAAACACTTGAATATATACACTTTCAATCCTCTTCTGAGTTTAAGATGCATAATTTATATGAATCTTCAGCCTGCATCTATCACCTTTCAATCCTCTTCTGAGTTTAAGCTGGTGGAGTTGAAAGAGATTTTACTGCTTCATAGCCACTTTCAATCCTCTTCTGAGTTTAAGTGTGTGAAAGTTGCTTTCCTTACAATTATTCATTATACACTTTCAATCCTCTTCTGAGTTTAAGAAATAAATACTTAAGGTAGCGTCTTTGGCACTAGAACTTTCAATCCTCTTCTGAGTTTAAGTCAATTAATCCTAGCTTAACTAGTTTATTTATGTGATAACTTTCAATCCTCTTCTGAGTTTAAGATTCTACTGAAGCAATACTTCTTATTTCAATATTTTTTACTTTCAATCCTCTTCTGAGTTTAAGTCCAACGGAGTTTTATTTATGCCAAAATTGCTTATACTTTCAATCCTCTTCTGAGTTTAAGCATTTTTTCTATTTTAATGAGTATAGAAGTTTCACACTTTCAATCCTCTTCTGAGTTTAAGCTTCCCTATATCGGTTTCCATTTTAATATTCTACATCAAACTTTCAATCCTCTTCTGAGTTTAAGAATCGTTTATTTTTATAGTATGAGCCAATCAAAAACTTTCAATCCTCTTCTGAGTTTAAGTTGGACAACAGCAGATGTCAATTTTCAAAGAAGAATATACTTTCAATCCTCTTCTGAGTTTAAGTTGAAGTTATTCCTGTTACGAATGAAGATACAGAATTCTTTCAATCCTCTTCTGAGTTTAAGTAGGGGTATAGAGCTTGTTGCTATAGCTTCTTCGTTCTTTCAATCCTCTTCTGAGTTTAAGCTCATTAACTAATATACCCATATGAATATAATGTTAAACTTTCAATCCTCTTCTGAGTTTAAGCTATGATTATTCATTTGGTGAACATACTGTTACAATCTTTCAATCCTCTTCTGAGTTTAAGGAGTTTAACCAATTTTTCATTATTCCACACGATATTGCCTTTCAATCCTCTTCTGAGTTTAAGTTATTTATACTGTATTTCTTAGCAAATTCAATACCCTTTCTTTCAATCCTCTTCTGAGTTTAAGATAAATATACAGCGGTTGATCTAAAGATAAGTGATGCCTTTCAATCCTCTTCTGAGTTTAAGTTTGTGAATATGCGTTTCTACATGTTTTTGGTTATTGTATACTTTCAATCCTCTTCTGAGTTTAAGTTTAGAAGAATGCATGAACTGTGGCTATAAACAGACAGACTTTCAATCCTCTTCTGAGTTTAAGTATAGGTATAGTACACAGTATATTATGCAGGACGAGCTACTTTCAATCCTC
>Ga0081474_136027_pt1 | contig 13543 bp, 14 predicted proteins | sample OneHunmetagenome_2_FD_70978 | JGI IMG/M metagenome (GOLD analysis project Ga0081474, IMG submission 70978) | Ferrous microbial mat communities from One Hundred Spring Plain, Yellowstone National Park, USA v2 (version 2) | ecosystem: Environmental > Aquatic > Non-marine Saline and Alkaline >... | reverse complement strand
GCCGCCGATCAACCCTTAAAGCATGAGGAGCGGGAGCCGATTTCTCCCGCAATATCGGCTTGGGGGATAATAGAGTAGCACCCATAAAAGGGTGTAACCCTTAAGACCTCAGGGAACTCGCCCTTCAGGGCGGGAAGGAGGTCAGAGGTATTAAATTAAATCTTTGCTCTGCTTGAATGGCTAGGTTTGCTACTTCTTTTTTATTAAAGATAAAACATAATCAATATATATGCAATGTAAATTCCAAAATTGATTAACGTGACAGGAATTCCTATTTTCATAAAGTTTTTATATGTTATTGTTGCTCCATACTTAGTTTCCAACATATCTAAAATTATTATATTTGATGCAGCTCCAAATATAGTTAAGTTACCTGCTATCGTTGTTGCCATGGCTAAAGTAATCCAACTAATATTGTTTGTTTGGGTATACCCTAAATTATGCATGTAAATTATAAACAGATTTGTAAATGGTACATTACTTATTAGTTGACTAATTATTAATGACGAAGCGGATATTCTTATTATATTATCAGCTCCCTTCATTATATGGGGCAATAAAATATGTAACAATCCATACAATATGCCCGAGTTCCATATGCCTTGAGTCGCAATAAACATGGTTATAAAAAATACTATAGTCCCCCAGTTTACTTTGGAAAGAATTTGCCTGGGTTCTGATATAAATATATAAGTAAATGCTGAAATTGTAAACGGTATTACGCCTATTGATGTTACGTGAGGAAGCTTATATAATTCAAGAAAATCATTTATTAAAAGAAACACTATAACTAAAATAACAGCTCCTAATGATATATATGCATCTTTCTTATTTTTTATAAATTCTTGAGGAACACCAATGAAAAATGATCTTTTTAAATTTTTTATTTTATAATATTTTATTATGAAGTATGTAGTTATAACAAGGTTAATTATTGTTGGTATAGCAAGGTATTTCAAAAACATTATTAAAGGCGCACTTATATTTGTTTGAGTAGCTATTAGCATGTTTTGCGGATTGCCTAAAGGAGTCATTGTAGAACCTATAGTAATTGAAAATGCTAACAAAATTGCTACAGGTTCGAAAGACAAATCCAATGACTTTGCTATAATAACTGATAAAGAAGTTCCAACAACTGCTACAGCGTCGTTTACCATTATGCTTGCTAATATTCCGAAAAATAAAGACAACAAATAAAGTATTGAAAGCCTACTTCTAGTACGCATGACCAGCATTGCAGCCATATAATCTAATAGACCTGAGTTTTCTGCAATACTTACAATGCTAAACATTCCAATTAAAAACAATATCACATTCCAATCTATAACATCGCTGATGCTGTTTATTGGGGTAAGCCCTGATAATATAGATAAAGAAGCAGCAAAAGACATGATAGACCAAGATGGAATCTTTGGATATTTTGCCCTAAATATGAACCCTCCTATTATTATTAAAAGCAATAACAATCCGATGTATTCGCTGATATTTTCCATATTATTTTCCCTTAATTTTAATTGCATATTGCAATAAAAAGTTTTTGAATATTAAAGAAAATTTACTTAACTATTATTATAATCAAATAAAGTTAAATAATTTTATTATACACCAATAAAGGTTATTTTGGGCTAAACATGTTATTCTAATTAATAACGCATTATTCAAAACTAAGTAAATCCCCCTCAATTATATTGCAATTACTTCCAATTATTGAAGATATACTAGGAGTAGTTTTATTGCCATTTACTATTTCTTTAATATATAAAGGGTCGTCAATCGATATCAAACACTCCATAATATTATTAAAAACTTTATAGCAGGCTATTTCTCTCATAAGTCCATTAATTTTTTTCCTATTTATTATTTGCTCTATCATAAGATTTCTTTTGTTGACAAGATTTATTAATTCATCATTTATATCGTTTTCGCATAAGATTAATACCCTGTAAATTCTATTTTGTTTTTTATTTGTTAGCAAATTACTAAGCTGACCTCTTTTTAACTCTAAATTTTCTATACTTATCAATGAATTATGACCTTCTATCAATTTGTTATCCAACTCTATTAATTTGCCTTTCTTTATTTCAGCTATAATAGAAGCTCCCTTGCCTAACGTTCTAAAATCGGGTTCGTCTCTATTTATTAAGTGTAATATTATTTCATTAGAATCAAAAATTTTTGCTAAGTCATTTAATATACTATTATAATTTGTAGGACCTATTATACTTATCCCTCTTATAGCTTTTTTATATTTACCAAACAAAATCAGAGAAGTTTTTTGATCCCTTATATTGAGATCTGGAAATGATATCTCATAAACTACTTCTGGCGAATCAAAGTCAACTTTGCTATTAGGCTTAATTTGCTGAACTTTTTTCCCGATCTCTCTTTTTAATTCATTTTTTATGGATTCTCCATAAGATAATTTATATTGTGACTTTATGGACTCTTCTTTTATAATGGTATCATCGTTAATCCTTATTCCAATTAAAAATTTTTTTACATTATATTTATCTATTCTATAAGATACCTGCAATGAAGCTTTATCTATGAAGTCTTCAATAATACTATTACATAAATAACATCTTTTGTAGTTAGGCTCTTCATTATACAGGTTCTTATATAGCTGATATGATATCGGGCCTATGTTAATCATAACATCTTTTATATAATCTTTATTAATAACTCCTTTTCTTAGCATTTCATGCAAATGCATTATTACTAGAAACTTTATTGCTTTCCCTCTTTCAGAGTTTGACCATCCAAGCCCTAGCCTAGCAAACATCCTCCCCAAACATCTATCGCAAAGTGGATAAGCCTTAATTAAATCAATGGATTTATTAATTATATTATCATTTTTCCTTTCGCTATTATACATAGCTTATTTCACACCCTAAAAGAAAGCTCATTTTTAAGACAAAACAAAGTTTCATAAGCACCACATATTCTTTGGATTGATTTAAAAACTTCACCTTCTAACTTAAATCCTAAATTTAATATTTTAATTTTTTGGAAAATCTGTTTTAACATTTTTTACTACCTCATATTTTTACAATTAATGAAATCCTTCCCCCTTTTAAATACTAGATAATAATTATTTAAATACTTCTTTTCTTCGATTTCATTTTATAGTTTCGAGAGTTATTGATATTTGCCTAAAAGATTTGAGAAATAAATTATTATGGTAGTCGAGAAACTTAATGCTATAGTTCTGATCTCCTCTCCGCCCTGAAGGGTGAGGGTTCCCCTCATCTGTTCGGGATTACATCTGCCATTTTTACTCAACCTTGTATTTAGCTATATTGACCTTTCTCATACAATTTGGGCACGTTGCATAATATTGTTTCTTACCTTTGTAGTCCCATACATACCCACACCTAGGGCATTTAAGTTTTACCACTACCTATTTCTACTAACTATAAGGAAATAGCTCTTATAAGCTTTTCTATCCATCCCCGCCCTAAAGGGCGAGGCTTTCATTTGTAAACACTTCCTGATCATAACACTTTTTAGTTAAAACGAAAACTCTTTAAATTTTAGATTTAAACAAATAATTTATATGAAAGAATTTGCTCTATGAGATGAAAAGCATTATGGAACCAAATAAAAACATTGAAGAAAAGAACATTAATAATACAATATTAAAAATTTATGGCGTTTCTCCACTAGACCTCTATATATTGTTCCACCTCAAAAAAGCTAATATAGATTATGGAAAATCTATAGCATCAATATTAGAAATACCTATTGACATAATAATTGACGAACTCGATAAGCTAGAGATGATGGGACTAATTCAAAGACATCAAGGTAGTTCTATAAAAAGAAGTGAAGCCAAGTTCAAACTGGCAGAGCAAGTAAGAAAACATCATACATATTATAAATTAACTAAAGAAACATGCCTAGCCATTAGATATTTAACAAGAAACTATAACGCTATGAACAATTATTTTAAAAATATTACCGGATATAACAACATCCTAAAACTTCTTATATTCTTAAGGAAAGCAGAGAATGAACATGCTGGAACTATTTCAAAAGTGTTGGGAGAAGACATGGAAAATACCATTATTATTCTTGAAAAACTGGAAAAACTAGGTTTAGTTAACATTGTCAAAGAAAAAATAATAAAGGCTAAACATAGAAAAGCTAAGCCTAAAGAAGAAACTAGGACCCATCATATTTATTATAAAATAACAAGAATGGCAGAGCTAATATTAAGGTATTCCGAATTAAATTCTTTTCCTAAACAAGATTAGATATTTAATAATTTGACAAAAAAGAAACGGCAAACCTTGCCTTTTAAGGCATGGTAAAAGATTTAAACTTTACTTTTTCAAAAAACTGCTAACGAGTATGTATCACTGAAGTACGAGGTACGCATCTAACTAAACTAACATTGCTGATAAAATGAACGGCAAACCTTGCCCTTCAGGACGGGGTAAAAACTCAAATACTTTTTCTGAGAATAGTAAAATAAGACTTCAAGTCGATTAACTTTTAAAACATGAGGAGCGGGAGCCGATTTCTCCCGCAATATCGGCTTGGGGGATAATAGAGTAGCACTCATAAAGGGGTGTAACCTTCTAGATCTCAAAAAAATTCAGGACGGGAAAAATTAGATTTGTAAATTAAAAGAGTAAGGCATTTATTATATAAAATTAAGATTTACATCGGGGAGATCATGAAAAAAATAAGGCTAGAATTATTAATTACTACAATTGTCCTAGCTTTAATTATTATCCTAGAAGAATTTAATGCTTTTTCAGCAATCAATAACTATTTTTTGTTACACATTAATTTAAAAAATAATTTAATAATAAGTATAATAACTGATACTGCAAGCCTTGAGGCTTTTATTGTTTATATGGCCATATTATATTTTGGACAAGCCATAAAAAGAAAAAGAGTTTCTAAGAACGTCGTAAGTTTTATTATAGCAATATTAGTGTCTATGATAGCTACTCTATTCATAAAAGCTTTTACTATGGTACCAAGACCTTATCAAATACAACCTCATTGGTCTATAATAACTTCAATAATAAATGCTGATTATTTTTCTTTTCCATCGGGACACACTGTTAGAGTATGGGTATTGGCTTATTATATAACATACGTCTTCGAATCAACAAAAAACACCAAAATAAAATACTTATCGTGGATCTATGCTCTAATTATTATGTATACCAGGCTCGCTCTGCAAGTACATTACTTTAGCGATTTATTAGCAGGTATTATAGTTGCTTTTTGGTCTTCATTACTCGTAATAAATTTAGAAAATGTATGGATAAAGATATATAATAAAATTTTTTATAAAATAAAAATATTAAGTATAAGATAAAAATAATTTTATTCTTCAGGCAATCCTTTATCTATTATTTCTTTTAAGTCAAGAGTTAAATATGCGGTTTTAACTCCAATGAAATAAACTACTACACTCATTAAGGCAAATACTAAATAGTCGTATGGATAGGGTATAATCGGAGATGGTCCTAATGAACCGTAATATGATATTATGCCAGATAAAATATTAAATATTATTAACCACCACGTCGCTTTGACACTCCTATGATGGCTTTCTTTATATAAGTATGCCATAACTCCTATTTGAAGCAAAGATAAAAGAGTCCAATAAACTGGGAACTGACTTAAAATTCCCCATGAATATACATTGCCTGCAACAATTATAGCAAGCAATACCCATAATATTATTGATAAAATAATTGCTTTTGATAACGATAGGTTTAATTTTTTCCTATAAGGACCATATAGTACTAATGGTAATCCTGCAATTACAGCTATAATTACTGTATTTATTAAAGAATAACCGGACCAATATACCAACATAGATGCAGCAATAAATCCTAATGGATACGTTATAAACCATATAGGGGCTTTATAAGGCCTTTTTAAATGTGGGGCAATATTTCTTAAGGCATGATTTGTGATTCCAACAGTTAAGTAATTATAAACAGTTAATAAAGAACTTAGACTAACGACATAATACCAACTAGGTATCGGCAATACAAAGGCAACAGCCAAGACAAATGTTATTAAAATTGCAATCCATGGTGTTTGGAATTTTTTGTGAATTCCTGCTAAAAATTGTGGTATATAGCCTACTCTTGCCATTCCATATATATTCCTAGCTGAAGATCCAGTATACACTGCTAAAGTGCCAGCTGGTGATATAGCTGCATCTATAAGCAATATAAAAGCCCATATCAATAATAGTGGTACTCCTGTTGCTACTAATTCGCTATAAAAAGGATGTGATTGCCATGCATCATATAAACCTGTCCAATTACCCGGAGTTATACCAGCTGCTGTCCAATTTATACCTCCTGTAAATGCAATTTGCAGCAAAACATATAAAATTATCACAGTTATTATAGCTATAATTGTTCCTAATGGTACATCTCTTTGTGGATTTTTTGCTTCACCTGCATATTCTAATCCTTGTCTAAACCCTTCATATGCAAAAACTACTCCTGAAGGTACCATAGCAGCAAATATTGCTGAAGTGCCGTAGGGAGCAAACCCTCCTTTTAAAGAAACTAAATTTGATGGGTGAAAATATAAAGACAAAAGAAGTATGACTGTTATTAAAGGAATTAATAATTTCCATGCTGTAATAAATCTATTAAACCATCCAAATACATTAATACCGACTAATTGGATTATAGTGAAAAGTAATATTAAACCAACAGCTAGTAAAACACCTGTCAATGTTAATAGGCCGTTAGATCCAACAAGCCCTTTTATATACGAGCTTGCATAAGTAACTATAGCTATAGCCTCTACTGATACTGTTGTAACAGCACCCAAGAAATATGCCCAAGATAATAGGTAATTACTAAATATTCCATGACTGTAATGATTATATCTAGCTAATGATCCAGAAAATGGAAATAATCCTCCTAGCTCAGCAAATCCAAAAATCATAAAAATAAAGAAAACCCCTGCTATAATCCAAGTAAAAATAGATGCTGGACCAGCGTAGTACAAAGCGCCAACGGTTGAAAATAACCATGCAGATCCTATCATACCAGTTATTGAAAGCATGAAAATGTCAGTTAATGTTAGGAATTTTCTTAATTTAACTTTAGACCCTTCACTACTCTCCCGCATTTATCTTTTTCACCAAAAGATATTTTTATAATATCTATATTTAAGTTTTTAATATCAATTTTAAATATAAATATTATAAATATATAGTTGAACCTAAATTGATTCCTTAGAATCCTTATTATTAGAAATAAGAGAAGTAATCTTTAAATTTATTAACTCTTAGAATAAAATATTAATATAGATATAAAAGATTACATATTGAATATATTGAAAATAAGCAAATATTATACCCTTTACATCTAATTTATATGGAGTGTAGGTGGTGGGTATGGTATTCCCATTCAAAAGCATAGAAAACTTTAAGATAGATATAAAGGATGAGCATGAATTATTTAGAAAATCAGTGAGAGAATTTCTAGAGAAAAACGTAGAGCCTAAATGGAAAGAAATCGAAGATACGAACCAAATACCTAAGGAAATATTTAAACTCATGGGAGAACAAGGATTCTTTGGTATAGGAATTCCTGAAGAATACGGAGGCCAAGGTGGAGGTCAATTAATGACCACTATTTTGATGGAAGAGATAGCAAGGATAGTACCAAGCCTTGCAGTTGCTGTTGGAGTAAATCACCTATTTGGAGTTCCTATATTAAAATTTGGTAGCGAGGAACTTAAGAAAAAATATATTACTCCAATAGCAAAGGGAGAAGCCCAAGGAGCCCACGCAAATACCGAACCCAGTGGGGGAAGCGATGTAGCAGGGATACAATCTAAAGCAGAAAAAGAAAACGACCATTATGTAATTAACGGAAGAAAAGTCTTTATAAGCGGAGCAGAAAAGGCAAATTACTTTATAGTTTCAGCAAGAACTAATCCTCCACAACAAAACAAAAGATGGTGGGGAATTACAGTTTTTGTAGTAGAGAAAGACTGGCCAGGAGTGAAATTGGGTCAGCATTTTAAAGTTTTAGGAATGAGAGGAGAACAGCCATATGAGGTTATTTTTGATAACGTAAAAGTGCCAATAGAAAACATCGTAGGCAAAATGGACGAAGGATTTAAGGTTATAGTATCAACGTATGATTATACTAGAATAGGCATAGCAGCTCAAGCAGTTGGTATAGCACAAGCTGCCTTTGAAAAAGCATTAAACTATTCGTTGCAAAGAGAACTTTTTGGACAACAATTAATTAATTTTGAAATGATAGATGAAAAAATTGCCGAAATGTATATGAAATTGGAAGCTTCAAGATTATTAACTTACTGGGCTGCGAGCCTTGCAGATTCTAATAGTAGCGAATTCATAATTGCCGCAAGCCTTGCAAAATCTTTTGCATCGGAAGCAGCTGAATGGATTTCAAGGCAAGCAGTACAAATACATGGAGGATATGGAGTAGATCAAGAAATGGGACTTGAAAGGTATTTAAGAGATTCTGTAATAACAACCATATATGAAGGAACTAATGAAATACAAAGATTAACAATAGCCAGAGAGCTAGTGAGACAAGCGTTTGGGCTTAAAATCTAAATATTAATAAATTTGCAAATTATTATACTTACTTTTTAATTAAAAAATTTATTGAACTAATTTTTATCGTTTCTTCCTTTTTTATTGTCAAACTTTTTAGTTTGATTATATATAAATACACGCTTTAGTACTTTTTGAGGTATATTGAAAACATCTGTTGCTATCTTAATTATATATTTATCTCTTGGCATTTGCTTTTTATCTATATTTAATTCAATAGCCAATGCTTGCTTTAAAGCTTCTTTCGTTATTCTATTTCTCACTATTCCGTCATCAATCGCCTTTGATATTTTAAACGCAGCATAAAACCTCATATATTTGTTAACTTCATTTTTCTGTTCTGGAAACGCCTTTCTAAGAGATTCAGAGAGCTTTACAACAGTTTTCTGATCTATAAAACCAAAATATTCCTTAGTCAAACCAAGCCTCATTATCTTTGCTATAGAATTCCCGTTTATATCACCAACTATAGCTAATATCTTATCTTTTACCCCATCCAAATTATCTGATAATAAAATTTCATTTACTTGATCCATTTTAATTTCTTGCCCAAATATTGAATCAAAAAGATCTGGATATTGAACTTCAAATCCCATACCATACTTACCTAATACATATAAACTTGCCATTTCTTTATCAAATATATCTTTTGGGTCTGATGCCCCCTTTATTGGCGATATTTTTTCTTTATTATATTCGTTCTTTAATCTCTCTATTATATACTGTCTAGTAACTTTTTGAGAATTATTTTCCCACATAGTTATTATATCATTCCAAAGATCCATTAATATGGATTTTCTTTTTTTTAAATCTTTACCTTCGTTATCCATTGATTACACCTTTTTTATATCATTACCTCTAACAAGAGGCTTATTTTATTCCCTACCACTTCTCTTCAACATAATATATGTTAAACAGAGCATATAAAAAATATTCACTAAAAAATACTTTTATTATAAATATAAAATTAATATATTTTAAAATTTTAATAAAATTTTTTGAAAATTTTTAAATCCTTATTAATAAGAAAAAGCTGATTGCTATAATGAAATAAAGATATAATTATAATAAGCTGGCTTTCAATTGTAAAAATTGGCAGAAAAATATTAGAAGATATTTCATAGGTGATCAGCTTGAGTTTAATAGATGAAGCTATTGATTTGCTAATAAATGAGAAAAGCCTAAGAAAGACATGGATATTGTTAATAGCCATATTTGGAATTGCAGGCATAGCAATAGTAATTTCTTATAATGCAATAATGCAATCATTTATAGGTCAATATTTACAAAGTCAAGAATCTAGTATTAGACAAATAGCCCAAAGTTTTGGAATTGGTAATAATGAGTATCTGTTATATTTTATAATATTTGGAAACAATGCCAAAACTGCTTTAATAACATGGATATCATCGATAACAATTGTTATACCTATATTAATAGTATTGTTTAATGGCGGATTAGTTGGATTTGTTCTACCTAGTGCAAATTCTAACCCTCCATTAGTTTTATTTTATTTATTAGTACCTCACGGTGTTATAGAAATACCATCCGTCACATTAGTAGCATCTACTTTTGTTTTATTAATTTCGAAAGGTCCTGTAAAGATGTATAGATACTCAATAGGAATTTTAATCATTTCTATTATAATGCTAGCAGTAGCTGCTTTTATAGAGACATTTATAACCAGAACCATAGCAGAGCTTGTCGCATCTATAATTTAAAGCTGATTCAAAATGAAATTAATAGCTTATTTCATTATTTTATTATTAACTTTTTTAGTTCCATTTACATTATTTGCAAATGCAAGCATTTCAGTATTACTTTCGAAACAGGGCACAATAAAAGAAATAAACAATAATAGCAGAACTGAGTTTAACTATGGACTATACTCAATATATTGCAATGGAATATATGAAGGTAATATTATTATAAATGGGACATATCTTACAAATATATATTTAAATAATTCAAATATACTCATAATCTTTGAAAAAGGGTTAATTACATCGATTAAAAACTTAACTTTTTATAATAATGGATCTGATGCATACCTTCTCTTATTTACAAATGATTCATCTTTAAGAATTTCTAATATAACCATTAAAAAATACGGCATTCTAAATATACCTGGCATAAATCAAACATATTATATAAACAATTCTATTATTGAAATAAACATGAATACCCCATTAAATAATTTACTTTCATTTTCTCAAACATCGTGGACAATATATCAATTTTCAGACAATGCTACCCTTTATTTAATCTTTGGAATAATCCCAGCTAATAATTATTTAGCTAATACTAGTGAAGGTTATAATATAAGTAATGTAATAATATTAAATAATTCAAATATATTAAAATTAACACAAAATAATAACAAACATTATAATATAATATATTATAGTTTGTTAGCACTATCACTTTTGACGCTAGGTGCCGCGCTGGTGACTACAAATGCAAAAAAGAAATAGCATTGAAGAAGCCATTGAAAGTTGGAAAACAGGTAATCCTATACTGCTTTATGATTCTTCAAATAGAGAAAGTGAAATAGATATGGTATATCATGCTTCAAATGTTAATCCAGACGCTATTTATAAGTTAAGAAATGAAGCCGGTGGACTTATTTGCTTTGCCACATCGTGGGAAATAGCAAGAGGATTAGGATTGGTGTGGGGAGATGAATTAATAGCTAAAATACCAAGTTTAAAGCCTTTAACAGAAAAGCTCTTATTCTATAAAGACAGGCCAGCATTTACAATATGGGTAAATCACATTAATGTTAGAACTGGAATAAGCGATAACGATAGAGCATTGACTATGAATGAACTCTATAAAATAGTTAAGTTATATATTGAGAGAAGAAAAGAAGATGCAGTAAAGAAATTTATAGAAGAATTTCAAGCACCAGGTCATGTTCCATTATTAGCAGCTAGAGACTTAAAAGAAAGAAAGGGGCATACAGAGTTAAGCATAGCGTTATCTTTATTGGCAAAAATGGAACCAGCAACTGCATTTGCAGAAATGCTAGATTTTGGCATTTCGTTAAGTTTAGAAAAAGCTGAAAAATATGCTAGAAAAATGGGTTACGTGTTGATAAGCGGTAAAGAGGTGTTAGAAGCCTGTGAAGGAGAAAAAATGTGTAGGAGTTATTGATACAACATTTGCAAGGGTAGACATGGGATCTATTGCATTTAAGGTCCTAAAAGATATGCTCACTGATTATATTATAATTAGACACACGGTTCCAGGAATAAAAGATCTACCTGGGGAGGCAAAAAGATTAATAGACTATGGTTGTGATGGCATTATAACACTAGGTTGGGTTGGATCCAAACAGGTTGATAAATACAGTTATATAGCTTTATCAGTTGGATTAGTTATGCTATCCATATTATCTGGAAAAATAATTATAGATGTTACAGTTCATGAAGACGAAAGCGACGACCCGAACGAATTGAAAAAAATTGCAATAGAAAGGGCCAAGGCACATGCAGAAAATCTAGCAATATTAATTAAAGAAGGAGGAGAAGGCCTAGTAAAGAAGGCTGGCCAAGGTATCAGGCAAGGATATGAAAATGCAGGACCATTATAAAACTATTAATTTTTATATCCTTTAGGACATAAATTTGATTTATAAATATTAATAATAACTAAAATCTAGACTCTATTAAAACATTTAAACCAGCAAAACTGTATTAACGCTTGAAGAGAGTGTAAGAAATGAAAGTTATAATAATAAGATCAGAAATGGGCAAAATAGTTTCAAGTGAACTTGTGGAAGGAGAACTAGATCAAATTATTAAAAAGAAAAGCGAGGATGCAATGAAAGAATGGAATCCAGAAATAAGCGACTTTATTGTATTAAGAGATGTAAGAGAATTAGAACTTCAATTACCATTAAATCCAGAGCTTGTCGATATATTAAGAAATGTTGGTACTTTGAGCAGAACATCAGAGAAAGCTATAGCTAGGTTCCCAATTTATACAATAAGTTTTGAAAACATGATGATTGGAGAAGATAACTACGTTGAACACAAAATATATTTAATCTCTCCATATATAAATGATGATATAAAAACAGAGTTAGAAAAAGAAGCCGTTGAAATCACAAGCGAAAAGACTTCACCAGAAGGTATCGAGGAAGAAGATGAAGAAGGAGAAGAATAAACATTAAGATGGTGCCTATATTTTGGAATTTAATATTAACGATTTGGTAAACTCTATTATAATGCTTTTTGTAGTTTTGGATCCTTTTACTGTAATACCGTTTTATATTCCTACAGCAAATTTATTACCAAAAGATAAGAGGCCTAAATTTCTAAGAACTTTAATACTAGCTGCAGTTTTCATGCTATTAGCATTCACAATAATAGGTGAATATGTATTTAAAATACTAGGAGTAACCTTTAATGATTTTAGAATAGCAGCAGGATTAATTTTATTAGTATATGCAATTTCTAGCCTTTTTGACATAGAAATAGGTGCTCCAAAAAATACTCCTGAGAATATTGAAAAAGAAGCCATAGTTCCATTGGCTACTCCATTATTGGCTGGACCAGGAAGTATCTCAACAGTACTATATATAAGATATTCATACGGATATCCAATAGCATTAATAAGCATATTTGTAAATATCATTCTTGCTTATTTAATTTTATATGGCGGTCAATACATAATGAAGCTTCTAGGAGAACATGGAGCTCTATTGGTGGATAAATTTATGAGCTTGATATTAGCAGGCTTTGCAATTAGTATTATAAGGGCTTCTATTATGAGTCTAATATAACAGCAAGTTGTATTTAAATCTCTGACCTCCTCCCCGCCCTGAAGGGCGAGTTTCCTGAGGTCTTAAGGGTTACACCCCTTTATGGGTGCTACTCTGTTATGATCTACAATAAAAGATAGGGGTTTCTTTATTGATGATAGAACTTTACCTGTTGCTTT